>Ga0157370_10003850_pt1 | contig 17498 bp, 14 predicted proteins | sample C35metaG_FD_113463 | JGI IMG/M metagenome (GOLD analysis project Ga0157370, IMG submission 113463) | Corn rhizosphere microbial communities from Kellogg Biological Station, Michigan, USA - C3-5 metaG | ecosystem: Host-associated > Plants > Roots > Rhizosphere > Soil | place: USA: Michigan...
ATCTGCATCCCAGCGTCCGGTGTGGATGTTCAATAACAAGGTCCGGGAGGCATTGGTGCTGTCCGTGATATGCAGCCGGCCGCCGGTGAGCTTCCAGATCAACCAGCTGTCCACGGTGCCAAAGGCAAGCTCGCCTTTTTCGGCTTTTGCCCGCGCGCCGGATACATTGTCCAGGATCCATTTCAGCTTGGTAGCAGAGAAATAGGCGTCGATGACCAGGCCGGTGCGCTGACGTATCAGGTCTGTATGCCCTTCCGCCTTGAGCTGGTCGCAATAGCCGGCAGTGCGACGGTCCTGCCATACGATGGCGGGGTGGATGGGTCTGCCGCTGGAACGCTCCCAGACAATGGTGGTCTCCCGCTGATTGGTTATGCCGATGCCGGCCACTTCTTTGGTTGTGATACCGCTCTTGGCCAGCACTTCCGCCAGCACGCCATATTGAGAGGACCATATCTCCTCTGCATCGTGCTCTACCCAGCCGGGCTGAGGGTAATATTGCCGGAATTCTTTCTGGGCCACCTGTATGATACGGCCGCCCTGATCAAAAAGGATGGCGCGTGAGCTGGTGGTGCCCTGGTCTAAAGCAAGGATGTAAGGTGCAGGCATGGCATCGTCGTTTGATATAGGGACTAATATAATGATAATTAAGGGAGTAATAATTTTTTTGTACGGCAATAGGAAGTTCTTATATTTACGTAAGTACTTACGTAGTTGATGTCGACATGGCAAATTCACTCGGACCATCCAAAAATTTCTTTTATGGACTTTTATGAGAAAACGGGCAAAATGGCCCTTGGCAGTCGTCTTCGCCGGTTGAGCGAGCAGGTGACGGAACAGGCGGCGGGGATCTATAATCTGTATGAGGTGGATCTTCAGCCAAAGTGGTTTCCGGTCTTTTATTCCTTATCGGAAGGAGAGGAAAAGTCGATCACAGACATTGCCCGGGAGATAGGCCATACCCACCCGTCTGTGAGCCAGATCGTAAAGGAAATGGTGAGCCGGGGGTACATAAGAAATGTCGCTCATTCGGACAGCGAACCTACGGTTGGTTCCGGAGAGAAAAAGGAGGGAAAGGAGACTGCAGGGGGCGTAAGGCCGGTGGGCACGGGCAAGTCTGTTGAAAAGAAGGGAACAGCAGATGGCCGGAAGAATTTTGTCGTCCTGTCGGAGGCGGGCAGAAAAGTGCTTGACAAGATGCAGGATCAGATAGAGGATGTAACAACGGCCATCGAGAAGGTTATGAAAGAGACGCAATACGACCTGTGGAAAGCCATTGGGGAATGGGAGTTCCTGCTGGAGCAGAAAAGCCTGCTGCGGAGGGTACAGGAAGAAAAGAAATTACGGGAAAGCGGCGAAGTGCAGATCGTGGATTACGAACCCGCCTTTGCGAAGGCTTTTCACGATCTGAATGAAGAATGGATCACCACCTGGTTCAAGATGGAAGAAGAGGATCATCATGCGCTGGACCATCCCAGGGAACATATATTGGATGGCGGGGGGCATATTTTTATCGCGCTGTACAAAGGACAGGCGGTGGGGACCTGCGCCATTATCAAGATGAAAGACGGCGGGTTCGAGCTGGCGAAGATGGCGGTGTCGCCAAGGGCCAAGGGAAAGGGCATCGGCTGGCTGCTGGGACGCGCCTGTATAGAAAAAGCCCGTGAGCTGGGCGGTACGCGTGTCTACCTGGAAAGCAATACCCGTCTGAAGCCAGCCATCAACCTATATCACAAATTAGGTTTCCGGAAAATAGCGGGTCCTCCATCCCCATACGAGCGCTGTGATATACAGATGGAGCTGGCGTTGTGATGTAATCTATTAATGCAGCTTCACCCTTAACACCCTATCATCCGCGGTGATATAAAGCACAGACTTGTCCTCATTGAAGGCGCAGTTCGAAGCCGGTCTGCCATAGATTTTTATCAGTCCAAGCACTTTCCCCTGCGGAGAAATGATGTTGATGCCGTCCGGTCCGGAGCTAAAGATATTCCCATGCCCATCTACCTTGAACCCATCTGCTCCCTGTTTGACGGTGGCCCTGGCCTTGAGGGCGGTGCCATCGAGCAAAACGCCGCCATTGCCGATATTGCCGGCGTTGTCTAGGTGATACGCGTACCACTTTGTATGCGGATCGTCGCTGCTGCCAACATACAAGATCTTTTCATCAGGTGAAAGGGCAATGCCATTGGGTCTTGGGATGGAGTCGATGAGCAGGATGGTCTCGCCTGCGGGGGTGATCCTGTACACGCCTTCGAATGCCAGCTCACGGGTAGGGTCGTTCTCGTGTTTTGGCAAACCGTAGATGGGGTCTGTAAAGTAGATATTGCCTTTATGGTCGGCGACAAGATCGTTGGGGCTATTGAATTTTTTTCCTTTATAGCCGGCTGACAGTATGGTAAAGGCGGGCCGGGGACTGTCCAAAGAAGCATTCATTCGTACTACCTGCCGATTGCCGGACTGGCAAAGCAGGAGCTTTCCGTCCTTGTCGAGGGTGAGGCCGTTCGAGCCGTTTTCACCATCGCGGCGGGCTGTATCGGTGTATCCGGAGGGTGTGAGGTATGCGACGGGTGTGTCCTTGCCTGCTTTCCACTGGAAGACGGTGTTCTGGAGGACATCTGAGAAGAGGAGCATTTGCCGGGAAGGGACCCAAACCGGGCCTTCGGACCATTTATAGTTTTTTCCAATGACCTCCACTCTGGCATTGCTGTCGACGAGCGTGGCGGCGGAAGGATCATAGAGCTCGACCTTGCCGATGAGGGTGTCCGCGGTGGCAGCTGGTTTTTGTTCGGGCGTGCTGCAGCCAATGGCGGCAAGCAGGGATGAACCGGCAATCGTTAAAAATAAATTTCTCATATTGTCAAGATACAAAAAAACAGCGCCTTAATGGCGCTGTTTCACTATCATGATGGTCTTTGTCCAGAAAGCTGTCTGTGTTTTGAGGTAATACACCCCAATGGGCAGGTCCTGCACAGAGAGGGTTTTGATCAGGGTACCCGACGGCTTGGTAAATCCATACTGCTTCAAGACCCTGCCTGATCGATCCACCAGGATGATCGTTACCTGGCCTGCGCCGGTGCTGTTGATCTGTACCTGTACCTGGTCTCTGAATGGGTTGGGGAATACGATGAGCCCGGCAGCTGAATCAGGTCCGGACCGGAAGTTAGCCGTTGCGGCTGTCATCACTGATCCGCTCGTGGTCGACCCACTGGCGGCATTTTCGGTGAGGGTGAACCCATTGATATAATTATAGTTGCCATAAAGGCTGACGATTATCTGCCCGTTGGTCGGGGTGATATTGTTCCAGGCGACTGTTTTACTGTAGTTTTTGGTGGGGTCGAGGATAATGGTGGAGTTGCCGAGGGTAAATGTGCCCGGATATGCGCTGGTCCGGCTGGAATAGAGCTCCAAATTGTATTGTTTAGTTCCGTCCAGGCCGGAAAGGGTCAGGGTCCTGGGGTCCCAAAAGTAACTGGTGGTCCTTCCTGCTTCCGTGGGGCACATGGTGGTGGGATAGCCGGCGCCGTTATCAGCAACACCGTTGCTTCCGCTCAATGCGGCGGATATGGCAGAGCTGCTGCCGTCCGAGTAGGCCAGCAGTCCTGAAGCCAGCTTGCTTGCAACATTCCAGTTATTCCATCCTGTGCCGGCCGGGAAAGAGCCTCCATATATATTGACTTTTACCAGACGGGTGGCTGGGCTAACGGTGATGACCACCGTGTCCTTGCCCTTGGACAGGCTATCGTCGGTGACGGTGAGCTCAAAGCTGTAGCTGCCGGCTACCAGGCCTCCGGCATTGGTGGTCACACTGTCGGGTGTATCGAGAGTACCGGTAGAGGGACCGCTGATCTGGCTCCAGTGGTAGCTGATAATGATCCCGTCATTGTCCTTTGATGCCGAACCATTGAGCACGGCAGAGCTGGCGGGAAGGATAATGGTTTGATCGGGACCTACATTGGCAACGGGGGGTGTATTGGGCGCGGGTAGAACGGTGATGACGATGGTATCGCTGGCAGTGGCGCCGAGATTGTCTGTTACGGTGAGTGCGACGGTGTAGACACCCTTTGTCAGAAGACTGATGGTGGGCTTGACGGCCGTCGGGTCGTTGATGCTAAAGGTTGTGGGACCGGAGACTTCGGACCAGCGATAGGATGTTATGGAGCCGTCGGGATCACTGGAGCCAGAACCGTCCAATTGAGCAGAGCTGACGGGTAATGTCAACGTGATATCGTTCCCTGCTGCGGCGATGGGGGGCAGGTTTGGTTTTACAATAATGGTGACAGAGTCTTTTCCCGTCAGTCCGCTGGTGTCGGTGACCGTGAGCTCGAAGATATAGGCGCCTCCCGTGAGGTTGCTGAGTTTCGGACTCACGAGGGTGCTATCGTTAAAGGTATATTGATCGGGACCGGCAATTTTATGCCAGGAATAGGTGAGGGGGCTTCCCGTCTTGTCGTACGATGCGGCGCCGGTGAGTACCGTAGAGTCCACCGGTATGGACAGAGAGATATCGCTCCCCGCATTGGCAACCGGTGGTATGGGTGAGGTGGCGGTGATCTGGATGGTGACAGTGTCTTTTGCGCTGACGCCGAAATTGTCGGTGACGGTGAGCTGGAATTGATAGATACCTGCGAACAGACCGCCGATCATGGGATTGGCTATTGCCGCATTGCTGATCCTGTACTGAGCGGGCCCGGCGATCTTTAGCCAGCTGTATTGAGTGATGCTCCCATCCGGGTCGTGTGAAGCAGATGCGTCCAGCTGGATGGAATCTGCCGGCAGGTTGATCGTAGTATCGGGTCCCGCATCGGCGATGGGCGGCACATTATTATATCCGAGAGTGCCCACGGTGACCTTTAGGAGGCTTGTGGCAACGGCTCCCTGGTTGTCGGTGACGGTGAGCTGGAATGTATAGACGCCTGTATCCAGGCCGGTGATGGTGGAGGAAGCGGCGTTTGGACTGGTGATAGATGCTGGGGAGGGGCCGGAGATTTGTTGCCAGCTATAGCTTTTAATGGAACCATCTGGATCGGACGAGGCGGAGCCATCCACGGTGACCTGTCTGGTGGGCAGGTTGATGGATTGATCGGCGCCGGCAATGGCAATGGGCGATTTGTTGGTCGAAGCTGCCTTGCCTATTTCGGTGAGGGTAAATCCGTTGAGATAGTTATAGACGCCGCTGGCATTGATCGTAACGGTGATGGAGCCACTGGATGATGGAGTGAGATTGCTAAAGGACGCTTTGTTCGTGTAGTTGTTGTTGACCAGGATACCCAGGGTGGTGGTGCCGACGGTGTAGGTACTGGTTGCATTGGTGTTGGCCCTGGACGCATAGGCCTCGAAGTTATACTGGCTGCCGGTGTTCAGGCCGGAGATAACGAGGGTTCTGGCGGCGTTATAGAAATAGCTGGATGTCCGTCCTACTGCCGTTGGGCACATGGTGGTAGGATAGCTGGCGCCATTGTCGGCAACTGCGTTGCTGGCGCTGAGAACGGCCTTCACGGTGGAGGTAGTGCCATCGGAGTATTTCAATGCGGTGGCAGTGAGGCTGCTGGAAACATTCCAGTTATTCCATCCTGTGCCGGCCTGTGTGGCGCCACCGTATACATTGACCTGGATGAGTTTTGGCTGTGGGTTGACAAAAACGCTCAAGGTATCTTTTCCGAGAGCGCTGCTGTCGTCCTGGACCGTCAATTCGAATTGATAGACGCCCATGGCGAGGTTGGTAACGGTGGTGGATATCTGGTTGGGTGTGCCGATATTGCTTTGAGAGGGGCCATTCAGCTGACGCCAGTAGTAGCTGGTGATGACGCCATCGGGGTCGGAAGAGGCGGACCCATTGAGGGTGACGCTGCTGGTGGGAAGGGTAATGGTCTGGTCGGCGCCGGCCCTTGCAATAGGCGCTATGTTGGGGGAGGAGTTGATCACGCGGATCTGGACGGTGTCCCTTCCAACGCTATCGAGGTTGTCGGTGACCTTGAGAGCGAATTGATAGAGGCCGGGTTTGAGATTGCTGGCAGTGGCGGTCACTGCTCCCGGGGTAGCGATCGTGGCCTGTACGGGGCCTGTGAGCTGGGTCCAGGCATAGGTTTGAATGGCGCCGTTGGGGGCGTAGGAAGCGCTCCCATTCAGCACAAGGCTGTTCTGGGGGAACAGGATGGATGTGTCTGCGCCGGCACTGGCAACAGGGGGAACGGCGGCGCCCGGGTTGATCACAAAGATATTTACGGTGCTGGAAGCCGACAGGCCTGCGGTGTTGGTAACGGTGAGCTGGAACTTGTACGTGCCTGCGATCAGGCCGGAAACTACGGGATTGACTGCGGCGGGGTTAGAGATGGAATATTGTGCGGGGCCGGCGACCTTGGTCCAAAGATAGCTGAGAGCGAGTCCTTGCCGATCGGTCGAAGCGCTACCGGACAATGAGAGTGTCACGCTGTTGCCGGTGAATGTTGCACCGCTGGCGGGAAGGACGATCGAAGTATCTTTCCCGGCATTGGCGATGGGTGGGTACGCTCTTGCGTATTGCAGCATCCATTCATAAATGTTCTTTCCATTGGGCCGGTAGGAAGGATTGTAAGCGGCCGTTACGGTACTATCGTGGGACTGAGTGCTCAGGCGGGTAAGGATGGCGGGTGTGGCGGGATTGTAGCTGTTGATCCTGGCCACCATATTTACGGACCATGCAATTTGAGCGGTCTGATCCGCATTGCTATGAATGGCCCAGACGGCGACGTTTGCGCCGGCGATAAATTTGGCTGTGGTGTCGTAATAGGGATTGTTGTAGCCGGCCACGGGCACTATGGCGGCCAGCCGCTGCGCCTGGGTCAGGTTATAAGGAGCCTGCCAGACGGCATTACCACCCAGGCTGAATCCTGTGAGATAGAGACGGTTCAGGTCCACCCGGTAATGGGCCAGGACATAGTCGATCACCGCCTTGACGTCCTGTGGGGTAGTTGGCGCCTTCTTGAATTGGGGAGAGATGGCGATAAAGGAAGCGGTGTCGCCGTATGGTGTAACGATGGAGGTAGGGAACCAGCCTTTGGCGATGTAGAGGGGGATCCCTTCTACCGTATCCATAGCGGTGAGAGATGCGGTGGTGCCGCCGCCGAAGGAAGCTCCTCCATGTATGTATATGATGGTGGGATATTTTTTAGATGTGGCAGTGGGATAATCTGCGGGTAAATATTCCATATATCCCCCGCAATTACTGTTGATGCTAACGGTGCGGGGTGTATTGGTTTGGGATTGGGCGGTGAATGAGATCAAAAGGGCTACTAAAAGCTTGACAACTTGAAAGGCCGGCCTGTAATGCATTACGGGGATTTTTAAGGGAAACAAACGTCTGGTCGTGGCAAGCGTTAGACGGGCGTTTTTAAAGGGGTGGAACAAGGGGTTAGGAGGGGGGAATCTCTTACTGAAAGGTAGTCCTTTTTACTTATCCGAATGGAATTGTATGAGGTAACAGTTATCCACACCCTCCGTGGAAAACTTCTGATCAGTCATTCGTATATTTCCGCCCGACGGGAGGGTAAAATTGGGCGTCCGTAATGCTGTCCGAGGGCCCAGGTGAAGCAGGCTCCGAAATAAAAGATAAAGGAGCAGTAGAATACGAACAACAGCAGCAGGGCCAGGGAGGTGGATGTGCCGTAAATGACCTTCATCGTGTCGTAGTTCAAAAGGCGGTGCAGGATCAGCTGTCCGGCGACGAACAGGAGGCCTGTAAAGGATGCGCCTGCCCAGGCTATTTTCGGATGCGGTCTGCCATAGGAAAGGTATTTCAGGATCACAAAGAACCAAATGATCACCGCCAACAGCATGATGAGCCGGTAGAAAAAAGCATTGACCTCCAACGGCAGCAGCCAGCCGCCGGCATCCCCCAGCAGAACAATGGAGAACAGTATACCCGCCATGAGAATTATCCCTACGGAGCGTATCCTGTTGACAAGGACGAAACCCAGTCCCTGATGATCCTTTAGCCTGATCTTCCATAATTGGTTTATGGAGTTCTTTACTATCTGGAAAAGGGTGGTGGCGACAAACAGCAAAAAAACGAACCCGCCCACGCGCATGCCGAGGTTAAGAGGCAGCCGGCGCATATTCCTCACTACATCGCGTACCTGTAATGCGATGTTCTTGTCCAGGCCGACGCTCAATTGCAAAAACAGGTCATGACGGATGATCTTCGGATCGCCGAAAAATCCCAGGATCACAATAAGGATATAAAGGATGGGAGGCAGCGCAAAACTGACAAAAAAAGAAGTGGCTGCAGCCATGCGTAACGGATCGTTCCGGCGGAACAGGCGGTAGGCCGTCCGTACTACCTGTCCTATGGACGTTAATCTATTTTTCTTTATATCCACTTTCTATTTTATTCCTACGGACTGTTTGATCCCGGTGAACAGGGTCTTCCAAATGAGATTAAAGAACGACTTGTTCAAGATACGGTGAAAATGCACTTCTTCCGTCCGGGGGGCGTTTGTCTTGCTGGAATTCTTTATGGCCAGATTGGCAAAGAAGCTGGCGAGATCCTTTTTGTCGAACCCGGGGTCGTCTTTATCCTTTTTTAGCATGGAGACTTTTAGGTCTTTGTACTGCAGGGTGATCCGGCCGTTGCCGATGGAGTCGTTGCCGTCGATGGCAAAATGAAGGTGATCGACCCTGCCCTTTTCCATCCGGGCGAGGCCCATGGGTTCGGTCAGGGGATTCAGGGAGGGGGCGTCGATGCTACCGATGTCGCCCTGGATGTTAAATCTGCCCTTTGAGTCCCTCAGGAGCATAACGAGGTGAGCTTGAACGGGCGCTTTGTTCAGGAGCCTGGCATGAAAGTCCACTATGCACCGTCGATCCTTTTGTACATCCGCCCTCCTATTGGTGACATTCCGAATGCGGGCATGGATGTCGTAAAACCGAAGTCTGCCGGAACTGTCGCTTTTGCCGTTCCTTTCCTTGTATTCTATAAATGAGCGGGTGAATACAATGCTGCCGATGGCGAGAGGGAAAGGAAGGTGCATCAATTGTTGTTGTGGATATTTCCCCACCTTGCTGGTAGTATCGGGTGGGCGGGAGATATCACGGTATATTTTGAATGAGCTTTCGCCGATGACGAGGCTATCGGCCCGGATGGTCTTATACCATAATGCTTTTCTGTCGATGTGGTGAAGGGCGATGTTTTGCAGCACGAAATCATATCTGTCCTTTTGCCTTGGAAAGGATGCGGCAAAGGCTGTCTCCGAAAGGCGGGGTGTGACCTTTGCCTGTGCTATATGCAGGGTATTCCCGGTGCTGGTGAATCGGAGGCTGTCTAGCCCTATTGTGTATTTTTTATTGCGGGTGGACAGGGCGAGATCTTTACAGTCGAGCGCCAGGTCACGGGAGAAAAGTATGGCAGTGCTGTCCTTTTGGGCGCTGCTGTTGATGAGAAGACGGGACAGCAGTAAAGAAACCTTGTTGCCACGGAAATATGTTTCGGAGCTGTCCATGTTGCCGACGAGGACCGTTGCATCCGTGATCTGGACGCTGTCTATGGCTATCTTCAGAAACCGGCCCAACAGCTGTCTGGCAAGGTCAGGAGCAGGGTTGTATACGGCGGAGTCTTTTTTGAAGTGTTGGACCATGATCCTGATACGTGCGCCTGTCACTTTTATCTTTCCTCCCTCCAGCTGTTTTGCGAGCAGGGCTTTGGGCGTGCGGACCCGGGCGATATCGAGCGCGTCGACCTGTATTTGCAACAGCATATGCGGGTCCTTATTTTCTCTGACCATTTGCTGGTACACCGCGGTGTCGGGTCTTATATCTATGTTCTTTACATGCAGCATGCCGGCGACCTCGTCGAATGTCAGGTGATCATAATGGAGTAGATAAAGACCTTTTGTCTTTTCTTCCACGGCCTGGGCTATCTTTTTTTGGGCGAAATGGTATTTGTAGAGCTGCCAGGCGATGACAAGCAGCAGGATGGCGGCCAGTACGGATATAAGGAGTATTCGCTTTCTTTTTTGCGTGGACATATAAGGGCAGGGATAAATATTATGCCAGTCCTATTATGTAAATACAGGGGGAGATTGAGTAAAATTCGCCACAATGCGGGAATGAAGGGCCTGCCAGGGAGGGCATTTAGAAGGGGCCTGCAGGGGTGGGAAGGCCAAAAAAATCTTTCCCAAAAGCTTGCAGAAATCAATTTAATTCATGTACTTTGTATTTCAAAGTACTTTTATTATGGATCACCCCAGTCAGGCCAATGAATCTTTAGAGACCCTCCAGGATATCCGGCGGATGATGGAGCGCTCTTCCCGTTTTATCTCCCTGAGTGGGTTGAGCGGTGTCAGCGCCGGGATTTGTGCGTTGATCGGGGCCTATATAGCGCATGGCTGGATCATCGCTTATTATGGGGGCGTGACGGTCAGGGGCGTTGATCCGGGGTCTATTGGCCGTCATGGATATATGCATGACGAGGCGGAGGGGTTAAAGTGGAGGCTGATAGGGTTGGCGATGGCGGTATTGGCGGCTGCGCTGCTGTCCTCTACCTTCTTCACGTGGCGGAGGGCGAGGAAGAGCAATCTGCCCATTTGGGATGTCACGTCCAAAAAGCTGTTTATAAATATGCTGATCCCATTGGTGACGGGCGGTCTTTTTGTATTGGGCATGCTTTATCATGCCGACTGGGATTATGTGGCGCCTACCTGTCTGGTGTTTTATGGGCTGGCGCTGGTGAATGCGAGCAAGTACACGTTGACGGATATTCGTTATCTGGGATTTCTGGAGATCATACTGGGATGTATCAGCATGTATTACCTGCATTGGGGACTTTATTTCTGGACGGTAGGTTTTGGGGCGCTGCATATCATTTATGGACTGATCATGTGGTGGAAGTATGAGAGGGGGGTGGGTGTATGAAGAATCCGATCGGCAATCTGAATAAGGTGTTCGATAGCCGCATTCGGGTGGGGGTTATGAGCATTCTTATGATCAACCAGGAGATCAGCTTCAATGATCTGAAACAATTGCTGGAGCTGACGGATGGTAATCTGGCTTCTCATCTGATCAACCTGGAGGAGAATGGGTTTATCAAGGTGCATAAGGGATTCATCGGAAGAAAGACGAATACGACCTATTCGATCACCAAGGCGGGGGAGAAGGCGTTTAAGGATCATCTCGAAGCGTTGGAGGGGATTATAAAAGGGATGAATAAGGGATAGCGGCCTAACGGCCGGCAGGACGAGGGACAGTAATTTTTTTTGGAGAATAAAATGGTTTAACAACCATTTTTTTTGAAGCATACACTTTGTAATTCAAAGCACTTTTACCATGACAACATCACTATCTCAGCACAGGAACAACATGCGCATTTCAAGGCCCCTGATCTCGGGGATACTGGGGATCACTCTGCTACTGCCTGCCAGCTTCTTTATGCTGACCATGCTGGCGCGTCTCTTCTTTGGTACCGGGCGGCCCTACCATTATATCGCCCCGTCTTTTTTACAATCTCCTTTTGATCCACTGGCTTTGCACAAGGCGCAGTTTATTATCGGTTGCCTTTTATTGGCCATTATTACGAATGGGCTGGCAGCGCTGCGGTTCCAGCTGCGGAAAGGACGCCGGGGATGGGACGTGGAAGTATCCTACCGGCGACACTGGCTGAATACGGCCATTGCACTGCAGGCGGTGCTGCTGCTGGTGACACTTCTGGCGTATACGGTGATACAGCACATCCGATATTAGATCCATTAAACCAAGCTATATGAACACAACAATAACACTCCGCGTTCTCGCCACACTGCTGGCAGTAGGGTTTCTGGTGGTGGTATACGATATGATCCTGCGCAATGGATATGGGTATATAGACACAGCGTACTATGTATTTGTCAACACTACATGTACCGCCTTCTGGTGGAAATGGGTGATGGATTGGGCTAAAAAGCAGCCAATATGAACTCGAAGAATCACGAACGCCTTAACAAAAATCATCAATACCGTGAGTAAAATCAAAATGATCTTACCAGCGCTGACAGAGGCGAAAAGCCCTTTCTGGCGACCGATAAAATACTCTCTCTTTCCGCCGCTGGGTCTTGCCACGCTGGCGGCCTACTGCTCACCGGATGATGAGATCGACCTTCAGGACGAGCATGTGGAAGAGGTGAATACAGATGATGAGCCGGACCTGGTAGTCATACAGGTGTATATCACGAATGCCTATCGTGCGTATGCGCTGGCCGACCATTACCGGAAGAAGGGCGCCTATGTCTGTCTGGGAGGGCTGCATGTCAGCTCGCTGCCGGAAGAGGCGACGGGGCATGCGGATTCGATCTTTATCGGCCCGGGAGAAGATACTTTCCCCCAATTCCTGAAAGACTTCCATGATGGCTGCCCCAGAAGCATTTACCGCAATCATCATCGTGACATAGAGAGCATCCCGCCTATCCGCCGGGACCTGATCAAGCGAAGCCGGTATCTCGTACCCAATTCCATCGTTGTATCCAGAGGCTGCCCTCATCACTGTGACTTTTGTTATAAGGACGCCTTTTTCGAAGGAGGGCGCAGCTTTTATACGCAAAAGGTGGATGCGGCCCTGGCGGAGATCGACCGGCTGCCGGGACGGCACCTGTATTTCCTGGATGATCATTTACTGGGTCATCAGCGATTTGCCACGGGATTGTTTGAAGGGATGAAGGGAATGAACCGGGTGTTTCAGGGGGCGAGCACCATCGATGCGGTACTCCGCGGTGACCTGATCGAGCGGGCGGCAGAGGCGGGCATGCGTAGTGTCTTTGTGGGTTTTGAAACATTGAGCAATGGGAATCTCATACAGAGCAACAAGCGACAAAATATTGGAAAGAATTATGAGCAGGCTATTCAGCGATTGCATTCGCTGGGTATCATGATCAATGGAAGCTTCGTCTTCGGACTCGACGACGATGGCCCGGATGTGTTTCGCCGGACGGTGGATTGGGCGGTAAAAAATGCGCTGACCACCTGTACTTTTCATATCCTAACCCCTTACCCCGGCACACGCCTGTTTGCGGATATGGAAGCGCAGGGCAGGATATTGCATAAGAGCTGGGACCGGTACGATACACGCCAGGTAGTTTACAGGACGGTAGGGCTCAGCGCAGAAGAATTGAAGAGGGGGTATGACTGGGCCTACCGTTCATTTTATTCCTGGAAAAACATTTTCCAGGCCAGCATGCAGCATGACAACCTTAGACACCAGCTCAAGCATTTTGCGTATGCGGGCGGGTGGAAGAAGTTCGAGCCGATGTGGAATTTTCTTATCAAGACGGAGGGGCTCAATAAGATGCTGCCCTTACTGGAGGCGATTTTATCAAAAGTTAACAGGTCGGGAAGAAAACCGCAGGATGGATCCTTGTCGCCCTTCCCGGCCATTGCGTAAATTTATGGACAATTCAATCAGCATGCTAGAAGATCAAAAGTTCTCTGTCCGCAGCCGGCTCAGAAGTTTTTATTATGCCGGGGCGGGATTAAAAAAATTTTTCTGGGTCGAGCACAATGCCCGGATACATCTTGCGGCAGCTATTGTTGTCGGTGTTCTGGGATGGTGGCTCAAGGTCTCCCATACGGAGGCGGTGGCATTGATCATCGTCATCGGGCTTGTCTGGGTGACGGAGATACTCAATACGTGCATAGAAAAGACCATGGATTTTATCACACGGGAGACCCATCCCGAAATAAAACTAATTAAAGACCTGGCAGCGGGCGCGGTGCTCATCGCCACGATCACGGCTGTCATCGTCGGATTATTCATCTTTATTCCAAAGTTTTTATGAACAGAAATACCATAGTACCCGAGGTATCCGCTCCTGTCCGCAGCCGCTGGGGCATCCTCTCCACGGAGATGGACAGGCTGCTATTCCTTTCCATGCTGTTCAGCTGTCTGCTGACAGCGGCGAGGGTCGTGCATACGGAGCATCGTCATTTTATTTTCCTCGTCTGGAATCTTTTTCTGGCCTACCTGCCTTATTTTATTTCGACGCAGCTGACCAGGATGGCGGCGGGGCGAGGAGAGACTCGCCAGACCCGGATGGAGGCGGGTGGGAGAGAGACGCGCCTGACCGGGATGGGAGTGGGGGGAGAGGAAACGCGGCTGACGCGGATGGAGGCAGGTGGAGAAGGGACCGGCCTGACACGGATGGAGGCAGGTGGAGGAGAGACGCGGTTGACTCGCATAGACGCCAGGGGCATGGGACACGGCCTGGGATGGTGGGCGCTGGCGCTGCTGTGGCTGTTGTTTATACCCAACTCCTTTTATATCATTACGGACCTCTATCATCTGGGGGACCTGTACAATGACAGGAACATGCCGCAATGGTTCGACCTGGCGATGATCCTTTCCTTTGTATGGAACGGGCTTTTGCTGGGCGTGCTGTCCGTACGGCAGATGGAGCGGCTACTTGTCCCGAAGCTGACATTGATAAAAGAGCTGCTCTTCCTCTACCCTGTCATGTGGCTGAATGCGCTGGGTATCTATATCGGCAGATACCTGCGATACAATAGCTGGGACATTGTGACGGACCCCTTCCGGCTGTTGAGGGATATTGCGATGATGGTCGTACACCCCCTGCAGCATCAGAATACCTGGGATATGGTGCTCTGCTTTTCCATCCTTATGACACTGATCTATCTGCTAATGAAAAGGATCAGCAAGGCGCTGACCTGAGGTAAACGGACCTTTTATGTATACGATTTTTGACGGGCCTACGGCCCGCCAGGGCTCTCTTTGCTAAAAAAAATATATGGAAAATATCATCAAAAGTTTCTGGGATCGCAACAAGATTATTTTGAAAAGTTTTTTTATCGGCATGCTGGTGCTGCTGTTACTCATCCCCACGGCCTTTATACAAAGTCTGGTAACGGAAAGACAATCCCGGCAGCAGGATGCCGTCAGCGAGATCAGCTCGAAATGGGCGGGTTCTCAAACCGTCACGGGGCCTGTTATCGGCATCCCTTACAAGGAGATAACGACCTACGACAATAATACCACGGAAGTAAAGAAATGGGCCTATTTTCTTCCAGACAAGCTGGATATAATGGCGCGTATCATCCCGGAAAAAAGATACCGGGGTATCTACCAGGTCATCGTCTATACGGCGGCGCTGGAGGTGAAAGGTTCTTATGACAGCTTGCGTCTGACGGAGCTGGGCATTCGTCCGGAGCAGATACTCTGGAACGAGGCGGCGGTATTTTTTGACATCAGCGACGTACAGGGGCTTAAGGAAGAGATGACCCTTCATCTGGCCGGGAACAGCCTGGACCTGGTACCCGCCAAATTTTCGACGGATCAGTTTAAGAATTCCCTAAGCGCGGCGTTGCCCGCTACCATTGCGAGCATTCACGGTCCGTTGGAGTTTGCGGCTACGGTGGAATTGAAGGGGTCGGGCAATCTTCTCTTCGTGCCGGCGGGCAAGACGACCACCGTCAAAACCACCTCTTCATGGCCTGACCCCAGCTTTGCGGGCAGCTATCTCCCCGATGTGCGCACAGTGAAGGACAGCGGATTCCAGGCGGACTGGAGAGTGCTGTATCTCAATCGCAATTTCCCGCAGCAATGGAAGGCTCATGAATACGAACTGACCAGGTCCGCCTTTGGCGTGAATCTGATCGTGCCGGTGGATTCCTATCAGCAGACTACCCGGAGCGTGAAATATTCAATCCTGATCATCCTGCTGACCTTTACGGCTTTCTTCCTCATCGAATGGGTCTATCGCAGGGCGATACATTCGTTGCAATATGTACTGGTGGGCTTTGCCCTCTGTCTGTTCTATACGCTGCTGCTGTCCTTTTCGGAATACATTGGCTTCAACGGGGCTTATCTGGTAGCGGCATTGGCAACCATGCTGCTCATTGCCTGGTATGTGCGGAGTATTCTGCGTAGCTCGAAGATGGCTCTCTTTGTCGGGGTGCTGCTGACCCTGCTGTATGGATTCATTTTTACGCTGATACAGCTGCAGGATTATGCCTTGCTGATGGGTAGTGTCGGACTATTTATCACGCTGGGCGTTGTCATGTATTTCTCGAGAAAGATCAAATGGACAGAAGAAAAATAAACTATGCCTGTACTGTTTTTACTATTGCTGGTGGCTCCTATGATAGCTCTCTTTATTGTAGCTGATCTCATCTATTTTCTGATAAAGGGCAGACGACACAAGGTCCTGTCACATCCGGTGTGGGCGTTGTTTGCGCTGGTGATACCGATGGGCATGCTGGCATTGAATCAATCTATGACGGACAATAGCTGCTGTACCGGCTGGTCCCTACTGTCCCCCCGGCACGGTGTGTCCGTATATGTACTGATCCTGCTTTGCGGATTCGTCTATTTTTATTGTACACTGCGGATCAGGACGGCGCCGCCACTGGTAGAGGTTATTGTCAACTGCGTACTGCTGTCGGGTATTGCGCTTGGGATAGTCATGGGCATCCAGGATGAAGAAGGTATTGCATGGGTGGTAGGGACTCCGGCGAATTTATTGCTGATCACGGTACTGATCGAGAACCATCAGCGGATCGTGAAAGAGATGGAAGAGGACAATATAGGGCTTGTATTTGAGAATTGGATAGCAAAAGCTGCATGGCATCTGCTGCGATGGCCCTTTATTGCGAAGTTCCCTGTCCTGCTTCTGTTATGTTGTCCGATACTGGTGACCCTTTCCTCGATGCTTTACCTGTTTGGTCAGCGGCCGGACTCGTTTGTAAAGGCTTTTACAGAGACCTACAAGCATGGCTTGTCCCAGCTGGATGTGGACTGTAATAAGGTGGTGTGTGGAGGACACTTCCTTTGTACGATTGCCGCGAAGGGGCATCGGGGGCTGGTGAAGCCGGTGAGAGCGGGGGTACGTGCGGGCGCGCCTATCAAATGCAACCGGCAGCTGCTTATCGCCAATGCATTTGAAGAATGGCTGGAGCAACATGTGGCCTGGTTGCACCGGCCGGTGAGGAGGTTGTATAATCATGTGGGTTCGTATCTGCACCGGCACTATGGGGAATTCGATCGTAAATGGGTATCGGATACGGTATATCTGCTGATGAAGCCGCTGGAATGGCTATTCCTTGTGACCTTGTATGTGGTGGACAGGCATCCGGAGAACAGGATCGCACAGCAATATATGAACCGGCGGGACAGGGAGCATATAAAAATGAGGTTATGATTTTCAAATTGATCGCTTCGCTGATTATGTTATTACCTGGAGCCTTTCTTTGGCTCGACAGATTTTTTCATGTGGAGGAAGGGACGTCGTTGATATTTCCGGAGGCATATGATCCTTTTTTCCTTACGCTGATGGGGGCTCATTTACTTGCTTATTTGTATAGTATTTATCGTAAGCAGATAGGCGGTCCGATGGTGGTGCTGGTTGTCAATCTTCTGATGGTCGTTGGCATTGTCCAAAATGTCCTTATTGCCATGCGGCTGGGTGTCTGGAACCTTTTCCAGTTGTGTTTTATACTGCCTGTTGCGTTAATGGTCTTTGCGATGATCAGGAACTATGTCATGACGGAAG
>Ga0157370_10003852_pt1 | contig 17496 bp, 18 predicted proteins | sample C35metaG_FD_113463 | JGI IMG/M metagenome (GOLD analysis project Ga0157370, IMG submission 113463) | Corn rhizosphere microbial communities from Kellogg Biological Station, Michigan, USA - C3-5 metaG | ecosystem: Host-associated > Plants > Roots > Rhizosphere > Soil | place: USA: Michigan...
GGCGTATTCCAGCCACAGCTTGAAGCTCGAAGCCTTGCCCTCCTGCGCCACGAACCGGGTTCCCGACTCGGCGCCGGCGGCCGCGGCGAGCAACGTACCCGGCTTCGTTCCATTGCAGATCGTCGCCGCGATGCCGGACTCGGCGGTCATCTCCGCAGCGGCGACCTTGCTGCGCATGCCGCCCGAGCCGAAGGCCGAGGTGCGCTCGCCGATGTCCATTCCCTCCAGCTCGGCGAAGCTGCGAACCTCGGCGATAATCCCCGTCCCCGGATCGCTGCGCGGATCGCTCTCGTACAGCCCGTCGACGTCGGAGAGCAGGACGAGCAACCGCGCGCCGAGCAGGATCGCGACCTGGGCGGCGAGGAAGTCGTTATCGCCAAAGGTGATCTCGTCGGTCGCGGTGGTGTCGTTCTCGTTGATCACCGGCACCACTCCCCACTTGATCAGCCGGCGCAGCGTCTGGCGGGCGTTGAGGTAGTTGGTGCGGGCGGCGATGTCGGCCGCCGTCAACAGAACCTGGGCGGAGCGGGTCCCCCCTCTGGCGAGCCGCGACTGGTAGGCCCGGAAGAGGTCGCCCTGGCCGACGGCTGAGGCGGCCTGCAGCTCGTCCATCGCCCGTGGGCGCACCGGCAACTCCATCAGTCGCATGCCGCGGGCGATCGCACCGGAGGTCACCATCGCGACCCGCTCGCCACCCTGCTCGAGCTCGGCGACCTCGGCGCAGACCGAGTCGAGCACGTCCTCGCGCAGCTCGCCGTCATCGGCGGCGACGATCGAGGAGCCCAGCTTTACGACGAGGGTCATCGCGAGAGCCACTCCCCGACCCGGCCGGAGACCTTCAGCGCTGAGAGATCGCCGCCCCGCTGGACCTTCTCGGCAGCATCCGCCATCGCGTCGACCGCGACCCAGGCCAGGAGGCTGCCAACGCTGATCCGGCGCGCGCCGGCGGCGGCGACCTCGCCCACCGAGAAGTGCGGCAGCCCGAGCACGTTGACGGGCTTCCCCGTCGCATCGCACACAGCCTGGATTTCGTCGGCGCTGCCCAGGCCGGGCGCGTAGAGGACGTCGGCACCCGCCTGCTCGTATGCCTGCAGGCGGGCGATCGTGTCCTCGAGGTCGGGGTTGCCGCGGAGATGGTTCTCGGCGCGGGCGGTGAAGGTGAACGGGAAGTCCAGGCTCCGGGCTGCCTCGACCGCGGCCGCCACTCGCTCGACCGCATGGTCGAAGGCGTAGATCCCGTCCTCGGGGTCATAGTCCTCGATCGAGCCGCCGACCGCACCCGCCTCGGCCGCCCGGGCGATGGCGGTGGCCGCGTCCTCCGGGTCCCGGCCGAAGCCGTTCTCGAGGTCGACCGAGACGGGCAGATCCGTCGCACCGGCGAGAGCGGATACGTGATCGGCGAGCTCGTCGAGCGTGACGCCGCCGTCGTTGCGCCCCAGGGTGAAGGCGAATCCCGCGCTGGTCGTCGCCAGGGCCTTGAACCCGAGCGCCTCCATCACCCGAGCCGAACCCGCGTCCCAGGGGTTGGGGATGACGAAGGCATCGCCCTCGTGCAGGGCGAGGAAGGTCTCGGCCTTTTCCCTCTGCGTCGCGCTCAAATCACAGCCTGCTCGATCGGTTCACGGCAGGGACGCTACTTCAGCACCCGGGCCAACTCGGTGCGCTTGGCCACGTCGAGCTTCTGGAAGACGTGCCGCATATGCGTCTCGATCGTCTTCGCGGTGACCGTCAGCGCCTGAGCGATCTCGCGGTTGGTCATCCCGTCGGCGGCCATGCGAGCGACGCGCAGCTCGCTTGGGGTGAGCGACTCGACTCCGGTGAAGACGGCCTTGCGCGGGCGCGCGCCGGTCGCCGCCAACTCCACCCGCGCTCGCTCTTCCAGCGGCCGGGCGCCGCAACGATGGGCCAGCTCGAGCGCCTCGCGCAACGGCTCACGCGCTTCCTTGCGGAAGTTGGCGCGGCGCAGCGCCGCACCCCACTCGAACAGGGCCTCGGCGTGCTGCAGCCGTGCCCTCGTGCTCGCCAGGGTCTCGGTCGCCTCGTTGAGCAGCCCGATGCCATCGTCGCCCCCCGTCACGACGCCCAGATCCCGGAGCGTGACCCCGATTCCCCGCGTACCGCCGGCCTCGCGCGCCAACCCGACCGCTTCGGCGGCGATCTGCCGCGCGTCGCCCTCGTTTCCCAGTGCCGCTTCGCAGCGGGCCAACCCGGTCCGCCAGGGAATCGCCTCCGGGTTGGCCAGCGGCAACCAGGGGATCCTCTCGGCCGCGGCGAGGAAGTCGTTTCTCGCCTCCGCGTAGCGCCCCGCTGCCGCCCTCAGTTCGCCACGGGTGCTGAGCAGGACCGCCCCCGGGCAGCCTGCGACACGTCCCCGCCCAACCCATAGCTCGTCGAGCAGTTGCTCGGCGGCGGTCCGCTCACCCCGGCGGAGCAGGACCCGCATCGCAACCGCCGACCAGAACGCAAGCGGTGAGACGAGCCCGAACCGGCGCAACACGTCGACCGCGATCTCCGAGTCGGCCTGCGCCTCGCGCAGATCGCCGTCGATGAGGTGGGCGAAGGCCCGCACCCCGTGGCCACCCCCCACTCCGGGCAGGACGCCTCGCCGGCGGGAGCCCTCGATCGCAAAGTCGAAGAACCCGGCAACCGTTCCGCCCTGGTCAGCCAGCGCCAGCGAGACGAGGGCGCCCTGCGGTGGCAACCCTTCCATCGCGTCGGCAAACATCGTCTCCGGATTCGTGATCGCCGACGCCGCGGCCACGCGCGCCTGCTCGAGTGACCCGAAACCAAGTGCGTAGAGTGACGCCACGCCCTGCAGCACCGCGCGGCCCGGCAACGTCTCTGGGCTCGGGCTCTGGGGCGGTATCGCCACCTCGGGGACTCGCTCCAGACCCCAGATGACCTGAATGAGGAGCCAGGCGCGCAGCATCAGGCCAAGCTCGCCCTCCGAATCGGGCAGCTCCGCAAGCGAGTCTTCGATCAGGCCGGCCGCCTCCTCGTTGCCGTTGCGCATGCCGAGCGAGCTCGCCAGCTCGTTCGCGATCGCCGCCCGCAGCTCGACCTCGTCCGTCGCGGCGCGGACGGTGCGCAGCACTTCGATCCCCTCCGGATCGTTCGCGCGCAACAGCGCAACGCCGAGCTCGCGACTGACCCCGAGTCGCTCCGCCCGCTTCGGCGGCTCCCGCAGCGCGCGGCGAAGGTAGCGGACCGCCGCGTCAGCGGCACCTCGACTCAGCGCGGCGGCAGCCGCGGCACGCAGCTGCTCCACCGCCCACTCGTCCGTGCCGGGCTCGGCAAGCAGCAGGTGCGCGGCGACCGTGTCCGCCTCGCTCCCTTCCTCATGCAGAAAAAGGGCGGCGCTGCCATGGAGCGCGCTCCGGCGGGGCCCGGAGATCTCGGTCAGGACCGCATCCCTGACCAGCGGGTGAACGAAGGAGAGCGAGTCGTCATCGGTGAGGAGACGGGCGGCGATGAGCCGTTCGCCGGCCTCGGCGACCTCGGCCGGTGCCAGCCCGCTGAGTGCGGCTATCGGCCGCGCCTTCGCATTCGGCTCCAGCACCGCCACCGCCCTGGCGACTTCGATCGCCTGCTCTCCGAGTCGCGCAAGCCGGGCCCGGATCGAGTGGGAGACGCCGGCCGCGGCCACCTCGGTGAGGCACTCGACGCTCTCCTCGCTCTGGTCGAGCTCCGACGCGCGCAACGCTCGGGCGAGCTCGGCCAGCAGGAAAGGGTTGCCGGCGGTCGCGCTCCGGCACGCCTGGGCGAAGCGCTCGCTCGACTCGACTCCGGTCTCCCCCGAGACCAGCGCCGCCGCGGCCTGGGTCGACAACGGCGATGGCTCGATCATCCGCTCGGGCGCCTGCAGACGCAGCTCGTCGAGCAGCTGCTCATGGAAGCCGGGCTCGCCGCTTCTCACCCCCACCGCCATCGCACCCGGAGTGCCGTCGAGGCGGCGACCGATGTAGGCCAGCGCCCGTAGGGACGAGAGGTCGGCCCACTGGGCGTCGTCGACGACGAGCAACAAGGCGGCTCCCGCGGCGAGATCGGCGGCAAGCCAGTGGAGCCCGTGCTCGATCGCGCCGCCTTCGGCTGCCTCGACGCCCGGTTCGAAGACCGGTCCGGCGAGAGCCGCGCTGCCGCTCAGCAGCTTGGTGCGGCGTGCCTCGTCGCGCAGCACCGGCTCGAACAGCTGTCGCACCACGCCGTAGGGAAAGTCGCGCTCGTACTCGCCACCGCGGGCGCGCAGGACGAGCATCGAACGCCGCGCCGCTATCTCAGCCGCAGCCCCGAGCAGCGAGGTCTTGCCGGCGCCGGCCTCGCCCTCGATCACGATCACGCCGCCGCTGCCGGCCTCCGTCGCGTCGAGCAGTCGCTCGATCGTCGCGAGCTCCTCGTCCCTCTCCAGCAGTGCGGTCGCCGTGGCGGACATCTTCACTCGGCCTCGATGCTACGCGGCCTCGCCCGCTTTAGATCGAGAAAGCTGCGCTATGCGCCGCCGACGTAAGGGCGATGGTCAGCGCCATCGCGATCGCCCAGGGCGCGTCCGGCGATCCGCCCCGGGCCTCCTCGATCAGCGCCGCGATCTCGGCGCACGCGGGATCGTCCTTCTCGACCGCCACCCCCGCCAGCTCCAGCATCCGGCTCGGATCGCCGCCGCCGAGCATCGCCCCCCCGGCCCCCGCCAGCAGGACCACGAGCCGCTCCTCGAGCGGCGACCTGGCCTCGCCAACCGGCCCTGGGGCGGGACCCACATCGAGCGGGACATCGCCCGCAACCATAGTCCCGGCCTGGCCACCGAAGACGCTCCGAAGGGCGTCGTCTTCGAGACCGGCGGCGCGGGCGCAGCGCAGCGAGATCGCCAGCACCAGCTCGAGGTCCATGTACGGCTCGTCGCTGCCGAAGAGGATCTGTCCGGGAGGGACAAGCGCGAACAATGCGAGCAGGTCGCTCGCGTTCCACCACGAGGTGTCGAAGAAGACGTTGTGGTGCTCGGCCGCGATCGGCCCGAGCCAGACGAGGTCGGATACGGCGGCGTGGGCGAGGATCAGCGGACACTCGCGGTGACGCTCGGCCAGCTCGACGATCGGGGTGCCAAGCGAGCCCACCCCGACGCCTGCGTGGATCAGGACCGGAGCCCGCGCCCCTGCGGCGACGCCGGCGATCGCTTCCACGTTGGGATGCTCGATCCGGAAGTCCTCGGCGCGCGGGTGGAGCTTGAAGCCTTTGGCGCCCGCCGCGAGGGCGGCCTCCGCGTCGGCCGCCCCGTTCGTTCTCGGATCGAGGCGCGCGAACGGGACCAGGATCCCGGCGCTCCCCTCGCACTCGGCGAGGACGCGGCGGTTCTCGAACTCGTAGCCGTCGGTCACGCAGAGCGGAAAGATCGCCGAACGACCCCCGATCGCCGCCAGCGCGTGGAGATGCTCCGCAGCGGTGCGGGTCGTGCCGTCGACGTCGACCCCGGTGTGGGAGTGGATGTCGAAGATCGCGGTATCGAGAGCATCGAGGCCGCTCAGCTCCGCCTCGATGCAGGCGCGGAGAGTCACTGCCGGCGGCTCTGGGCAGCGACGGACAGCTCGTCGTTCCCCGCCACACCCTCGCCACCCAGCTCCTGCCGGACCCAGGCGTCTACGCCCGGCGGCCAGAGCAGGGCCATCTGCGAGGCGATCGAGAGCGCGCCGACCAACTCGATGCCGGCGCTGCGGTACCGATGACGCTTCGTCTTCCTGCGTGAGATCTTCATGTGGCCGATGGTCTCGCCAAAGGCCGGGTTTCGCATCAGGGAGCCACCCTGAACTTTCGATCTGGAGGCTGGGAAGCGCCTAAGGGTGCAACTCGAGCTCGTGCTCGCCGACACGAATGTCGTCACCCGCCTCGAAGCCGGCGGCTTGCAGCGCGGCGATCACGCCGATCTCTTTCAGGCGCTGCTCCAGATAGGCAAGCGCCTCCTCGTTCTCGAGGTCATGGCGCTCGAAGAGCAGCTCGACGCCACGGCCGAGGATGCGGAAGGCACCGTCGCCCTCGCGCTCGACCGAGTAGCCGCCCTCGCCCACCGGGCGGTAGACGCGGTGCTCGACCTCGAACTCGGCCGGACCGGCCTCGCGGCGCTCGGGGCGCGCCGGAACGTCCTCGGGCAGCTCGGAGAAGATCAGGCCGCGCAGCTCTTCAAGGCCCTCGCCGGTCGCGGCGGAAGCCGCCAGCACCCTCCTCCCCTCGCCGAGCCGTTGCCGCCACTCGGCAACCGCCAAGTCCACCTCTTCGTTGGGAAGCAGATCGCGCTTGGAGAGCACGACGAGCTCCGCCAGCCGCTCCAGTCCCGCGCCATAGGCGACCAGCTCCTCGCGCACAGCCGCGTAGTTCGACTCCGGGTCGCCCTCGGCCGGCGCCAGGTCGACCAGGTGGACGAGCATCGAGCAGCGCTCGACGTGGGCGAGGAACTCGTGCCCCAGCCCCGCTCCCTCCGCCGCGCCCTCGATCAGGCCGGGGATATCGGCGACCACGGCCTGCCGATCCTCCCCTTCGATCGTCCCCAGGACCGGCGAGAGCGTCGTGAACGGGTAGTCGCCGACCTTCGGCTCCGCCCGCGTCAGCCGGCCCAGCAGCGAGGACTTGCCGGCGTTGGGCAGCCCGACCAGGCCCACGTCGGCCAGCAGTTTCAACCGCACCTCGATTCAGCCCTCCTCACCCGCGGACCCCCTCTCGGCAAACCGCGGCGCCTGCCGGACAGACGTGGAGAAGCGCTTGTTGCCGTGACCGCCGCGCCCCCCATGCGCAATCACAGCCCTCTGCCCTGGTTCGACGAGGTCGATCCGGCTCCCGTCGACAGCTTCGGCCTGCGTGCCGGCAGGCACAGGAATCAAGAGCTCCTCCCCCCGAGCGCCATGCCGATTGGACCCTTCCCCACCCTTCCCACGCCCGGCCCGAAAGTGCTTACTACCGCGCAGCGCACCAAGGTCGCGACGACTCGGGTCGCAGACAAGCACCACATCCCCCCCGTGCCCACCATCTCCGCCGTCAGGGCCACCGCGCGGAACATGAGCCTCCCGCCGAAAGCTCACGCACCCGTTCCCCCCAGCTCCGCCCTCAACCCAGATTTTCGCCTTGTCGTACACGCGAATGCAGCGTAGTCGTCCCGGAAATCAAAATCTTCAATCACGGAACTGTCATTTCTGCCCCAGGCCGCCCACAGGCACGAATTCAGCCAATACATTCCGAATGCCGCTGTATGCGGCGACGCCCCCGCCGCCGGACGCGGGCTCCGAAATGACTAAGTGGAGTTGGCGGGTTCGACTCCCGCCGGGGGCGCTACAATGCAGACACGTCATTTCGGGGCCTCGGACTCGTTTGTCCGGCGGCAACTCCGTTTAGTCAGAGGGCGGCTCTTCGGAGCCGCCCTCTTTCTTTCTCTTGGAAGCTCGCGCACGAGGCTCTGCGGCGCTTCGCGAGGAGGGGCAGCCTGCTCCTCCCTCAGCTAGTCGCTCAGAACCGAGATCGTGCGGCCCTTGCGCGACGGCTTGAACTGCACGGTCCCAGCCTGCTTCGCAAAGATCGTGTGATCGCGCCCGAGCCCGACGCCGTCGCCGGGCCAGAACCGGGTGCCGCGCTGGCGCACGATGATCTCGCCGCCCGTGACCTTCTGACCGGCGAAGACCTTGACCCCAAGCATGTTGGGGTTGGATTCGCGGCCGTTGCGGCTGGAGCCGAGTCCTTTCTTATGAGCCATCGTCGTCCTTTTTAGCAGCCGCTTTGGGTTTGGCGGCTTTTTTCCCGGCAGGCTTTTTCTCTGACGCCGGCTCTTTGGGCTCGGCTTTGGCTTTCGGTTTGGCCGTCGCTTTTTTCGCGCCCAGCTTCAACTCGGTGACCTCGAGCCGGGTCAGCTCCGAGCGGTGCCCGGCGCGGCGGCGGTAGCCCTTCTTCGCCTTGTATTTGAAGACCTTGATCTTCGGGCCGCGCAGATGCTCGGCGACCGTCGCCTCGACCTTCACCTTCTCCAGCTCCTTCGGCTCAGCGACGACCTCCTTGTCGCGGAACAGCACGGGTCGGAGGGCGACCACGTCGCCCTCACTGGCATTCAGCCGGTCGACGAGCAGCGAAGTGCCTTTCTCGACCTTGTACTGCTTGCCACCGCTCTCTATGACCGCGTAGGTGCTCATCGGGCGGCGGCGGATTCTAGAGCGTCTTGCCCGGAGCCGTTGCCCGCGGGGTCGCCGAGCAGCGAAGCGACCGCGGCGGCGCGTTCGACCCGCTCGATGCGGACCATCTTGCGCTCGCCGACATAACGGCCGCCGCCGGTCACGCTGACGATGTAGGAGTCGATCCGGGCGACCGCGTCGTCGGCGTTGTACATGTGCGGCTCCTCGATTGTCACCAGCACCTCCTCGCCGACCTTGAACGGCAGCGCCCGCTCCTCGATCTGGGCGCGCGTGCCCGCTTCGATCAGCGTGAAGGTGTCGATCGCGAGCGCGTCGCCGCCCTCGAAGTGGAACTGCTTGCCGGTTTCCCCCTCGAGCTCCGCCAGGCCGCTGTCGGGCCCGATCAGCTGCGCCGCGACCTTCGGGTTGACCCGCAGCAGGAACGCCTCCTCGTCGCGGCTGGCGAGGTCGCGCATCTGCCGCAACCCCTCCAGCGCCACCGTCTCGGCGGAGAGGACGACGCCCTCGCCGTCGCAGGTCGGGCAGGGCGCGGTGAGGATCTCGCGCACGCCGTCGGTGATGTTCTGCCTGGTCATCTCGACCAGCCCGAGCGGCGAGACCTCGACCACGTAGCTCTTCGACTTGTCGGCGTCGAGCGCTTTGCGCAGCGTCTTCAGCACTTTGTCGCGGTTTTTGGCCCGCGCCATGTCGATGAAGTCGATCACGATGATGCCGCCGATGTCGCGCAGCCGCAGTTGCCGCACCACCTCGTCGGCGGCCTCGGTGTTGACCCGCGTGATCGTCTCCTCGAGGCCACCTTTGCCACGCCCGGTGAAGCTGCCGCTGTTGACGTCGACCACGGTCAGCGCCTCGGTGTAGTCGATGATCAGGTAGCCGCCCGAGGGCAGGTCGACCCGACGCACGAGGGTCGATTCGATCTCCTTGTTGACCTCCCATTTGTCGAGCAGCGGCTTGGAGCCCTCGTACGGCTCGACTTTGTCGACCAGCTCCGGCGCGGTGCGCTGGAAGAAGTTGGTCACCCGGTCGAGCTGCTTGGGCGAGTCGATCACCGCTTTTTCGAAATCGCTCAGGAAGACGTCGCGGAGCACCCGCACCGGCAGATCGGCCTCCTGGAAGACGAGGCCCAGGCCCTTGGTTTTCTCGGCCCGCCGCTCGAGCACGTCGTAGAGCTTGTGCAGGTAGCCGACCTCGCGGACGAAGTCCGATTTTCTCGCCCCGTGGGCGGCCGTGCGGACGATCAGCCCGCCCGGGCCCTCGTAGGTGCGGTCGACCATCTTGCGCAAGCGGTCGCGCTCGGATTCGGAGAGGCGCCTGCTGACGCCGACGCCACTGCCCTGCGGCGCGTAGACGAGATAGCGACCGGCGATCGAGAGGTTCATCGAGAGCCGCGCCCCCTTCGACTTGAGCGGGTCCTTGACTACCTGCACGAGGATCTCCTGCCCCGATTTGATCAGCTCGCTGATCTTGCGGCCGCTGCCGCGGCCGCGCTTGGGCGCCTGTTCGCCGTTGGGCAGGACGATCTCGTCGACGTGGAGAAAGCCGTTGCGCTCGAGGCCGATGTCGACGAAGGCGGCCTCCATGCCGGGAAGGACGTTGTCGACCTTGCCCTTGTAGATGTTGCCGACGATCGACCGCCGGCCGCGGCGCTCTATGTAGAGCTCCGCCACGGTGCGTTTGCCGCCTTTGGTCTTCGACTCGAGGACGGCGACACGGGTCTCGCCGCGATCGGCGGACACCAGGATGGTTTTTTTCATAGTTGTTTCAGCTCAGTTCAGATAGGTACGCATGGCCAGGTCCCTTTCAAGGAGTCACCAGGCGAACCTGCCTTTCTGGCTGAGGCGCGCTTGCATGTGAATGCTCTGAAGAACGCCCACCGCGAGCAACGTAGCCAGCACGGAGGAACCCCCGTAGCTGAGCAGCGGCAGGGGAATCCCGGTGATCGGCATGATCCCGAGGTTCATCCCCACGTTGACGAAGACCTGGAAGAGCAGCATGGCGGCGATGCCGCCTGCCACAAGGGTCCCGTATGAGTTCTTCGAGAGCGTCACGATCCGCAGCGCCCGCCAGATCAGCAGGGCGTATAGGGATAGGACGAACGCGGCGCCGAGGAATCCGTAGCGCTCACCGATCACCGCAAAGATGAAGTCGGTGTGCCGCTCAGGGACGAAATCGAGCCGCGTCTGAGTGGCCCGATCGCCCCGCCCGGTTTTCTCTCCGGAGCCGATGGCGATCTTGGCCTGGTTCTGCTGGTAGCCCGCGTCGCTGGGGTCCGCGCTTGGATGCGTGAAGGAAGTCAGCCTTTGCTGCTGGTATTCCTTCAACACGGGCGTCCCGATTGCGGGAGCGACCACGAGCACGAGTGCGACGAGTGCGACGAGAGCCGCGCCGATCACCGCGAAGTGCGTCCAACGGACGCCCCCCACGTACATCACGGCGAGGGTGATTGCCCCGTACACCAGAGAGGTGCCGAGGTCCGGCTGCAGGAAGACGAGCGCAGCCGGAGCGAAGCCCAGGCACAGGTAGCGCACCGTGCGCTGCCGTGCCGAGCCCCGCCGGGCGCCATCGATGACAAAGCCGGCAAGCGCCAGAACGAGCAGGAGCTTGCCCAGCTCCGATGGCTGGAAGCTGAAGAAGGGAAGTTCGAAGGAGCGCCGCGAGCCGCGCGCGGCGAAGCCGAAGACGAAGACGAGCGAGACGCTGGCGACGAGGAAGGTGTAGATCCCGACGCGCAGCTCGCGGAAGCGCGAGTAGTCGATGCGGGCGAGCAGGTACATCCCGACAAGGCCCAGCACCGCGTAGAGCGCCTGGCGATCGACGTAGTAGCCGGGGTTGCCGGGGATGTCGTGCCTGGTCGCCTGCCCGAGCGTGAAGACGCCGAAGGCGACCAGCGCGGCGGCGGCGAAGCCGAGGGCGGCGTCCATGTAGGGCAGGCCGAGGCGCTCGGCGATCCCCGGTCGCAGGGCGAAGGGCTCGGGCCGTGCGCGCCGGGTCCGGGTCGCGTACATCAGCCTTCCCCTTCCGAGGATTCCGCTTCGCCTTCAGGGCCTTCCGCTTCGTGGGAGAGCCGACCGGCGAAATAGGCTTCGAGGATCTGTCTTGCGGCGGGCGCCGCGGCTTCGGCGCCGAAGCCGCCTTCCTCCATCGTCACGAAGGTGACAATACGCGGATTGGGATACGGAGCGAGCACTCCGTACCAGGATTGGTCCGCATGGGGCGGGCGTTCGGCGGTTCCGGTCTTGCCCGCAACCGGGATCGGGAAGTTGCCGAAGACCGCGAACGAGGTCCCGCCTCCGTTCTGTGCGGCGTCGTGCAGGCCTTCGAGGATCGCTTCCCGGTAGGCAGGGTCCATGCGGACGTGGCGACGGGGCCCCGGGGCGAATTCCTCGAGGACCCGGCCCGCGGCATCGTCGACCTGCATGCCGACGTGGGGCGTGACGATCGTGCCGCCATTGGCGATCGCCGCGTAGGCGACGGCCATCTGCAGCGGGTTGGTCTGCAGGTCGCCCTGTCCGGTGGCGAGCTGGATGTTGTCTCCGGCCGACCACGGCCGTTCGGTCAAGCCTTCCTTGTAGAGCCGATCGCGCCAGTGCTGGGACGGCAGCAGCCCGCTGCTCGGAACCGGGAGGTCGATGCCGGTCGGCCGGCCAATGCCGAGCGCGTGCGCCCAGTGCTGGAGCTGGCCGCTGTCCCACATGCGAAAGCCGAGGTTGTAGAAGAACACGTCGGAGGACACTTCCAGCGCCGAGACGAGGCTGACCGAGCCGTTCGCCGCTTCGCCGGCGTTTTTGAAGACCTCGCCGCCGATTTCGAACTGGCCTGGGTCGTTGATCACTTCGGTCGTGGTCAGGTTGCCGCTTTCGAGCGCGGCGATCGCGGTGATCGGCTTGAAGGTCGAGCCGGTCGGGTAGAGACCCGAGGTCGCGCGGTCGGTGAGCGGCGCCTCGATCGGGTCGCGGTAGAGGGCGTTGACCTGGGCCTGGGTCATCGGCCGGGTGAAGACCGCGGGGTCGAAGGTCGGAAAGGACCCAAGCCCGAGGATTTCGCCCGTGTGCACGTTCATCGTGATGAAGCCGCCGCGCAGCCCACGTTCCGCCAACGCCGCTTCTCCCGCCTCCTGCACCTTGGTGTCGATCGAGAGCTTCAGGTTGTCGCCCGGCACCGGCGGTTGGGAGGCCAGCTGGCCGTTGCGGGTCGGCTGGCCGAGGGCATCGACCTGGATCCGCGTCAACCCGGGCCTGCCACGCAGGTAGCGGTCGTAGGTGTCCTCGACCCCTTCCTGGCCGACCTCGTCGCCCGGCTGGAGGCCGCGATAGCGCGGTTCCTTCAGCTGTTCTTCGCTGATCTCGCCGACGTTGCCGAGGATGTGGGCGGCAAGCGTGCCGTGCGGGTAGCGGCGCACGAAGACCCGCTGCACGGTGACCCCGGGGAAGCGGTCCTGATTCTCTTCCAGGTAGTAGACGAGGTAGTTGCCGACGTCGCGGCGCAGGGTCACCGGCGCCGCTGCCGCCAGTTGCAGCTGTTCGTGCATCGTCTTACGCAGGCGCGGCAGCGAGCTGTGGGTCAGCTCGGCGAGCTGGGTCAGCTCGGCATGGCGCTGCCGCGGCGCTTCGGGCAGCTTCTCCGGATTTACCTGGAGCGCAAGGCTGGTCCGGTTGCTGACGATGACGTTTCCATTGCGATCGAGGATTTTGCCGCGCGGGGCGCTGACCCTGGACTCGCGGGTGCGGTTGTTCTTCGCTTCGGCGAGGTACTTTTCGCCGTTGATCACCTGTAGGAACCAGAGCCGGAAGAAGAGCACGCCGAAGAGCGCCAGCGCAACGCCGCCGAAGACGGCGATGCGCAGCGCCAAGCGGTTGTTCATCTGCGGGCCAAGCTCATCCGATCGCCTGAACATCGAGACCTCCTAGGCTCCCAGCACGCTCGGCTGGCGGCGGCGGGTCACCTTCGGATCCTCGACCAGAGCCGGGCGCAACGCCCGGCGCAGGCCGAAGTAGATCGGCCAGGCGAGGAAGAAGGCGTAGATGCTTTTCAGCAGCATGTCGCGGACGATCAGCACGCTGACCGGCGCATCGACCCCGAGCATCACCTGCACTGCGGCGAAGCCGAGCTCGGCGAAAAGGGTCAGTCCCATGCAGACCAGCGGCGGCACCAGGGCGCTGTGGATGTCGAAACGCTCGCGGAAGAGGCCGGCCAGATAGCCAACGCCGAGCAGCACCAGCGAGGAGCCACCGAGTGGCGCGCCCAGCAGGCAATCGACGAGAAACCCGACCGAGAAGCCGGCGACGGCGCCGGTCAGGCTGCCGCCGAGCAGGCCGAGCGAGACGACGACCGCGGGCATCACGTCGGCGCTGGTGTGGAGGAGCTCGACCCGCGAGAAGAACGAGAGCTGCAACAGGACCGCCAGGATCACGATCGCGACGAGGCGGGCGAAGATCTTCGGCGTGACGATCACGACGATGCCTCGCGCTTCGCTCCCAGCGCGAAGGCCCAGGGATGCACGCTTGGTCGCTCCGTGCTCATCCCCGCGACCCCCCGGTCAGCACCTGGACCAGGTCGAGATTGGCCATGTCGGCGTAGGGGCGCAGGTGGACCTGCTGGCTGGCCTCCTGCTCGACGATCGAGGCGCTGGTCACTTCGCCGATCGGCAGGCCCGGCGGGAAGAGCGAGGCGAGGCCTTGAGCGCGCCAGCCCGACGTGACCACGGCCTGGCCCCCGTGCACGTCCTTGCTCGAGTCGATGAAGTCGAGGATCAGGTCTTCGGGGTCGCCGACGTCTGGCCGGATCACGCCCTGCACGCCGGGGGGCACGACCTTTGCCGAGACAGCGCTGGTGTGGTCGGTGATCAGCGTCACCTGGGCGGACCCTCCCTCGGTCGAGGCGATATGGCCGACGAGTCCGTCGCCGCTGACGACCGGATCGTCGACCTTGACCCCGTCGCCGGAGCCGACGTCGACCGTAACGGTCGAGTTCCAGACGGTCGGCGACCGGGCGATCACCCGGCCAGTGACCGGCTCGTAGGCCAATTCGGCCAGCGCCGGGCCGCGGTCGAGTTCGACCAGCTTGCGCAGCTGGGCATTTTCTGACAGCGCCTCCTGGCCGGCGACCGCTTGGCGCCGCGCGGTGACGAGCTCCGCCTTCAGGCGGCTGTTTTCGCCACGCGCGTCGAAGGTCTTGTCGAACCAGTCGACCAGGTCCCGCGCCGGCTTCAGAGCCCTGTCGGCGACGGTCTGCAGCGGGCTGAAGATCGTGCTGACACCTCGCTGCACGCCACCCGAGCTCTGCCCATAGGTGATCGTCAGCAACAGGAAGGAGCCGATGACGAGGAGAGTTAGTACCGCTCTACGGCGGCGTACTTGCTTGCGATACACGACGGAGACCTAAGTTTGGCGCTTTGAATGAACGACAGCTAAGCAAAGCGTGCCGTTCCCGAGTTCATCTTGCTGGCGCGGTGGATCGTCTCGAACTCCTCCAGCGATATGCCGGAGCCGACGGCCACGCACGTCAAGGGCGACTCTGCCAGTTGACACGGCATCTGGCACTCGTCGCGAAGGCGCTGTTCGAGTCCTTGCAGGAGAGCTCCACCCCCGGCGAGGGTGATGCCCCGGTCCATGATGTCCCCCGCGAGCTCCGGTGGGGTACGGTCGAGCGTGTCCTTGACCGCGTCGATTATGTGGCTGATCGTTTCGTCGAGGGCCTCGCGCACCTCGGCCGAGCCGAGCGTGATCGTCTTCGGCAGGCCGGATACGAGGTCGCGGCCGCGGATCTCGACCTCGACCTCCTCCGGCAGCGGCGAGGCAGAGCCGGCCTCGAGCTTGACCTCCTCCGCCGTCTGCGTGCCGATCGCCAGTTTGTAGTGATGTTTGCAGTGGTGGACGATCGCGTCGTCCAGCTCGTCGCCGCCGACCCTGATCGACTGCGAGACGACGATCCCGCCGAGCGAGATCACGGCGACCTCGGTGGTGCCGCCACCGACGTCGACAATCAACGATCCGGTCGGCTCGGCGACCGGCAGGCCGGCGCCAATCGCCGCCGCCATCGGCTCCTCGATCAGGTACGCCTTGCGGGCGCCGGCCGAGAGGCAGGCCTCCTCGACCGCGCGCTTCTCGACGCCGGTGACGCCGGAGGGCACGCAGACGACGACGCGCGGGTGGGCGAAACGGTTGGAGTGAACCTGCTTGATGAAGTGACGCAGCATCTGTTCGGTCACGTCGAAGTCGGCGATGACGCCGTCCTTGAGCGGCCGGATCGCGGTGATCGTCCCCGGCGTGCGCCCCAACATCCGCTTCGCCTCGACCCCGACCGCGTGGACCTGGCCGCTGCGCGAGTCGATCGCCACCACGGAGGGCTCGGAGAGCACGATGCCGCGACCGCGCACGTAGACGAGGGTGTTGGCCGTGCCGAGGTCGACCGCCATGTCGCGGCCGCCCAGTCCGGTCAGGTAACTGAATATGCCCATGTGTGCAATTTGGGGAAAAGCAGGGCAATCATTCCAGATGGTCCAAATCGGCCAACTCGGGCGCCAGGTCCAGCAACAATCCGACCGGCAGGCCGACGACGTTGGAGACGCTCCCCTCGATCCGCTCGACCAGGGTCGAGCCAAGCGTCTGGATCGCGTAACCGCCCGATCTGCCGCGCCACTCCCCAAACCTCACGTAGCGCTCGACCTCAGCCTCGCCCAGCTGCTTGAAGACCACAGAGGTCCGTTCCAGCCCACTCCGCTCCTCCCCATCGGCAAGCACGACAAGCCCGCTCATCACCGTGTGAGCTCGCCCCGACATCCGCTCCAGGTATTCGCGAGCCTCCAGCTCATCCGCGGGCTTTCCTAGCGCACGACCATCCAGAACGACGTCGGTGTCGCACGCGACCACATGGCCGTCGCGCTGAACAGCCCGAGCCTTCATCCGAGCGTTCTCAACCACCTCAACCTCAGGATCCCCGCCCGTAAGCTCCTCGACCCCAGGAACCACGACCTCGAACTCCACCCCAAGCTTCTGAAGAATCTCGCTCCGCTGAGGCGATCCGGATGCGAGCGTGACTTTCAAGCGTTCAGACCTTCGGCCGGGATGTGGGTAGGGGGTGGAGCGTCTTGTACTTTTTCGTCACAAGCCTCCGGGCGCCAGCCCGCAGACGATCCACCGAAAAAGTTAAGCGGAACCCCCTGCCCGCATCGCGGCCGCTAACCAAGCTCGGGAAACCAAATCCCGATCTCGCGCTCCGCCGACTCATCCGAGTCGGACCCGTGGACCATGTTGAAGGTCACCTCGAGCGCGTAGTCGCCGCGGATCGAGCCGGGCGCGGCCTCGACCGGGTTCGTCGCCCCGATCAGCTGGCGGGCCGCCGCGACCGCTTCGGTCCCCTCGAGCACCATCGCCACCAGGGTGCCGCCGGTGATGAACTCGACCAGCTCGCCGAAGAAGGGCTTGTCGGTGTGCTCGGCGTAGTGCTCGTTGGCGATCTCCTCGGTGGCAACCATCGTCTTCAGCGCCGCCACCCGCAGGCCCTTGCGCTCGAAACGTGCGATCACCTCGCCGCTGAGGGCGCGTTCGAAGGCGTCAGGCTTGACGAGGATCAGGGTCCGGCTCACGGTTGGGGCTCCTTGGCTGTCGTTTGGGCTTGGAAGTCTCTTTGGGCGCCTCGCGCTTCGGTGCTTCGCGCGGCGCCGGCTCCTCTTTCGCGGCCACTGCCGGTTTTTTGCGGGCGGGCGGGGCGGGCGCTTTGCGCCGGCGTGGCTGCTCCCGCTTGGAGAGCGCGGTTTCGCAATAGGGGCAGAGCGCCCACTTCGGATCGACGGGCCTGCTGCAGCTCGGGCAGGGGTTCTTGAGGCGGTGCTGGCACTCGGGGCAGCGCAGGAAGTTCTTCTCGACCGGGAAGCCGCACTCCGGGCAGGAGTGCTCGGTGAGCTGGCGCACCCGCAGCTCGGCCGCTTTGATCTCGAGCTCGCGTTCGTGCGCGTCCTCGAGGAACTCCGGCGGACGTACGATCGCGTAAACGGCGGTGCCGAGATAGGGGATGAAGGAGGCGAGCGTCGCGCAGCCGATCAGGAACGGATCGGAGATTCGGCGCTTGGCGTCGAGGTAGGTGTAGACGATCAGCGCCAGCCAGACGACGACCAGCATCAGGATGAGCAGGTTGACGACCAAGTTGAGGCCGCTGTTGCTGATGCCGAAGATCGCGATTGCCATGGCGTTTGCGCCCGTCCGGGGAGAGGAGCGGCGGTGAGTCTACTTCGCCGCCTGCCTTGCGAACCCTGTCGCGCCTGCGCCCTAGAGGAAAAGACTGCCGAACAGGTAGCCGAGCCCGAAGAAGACCAGGATCACCGCGGCGACCACCGCGGCGACCAGGGCCA
>Ga0157370_10003853_pt1 | contig 17494 bp, 12 predicted proteins | sample C35metaG_FD_113463 | JGI IMG/M metagenome (GOLD analysis project Ga0157370, IMG submission 113463) | Corn rhizosphere microbial communities from Kellogg Biological Station, Michigan, USA - C3-5 metaG | ecosystem: Host-associated > Plants > Roots > Rhizosphere > Soil | place: USA: Michigan...
GCGCGACCATCCTGATTGCTTGCTACAACGAGGCCGGCAACATCACCGACACGCTGACCAGCATCGTTCGGCAGCAGTACCCCGGCGAGTTGCGCGTGATCGTCCTGGATGACGGTTCGCGCGACGGCAGCGCCGACATCGCGCGTGCCGCCATCGCCGGTTTCGCCGATTCGCCGATTCGTTTCGAAGTCGTCGCGTTTCCCTGCAACCGCGGCAAGTCGCATGTGCTGAACGACGGCTTGGCGATGTGCGAGCACGAATTGGTGATCAGCGCCGACGCCGATTGCTGGTTCCGATGTGATGCGATGCAGCGTCTGGTTGCCCGCTACCTGTGCGATCCCGCCCACACGCGCGCGGTGGCCGGCGCGGTGATGGTGCGCAATTCGCGCCGCAACTGGATCACGCGCGTGCAGGAATGGGATTACTTCCTCGGTATCGCCGCGGTCAAGCGCATGCAAAGCATGTATCACGGCATACTCGTGGCGCAGGGCGCGTTCTCGCTGTATTCACGCACGGTGCTGCGCGAGATCGGAGGCTGGCCGCATTGCGTCGGTGAAGACATAGTGGTGACCTGGGCGATCCTGAATCGCGGCTGGCGTATCGGCTATGCAGAGGACGCGATGGTGTTCACCTGTGTGCCGGAAACGATGCGCGCCTTCGCTCATCAGCGCAAACGCTGGTCGCGCGGGCTGGTCGAGGCATTCGCGAACCACGGTCGGCTGTTGCTGCAGCCGCGGATGTCCACGCTGTTCATCTGGTGGAACCTTCTGTTCCTGCCAATGGACCTGGTATTCACCTTCGCTTTCATCCCGGGCATCGTGCTGGCGCTGTTCGGCTGGTACGGCATCGCCGGTGTGATGACGCTGACGGTGTTGCCGCTCGCCCTGCTCTGGAACCTGGCGATCCTGTACAAGCAGCGGCAGGTTTTCATGCGCTGCGAATTGCGGATCCGCCGCAACATTCTGGGCTTCCTGTTGTTCGTGCTGGGTTACACGATGGTGCTGCAGCCTGTATGCGTGTGGGGCTACGTTTCCGAATTGCTCGGCGCGCGCAAGCATTGGGGCACCAAATGAAGCGGCACATTTTGCCGGTGCTTCTGGCGCTGGCCGCTGGCGTTGCACATGCGGGGCAGGCCGTGCGCGTGGATGTGGCCGGCTGGAACGACAGCGACGCCGCAAGCGTGGCGACACTTGGCGTGTCGTGGCTGCCCGAATACACGGACCTCGACCATTACGCCGGCATCAAGCTCGAGCGCGCGGATTTTTCCCCGCACGGGGGCCGCAGCACCCAGCACAGCAAGCGCGTATACGGTCTGTTTGCCGGCGGCGAGACGTGGAAATGGCGCGCTGCAGTCGGCAGCGACGGCCACACCTTGCTCGGTAACGCCGATCTATACAGCGACGCGAACGGCAGGCATCGCGAGATCTTCGTCCAGCGCGAGATCGTGGAGACCCCGATCGGCCTCGCGCGGCATTTTTATTACACCTACGCCGGAGCTACCGCCGACCAGCCGCTCGGCACGCGGGATACGCTGGTCGGCCTTGCCGGCGTGCAGGACTTCGACGGTGGCAACGACCGCCTGCACCTGCGCGCGCGCTACATCCACGTGCTGTCCGAGGACTGGGGTCTGAGCGCGCAGCTGCGCACCCGCTGGTTTCGCGACAGCGATCCGCATCAGTACGACTACTATTCGCCACGCTGGTATGGCGAAGCACTCGGCGTGCTCGCGCTGCGGCGCTGGCGCGGCGGCTGGCAATACAGCGCCGCGGTCGGACTCGGTCGCCAGCGCGATGACAGTCGCACTTGGCATGACGCGCGTCTGCTTGAATTCGGCTTGACCAGTCCACGACGTGGCGCATGGTATCTCGAGGCGCATGCCACGCTTACCGATACCGCGACCGGCGCCGGCGGCGGCGCGAATTACCTGTATCGCTACCTCGACGTATCGCTGAATCGCGCCTGGTGAACCGACGTTGGTCGGCCGATCTTCTTCGCATTGGCCTTGACCACGGTATTGCCCAACGTGACCTGCCCATCGCCGCCAAGGGCGATTTTTGATGGCAAGCGCGCCCGAAACGGGCCGCTCAGTGGCGGCGATCATGACAATGCGGGCTGGCCAATACCTCCATTGCGCGGACTTGGCACAACCAGTATCGTTAAATCACGGTTAATCGGGCAGGGGCCGTAACCGGACAGGGGCTGTAAAGCGAAGCATCGAGGGTGCGACGTATCAACAGTCCAGTGCGGCTCCAAAAAATGCGCGCTGGCATTTCCCATCCGCTGGAGAGAGAGCCCATGAACCACAAAATGAAACGTTTGTCGCTGGCCGTGCGCGTCGGGCTGACGGCGAGTCTTGTTGCAGCTGCGGGTATGGCCCAGGCGCAACAAACGTCGAACAACCAGACAACCAACAATCAGGACCAGACTAGCCAGACCAAAGGCCAGCCCAAGACGCTGCAGACCGTGGTCGTCACCGGGTCGCTGATCCGGCGCGTCGATACCGAAACCGCCAGTCCCGTCACCATCATCGACCGCCAGAACATCACCAATTCCGGCAAGCCGACCCTCGGCGACGTGCTCCAACAACTGCCCAGCGTAGCGGGTGCCGCGACAAATCCGCAGAACAACTCCAACGGTGGCGGCGTCGCCTCGCCGCTGACCGAAGGCGGCGATGGCGCCTCGCGCGTTTCGCTGCGCGGCCTGGGCACGGGCCGCACGCTGGTGCTGATTGATGGCCAGCGCATGCTCAACCCTGACATGAACCTGGTCCCGCAGAACATGGTGCAGCGGATCGACGTGCTGGCCGAGGGCGCCTCGACCACTTACGGTTCCGATGCGGTGGGCGGCGTGGTGAACATCATCCTGCGCCACGACTTCGATGGTGCGGAGATGAGCTTCAACGACGGCATCTCCAGCCATGGCGACGGCCAGCGGCGCGGCTTCAGCCTCACGATGGGTCACACCGGCGACAGGTACAACATCGTCGGCGGCATCGACTACAACAAGTACAACGCGGTGCCCAACTCGCGGCGCGATTTCGCGGCACACCAGTTGTACCTGTCCGACGGTCAGGTTTCCGTATCCGGATCCTCGTCGATCCCGACCGGCAAAATCCTGTTGCCCCCGGCGCTCGAAGCTTCGTTTGGCTGTGCAACGGGCTATGCCACGCTGGCCAGCGGCAACGGCACCAGCCTGGGTGACTACCGCTGCTTCACCAACACTCCAACAGACCGGTTCAATTACGCGGCCTACAACTACATCCAGGTTTCGCAGCAGCGCACCGATGGCTTCGTGCTGGGCAGCTTCAACCTGACCGACAACATCACGGCCTTCGTCGATGCCTTCTACAACCATACCGAGTCGGCGGGCCAGGACGCATCGATTCCTGTCGGCACGGGCGATGGCCTGATCATTCCGGCCAGCGCATCGTTCAATCCGTTCGGTGTGACGTTCAACCTGCCGGGCGTGTTGCCCAGCGCTCCGGACAACGGCTTCAGTTTCCAGACCCGCCTGACCGGCGTGGGTACCCGCATCCACCCCTATACAACCAGCACCGGACAGTTGATCGCCGGATTGCGCGGCGCGGTCGGCCAGAGCAGCTGGAACTGGAACGTCACGTTCGACTATGGGCATACCTCGCGTACGCAAGTCGACGAGAACGAGCTGTATATCCCGGATTTGCAGGCCGCGATTGATGCCGGCGCCAACATCTTCGACCAGGCCGACAACGGCGCGGCACTGGCGGCAGGCGCGTTGGATGCCGTCTATCGGAAGCGCGAAATCATGCGGCAGATTTCGGCGGGCGCCAACGGCAACCTGTTCTCGTTGCCGGCCGGGGACGTGCAGTTGGCGGTCGGTGCGTTGTATCGCAAGCAAAGCCTGAACTACACGATCAATCCGCTTGCGACGCTTGATGTGCCTACTGGTACATGCCAAATCTCGGGGGAGGCCTGCGGTTCGCCCGGCGCCGGCGGTGACAACGTCAAGGAAGCCTTCGCCGAAACCCTGGTGCCGTTGCTGAAGGACGTGCCCGGTGCGTACTCGCTGAATCTCGACCTGGGCGTGCGTTACTCCGACTACGACAGTGCGGGTTCCACCACCAACGGAAAGATCGCCATCGAGTGGCGGCCGATCCAGGACCTGCTGGTTCGCGGAACCATCTCGCAAGTATTCCGGGCGCCCAATCTCGACCAGCTTTACGATGGGCGCTCGATATCCCAGCCGAACTTCAACGATCCCTGCAACGGCCTGGACGCAGCGGAACTGGCGCAACACGCCAATGCGTGCCAGTACGCACCTCCCGGTTACGTGGCGAGCGGTCAGCAAGTCAACTCGTACTACTCAGGCAGCAGGGTGGTGGGCAGCAATCTCAAACCCGAGCACGGTAAATCGGTCGACTTCGGCCTGGTCTACAACCCGAGCTGGGCGCCGGGATTGAATACCAGCCTCGACTTCTGGCACATCTATCTGTACGACACCCTGGTGCCGCTCTCTCCAACCACCGTGGTCTACTCGTGCTTCAGCAACAACGCGAGCCCCCTCTGCTCGTTCATTCATCGCTATGACAACACCACCCAGGTTCCGGGGCAGATCAACTACATCGACGGACCGGTGTACAACCTGGGCAGCTTGAGCACCAGCGGCATCGACTTCACGGCCAATTACAAGATCCCGCACTTTGACCTGGGCGGTTTCAATCCGGGTGATTTCAAGCTTGGACTGGCGACCAGCTACATCGCCACGTTCAACAACAACGCGATACCAGGTACGCCCGGTTCGACGGTGGACAAGCTTGCGGGAACGTGGAATGCGCAGTTCGGCAATGTTTCCCGTTGGCGCGGGACGGCTACGCTGGGCTGGAATCGCGGCAACTGGGATGCCCAATGGCGCACCCGCTATATCAGTCCGGTGACTGCGTTGAGTGCGGATGCGTTCACCCACGCCAACTTGGCTGTGGCTTCGGTGGTGTACAACGACGTCCAGCTTGGCGTTGCGGTGCCGACCATCCACACGCGCTTCGACGTGGGCGTGGACAACCTCTTCGACAAGCGGCCGCCGCTGATCTACCAGAACGGACAAGGCAACACGGATAGCGCCACCTACGACATGATGGGCCGTTACTACTGGGCGCGTGCGACGCTGAAGTTCTGAGCATCCACGAGCGCAGTTTGTCGCGCAGCACGGAAGTGAGAAACAAGCCAAGGGCGCCGCGCGAGCGGCGCCCTTTTTACATGCGCTAGAGTGAAGCGACTCCTGCAGGATTGATTCATGACCGCTTCGGCCACCGCGATCGTCGAATCCATGGCTGCCGCATGGAAAGCCGGTAATGTGGGCCGCGTGCTCGCGCTGGCGATGCAGGCCACCGACGCCGAGGCCGACGACGCAGGGTTCCTCGCGTTGCTCGGTGTCGCCCAAGAGCGGTCTGGCGACCATGCGCGGGCTGCGCAGACCTTCGAACGGTTGACGCGCATCCAGCCGGGTGTCCCGGCGTGGTGGAACAATCTCGGCGAGGCGTGCCGGCAAGCCGGTGACCTGCCGGCAGCGGAACGCGCGCTGCTGAAGGCCAAGTCGCTGGCGCCCGGCGATGCCGAAGTGCATTACAACCTCGGATTGCTTTACATCCAGCAGCAGCGCTGGTCGGCGGCGCGCGAGGTGCTGCTGGACGCAGTACGACTCGCGCCCCGGTTCGTCGAAGCGCGGTTGGAGGCGGCGCATGCCTGCCACGTCTGCGGGGACATCGAGGGCGAGGAGGCCATGCTGGAAGGCGCGGACGGATGGCCGCCGCAGCCAGCCGGGCAAGCGTTGATCCTCGCCTCGATCCTGTTGGTGCTGGGACGCCTGGAAATCGCACTGAAGGTTTTGTCGCTGGCGCGCTTGCCGGAAGGTCCGGCGGCCGAGGCAATGAAGCTCCGCATTACGGCGCAACGCGTGGCATTGCATGAACGCAACAACCAGCTCGATCAGGCCCGGATCGAGCTGCAACGTCTGCCGCTGGATGCCCTCGATGTTCTGGACGCACATGAAGTCGATGCACGTGTCGATATCTGGCGGGCACATGCGGTGATGGCGATGCGCGAGCATCGCCACGGCGACGCGGCTGCGCTTTACCAGCGCGTGCTGGACGCCGCGAAAGACCCGGAGATCGTGTCGAGTGCCGCGTTCGGCCTGGCTTCGGCGCGCGACCGGCAGGCGCTTTACCGGGATGCATGGAAAGCGCTCGAAATTGCCCATGCCATGCAAATGGAAATCGCCCGGCAGGTGGCCCCGGAGTTGTCGGCGCTGCAAGGCCAACCGTTGCCCATGGTGACGCGATCGGTGGACGCGAAGGCGTATGCGAGATGGAAACCCATGGCTGGCCCTTCGATGCGGCAGAGCCCCGTATTCGTGATCGGGTTTCCGCGCTCGGGCACCACGCTGCTGGAACAAATGCTGGACGCGCATCCGGATTTCCGTTCGATGGATGAACGTGGTTTCGTTTATCAATTGATCGAACGGATGGAGCATGCGGGACAACGTTATCCGGCCGATCTCGCCGATCTCACGCAAACCGAAACAGACCAGTTGCGCCAGGTCTACGGCGGGCTGGTCGCGCGCACGTTGCCCAACCTCGGGCAACGCCGGCTGGTGGACAAAAATCCGCTCAACATGTTGTGCCTGCCGATGATCCTGCGGCTATTCCCGGACGCATGCATCGTGCTGTGCATTCGGCATCCCTGCGACGTGTTGCTGAGTTGCAGCATGCAGGCGTTCCGCTCGCCGGCGTTCAGGACGATGTGTTCATCGCTGCCGCGGCTCGCGCGCGGTTACACGGAGGCGTTCGAACAGTGCTGTCGGCACCTGGAAGTGTTCAAACCGCGCATCCTGGAGTGGCGGTATGAATCGGTCGTCGCCGATCTTGGTGCGTCCGTTGCAGGGCTCGGCCGTTTCCTGGAAGTCCGGAATGCATCACCGATGCGCGGTTTCGCCGAACACGCGCAGCGCAAGCAGTTCATCGCGACGCCGAGCTACGCCCAGGTCACGCAACCGGTGAATTCTGCGGCGGTGGGGCGCTGGAGGAATTATCGGGAGCAGTTCGAGCCGGTGTTGCCGGCTCTGCGTCCATGGCTTGAATGTTTCGGTTACGACGCATGATCCGCCGATGCCTCATGGCTCACTTGCGCTTCGCCCGCGGATGCGCGGCGTCGTAGACCTTGGCGAGATGCTGGAAATCGAGGTGCGTGTAGATCTGGGTGGTGCCGATGTCGGCGTGGCCCAGGAGTTCCTGCACCGCGCGCAGGTTGCCGGATGATTCCAGCAGGTGCGATGCGCAGGAGTGCCGCATCAGGTGGGGGTAGACGCGCCGCCACACGCCCTGTGAGCGTGCGCGGCGTTTGATCGCGGCGCGCACCGCACCGGGTGTCAGCGGCCGATCGCCACGACCACGAAGGACCGGATCATCCGCGCCCGCGGGTTGCGATTCCCGCAAGTCTGCCAGCGCTTCCAGCGCCATCCGCCCGACCGGCACGATGCGGGTCTTGTTGCCCTTGCCGGTGACGCGCAGCAGGCCTTGTTCGACATCCAGGTCGCGCCAGCGCACGCCGCACAATTCCGACACGCGCAAGCCGCTGGAATACAGGAGCTCCAGCATCGCGCGGTCGCGCAGCGCCAGCGGATCGCCCGCGGTGACTTCCACCAGCGCCGAGGCTTCGTCCACGTCCAGCACTTCGGGCAGCTTGCGCCGCACCTTGGGTGAGCGCACGCCGGCGGCGGGGTTGTTCTGGAGCTTGCCTTCGCGCGCCAGGAAGCGGAAGAAACTGCTATAAGCCGACAGCATCGCGCGCAATGAAGGCGGTTCGAGGCCACGGCGGTGCTCGTTGGCGACGAGCGTCTGCAACTGCTCGGTCCGCAGCTCATTCCAATGGGCCAGTGAAAGGCCGTCGGCGAAGCGCGTCAGCGCGTCCAGCGCGTGCGTGTAGTTGCGCAGCGTGCCCGCCGAGTAGTGCCGCTCGACCTTCAGATATGCGAGGAAGCGCGCGGCATCATCGGCCAGACCGGACATTTCACGCCGCCGGAAAACGCGACATCGCGGCGTCCAGCGCTTGCGCGATCAGCTTCAGGAACAGCGTGCCGATGCCCGGATGGAAGCGGTTGGGATCGTCGCTGCCGATCGCGAGCAAGCCGGCGTCGCCGACCTTCAGCAAGGCGGTGGATTGCACCTTGCCCGCGTCGGCGCCGAACAGGCGATCGAGCTTTTCCTGTGCCAACCGTCCGCACGCAGGCTCGCCGCGCGCGAGGAAATCCGCGAACACCGGCAGCCCCTTGGCGCCTTCGGGTACGCAGACCAGCCAATCCGCGCGGGGCAGTTCGGCGCCATCGCGAAACAGCAGCACGCGAACCAGGCCGGTGTGGAAATCTTCGTTCAGTGCTGCCACGAAACTCTTCAGAACGTCGGCAAGCGTGTCGTCGCGCAGCAGGCCTACGGTGAGCGTGTGCACGCGCACCATCAATTGTTCATTGTCGCCCGCGATGGCGACCAGTTCCGCCAGCCGCTCGTTGAGTTCGTGGTTGCGCGCGCGTAGCGCTTCGAGCTGGTACGCGGCGAGCGAGGCGGCGGGACCTTGTTCACGCGGCATCACCAGTTCGGCCGCCACGTCGGGGAAGTTTTCGAGGAAACGCGGGTGCTGGCGCAGGTATTCGGCGATGTCCATCGCCTCGAGGCTTCGCTTCAGGGTCAGGTCGGCCATACTGGGCTCCGAGTGGGTTGCCCACAGTTTCGTGAGTTGCACCCGGATACGCAACGGTTGTCGTGGAAAGTCGGACCCCGGAGTTCCTGGCCATGGACGCCAGCTTGGCCGTTCCGGTGTCGAAGGGTGTTGGATGTCTCGCGCGTCGAAGTTTGGTTATGCGGCGATCGCATCGCACTCAAGTGCCCAGCCACTCGCCATCGAATACGAACGCCGCGGGCCCTGTCATCCAGAGCGCGTGGCCGGGGCCTTGCCACGCGATGGAAAGCGCACCGCCAGGCAATTCCACGCGAACGTTGTCGCCGACGCGGCCTTGCTTGCGCAACGCGGCAACCGCGGCGCAAGCGCCGCTGCCGCAGGCCTGTGTCCAGCCCGCGCCGCGTTCGTGCACGCGCAGTTTCACGCTGTTCTCGTTCAGTACCTGGACAAAGCCGGCGTTGGCGCCGCGCGGAAAACGCGCGTGCACGGTGATGAACGGGCCAAGGTGATCGATACGTGCATCGGCGACATCGGTGACTTCCAGCACCGCGTGGGGGTTGCCCATCGACACTGCGGCAATTTCGATGTGCTCACCGTCGACGTCCAGTGGATACGTATCCTCCGGTTCGGGCGCATCGAACGGAATGCGCTCCGGATCGAATTCGGGTTCGCCCATTTCCACCGCGACCGTGGTCGCATCGCCAAGGCGCATGCCGATCACTCCGGCGGGGCTTTCCAGTTTTGCATCCTCGCCTACCGGGAGCACCCCCGATCGATGCAGCCACGCCCCGATGCAGCGCGCGCCGTTGCCGCATTGCTCCGCGAACGAGCCGTCGGCGTTGCGGATCGAGTAAGCGGCGACGCAGGACGGGTTGCGCGGGGCTTCGATGATCAGCAACTGGTCGAAACCGATACCGGTGTGGCGATCCGCCAACGCGCGGATGTGCGCGGCGTCCAGCGACTGCGACGAAGCGCGTGCGTCCAGCACGACGAAGTCGTTGCCGAGGCCATGCATCTTGGTGAAGCGGATACCCACGATTGACCTTGCGGCGTCAGCCGCCGCCGGACGAAGCGGATGCCGGCGCGGCGCTTGTGGTGGCGGGAGCGGGCTTGGCGGCGGACGTCGCCGGCGCCGGCGACGAAGTCGTGGCGGAAGCTGGTGCCGCGGGTTTGGTCGGCAAGAACAAGGGACCTTTTTGTCCGCAGCCCGCAAGCAGCCCGGTGCCCAGCAACAGCAGCGATGCGGAAACCACGATGCGACGGCGCATGCATGCAATCCCGTGTGAAACGAGACGCGAGTATAGGCGAACCGCCGGATCGCCTGCTGGGCTCGGTTGCATGCGCGTCGCCATCCGAGCAGCCGTTCCTGCCACGTTTTCCGACCGCACACCCAAGGCGGGCAATCCATCGCCCACCGTGTTTATGTGTCGATGGCGCGCGGCGGGCCCAGCGGCGTTTGCCATAGCCTTGTCAAGTTTGCTTGACATCAGGTCTTGACGACGTTTTCAGGCCAAGCCATGCATGCCCCGGATGCCACTGTCATGACGTCACCCTTGTCAGGGCTTTTGTGTACCGCCACGCGTCTGCGCCATCTTCGTAGAAATGCGGCAGTCGTGCGGCCCGCGTGTAGCCGCGTCTTTCGTAGAGTGCGATCGCAGCGGGATTGTCCACGCGCACCTCCATTTGCATCGACGCGCAACCGCGCGCACGGGCGTCGCCTTCGGCCGCGGCCAGCAGCGCACCGCCGAGCCCGCTGCCGCGGGCGTGTCCGCCGACCGCCAGCGAATACAAGCGGGCACTTCGTGCATTGCGCCGGTAGAACACCACCGCCGCGGCTTCGAGACCTTCGGGTTCGCCGCTGACCAGCACCGTGGCGCTGTCGCTGCCGATGTGCCTGCGCCATTGCGCACGGCTGATGCGGTCGCTGTCGAAGGTGGTTTCTTCCAGCGCGAGCAGGGCATCCAGATCGGCGCGGTTCGCGCGTCGGATCGAGGCGGGCGGACGAGACGGCATGCGTGCAAGCGTGGCGCGGGAGCCGGTCCGGTGCAAGTCTGAATCAGCCCCTGCCGGGCGATTTTGACCTCTTGCGTTTGCCATCCGCGGTACCGACACTGCGCCCTTCCGGACACCGCGCAAGCATGGCCAAGGCGGCCGGCATGAATCGGGAAGATCGCAATGAGCCGGCTGGTCATCGTCGTCGAAAAAGCCTCCGACTGGGGTTCGTACTACCCATCGGACAACGTCGTCACCGCGATGCAGTACTTGCGCGAGCCGATCGGGGGCGACGAGCGCACGCACGTCATCAACCTGTGCCGCAACTACAAGTATCTCGGCGTCGGCCATTACGTGTCGCTGCTGGGCGAGGCGCGCGGGCACCGTGTGATTCCTTCGGTGCGCACGATCAGCGACCTGCGCAAACGCGCGCTCTACAACCTCGACATCGAGGATCTCAACCAGAAGCTCACGCATTTTCTGCCGGCGGGCGGGCAGGACACCACCGACCTCGGCATCCTCGTTTACTTTGGCGTCACCTCGTATCCCGCCTTGCAGGACCTGGCACGGCAGGTGTTCGAAACGTTCCCGTGCCCGCTGCTGCGCATCGAGTTCGAGCGGGATCGGGTGTGGCAGATCAGCGCGATCAAACCGGTCGGCCTGCACACGCTGGACGATGCCCAGGAAGACGGGTTCGCGCAGGCGCTGGACGCGTTCTCGAAACGCCTGTGGCGCAAGCCGCGCACGCGCCGCCGGCAATTTCGCTACGACCTCGCGATGCTGGTGAACCCGAAAGAGGCGATGCCGCCTTCGAATGCGCGCGCGCTGAAGCAGTTCATCGCGGCCGGCAAGGAACTGGACATCGAAGTTGACCCCATCCAGAAGCACGACTATCCGCGCCTGGCCGAGTACGACGGGCTGTTCATCCGCGAAACCACCGCTCCCGACGACCACACCTACCGCTTTGCGCACAAGGCCGAGCGGGAAGGCATGGTGGTGATCGACGATCCGACCTCGATCCTGCGCTGCACCAACAAGATTTATCTCAACGATCTGCTGCGCGCGCACAAGGTCGCCGTGCCACGCTCGGAAGTGCTGTATCGCGAGGATTCGAAACAACTGCGCGAATTGCCCGACAAGCTGGGTTTTCCGCTGGTGCTGAAGATTCCCGACGGCTCGTTCTCGCGCGGCGTGGTGAAGGTGGATGACCTGGAACAACTGGCCGAGGCGGCGGCGCACCTGTTTCAGAGCACCGCCTTGCTGATCGCGCAGGAATTCCTCTATACCGAATTCGACTGGCGGGTCGGCGTGCTGAACCGCAAGCCTCTGTACGCGTGCAAGTACTTCATGTCGCGCGGGCACTGGCAGATCTACAACCACAGCGCGCGCGGTAGTGCGCGTTCGGGCGGTTTCGAGTGCCTGAATATCGAGGATGCGCCCCCCGACGTGGTCAAGTTGGCCGCGCGCGGTTCGGCTGCCATCGGCAACGGCCTGTATGGGGTGGACATCAAGCAGACGCGCGATCGCACCGTGTTGATCGAGGTGAACGACAACCCATCCATCGATGCAGGCGTGGAGGACGCCGAGCTCGGCGAAGAGCTGTATCAATACATCATGCGCGAGTTGCTCCGGCGCATGGAGGCGAAGAGGAACGGCATCGCCGCATGACGGGAATCACGCCGCGATCCGTGGTGTTCGGTTTCGCGCGCGGGGATTCGGCGCGAGTGCCGCGTCGGAGTGTCGTTTCGCCTGAACACGCGCACGGCGGGGTGGCCGCGCGTGGCGGCGCGACGAAGCGCGCAGGTGCCACGGCACAAGCAAATGTTTTGCAACGAGCAGCAGGAGCGGTGCAGCCAGCAGCCAGAAAGCTGGCGACCAGCCCAGGGTCGCGTCGTGCAGCGGCAGGGGCGTCAGTCCATACAACACCACGCCGCAGGCAAGCCATGACGTGGCAATGAGGGTCAGCGGAGCAATTTCGACGGCAACGGCGGACGTGGATCGGCGTGGCATGGCAGGCTCCGGGTATCGGGTCGACGCCAGCTTGCACGCCGGCAATCTCGCGGTTTGAGACACTTGCAACCTGAGTCCCGGGTTTCAACAAATCATGCCTACAGCCATTCCGCGTTACGCCGTTCTCGGCCACCCCGTCGCGCATTCGCTGTCTCCACGATTGCATTCAGTTTTCGCGGCGCAAACCGGCATTGCGCTGGAATACGTCGCAATCGATGCGATGCCCGAAGTGTTTGCGGACGCGCTGCGTGATTTTTTCGCGGCCGGCGGATGCGGCGCCAATATCACCCTGCCGCACAAGGCCGCGGCCTTCGCGCTGGCGGACGCTCGTGTTGCGACTGCGCAACGGCTCGGCGTTGCAAACGTACTGACGCGATTGTCGGACGGTCGCATCGAAGCCGACAGCAATGATGGTGCAGGAATGCTTGCGGACATGCGCGGGCGTTGCGGTGTCGATCCCCGGGATCGCCACGTGTTATTGCTGGGCGCCGGTGGCGCGGCGCGCGCGGCTGCGTTCGCATTGCTGGACGCGGGCGCCGGGAGCTTGACGATTGCCAATCGCACCGGCGTACGCGCGCAAGCCCTGGCCGGGTCATTGGCCGAACCGCGGCGCGTCGGCGTTGCGCGTTGGGATGCGCTCGAGCAGTCGCATGCTTTCGATTTGATCGTCAACGCCACTTCCGCGGGGGTGCAGCGCGCCGCGCTGGCGCTGCCCTCATCGTTGGCGCACGCACACACGATTGCCTATGACCTGAGTTACGGGCCGGCCGCGCGCCCGTTCGTGGAATGGGCGCAGCGTGCAGGTTGCACAGCGGCATCCGACGGTCTCGGGATGCTGGTCGAAACCGCCGCGGCGTCGTTCGAACGTTGGCACTGCGTGCGGCCGGACGTCGATGCCGCCTTGAAGGAAATCAGCGCAGGTAATCGTCCTTGAGTTCGACGTAGTGCCGCGCCGAATAATGCAGCGCCTCGATTTCGGTGTCGCTCAACCTGCGCACGCAGCGCGCCGGATTGCCGATCCACAATTCGCCTTCGCCCACGACCTTGCCGGGGGCTACCAGCGCGCCGGCGCCGACGAAGGCATGGCGCTTCAGCAGCGCGCCATCCAGCACCGTCGCGTGCATGCCGATCAGGCAGCAGTCCTCGATCGTGCAGGCGTGGATCACCGCACCATGGCCGATGGTGACGTCGGCGCCCGCGATGCAGGGCTGCCCGCCCGGCGTGTAGGGTCCGTCATGGGTAATGTGCAGCACCGCGCCATCCTGCACATTGCTGCGTGCACCCACGCGGATGCGCTCGACGTCGCCGCGCAGCACCGCGCCGGGCCAGATCGAGACGTCCTCGCCAAGTTCGACGTCGCCGATCACCGTCGCCGCCGGATCGACGTACACGCGCGCGCCGAGTTTCGGCACGATACCTTTGTATGCACGCACGTTGGCCATTGCGCCGCGCCCTGCATGAACCGCGAGCCGAGCATCGTAATGCACGCCTTGGCCGATTGGATATGGCGGGGGGCCCAGCTCGATCGCGTCGTTACCACGCCAGCCCAAGGCACCGCACGCAGGCAAGCCGTGGCTTGATTTCCGTACAAGGGAACGCCACGCTGTGGGATCACCGGAGCGCAACATGTCCACCGACAACCCCTTGCTCAGCGACGCACCGCTGCCCGCGTTCTCGAAAATCCAGGCGGCCGACGTGGTGCCCGCGATCGATACGATCCTGGCTGATTACCGGCGCAGCATCGATGCCATCACGTCGCCCGATGCATCGCGCCAGCCGCAATCGGACATGTTCGATCGCGTGATGCTGGAACAGGAGCGTCTGGACCAGCGCCTGTCGCACGCCTGGGCGCCGGTCTCGCACCTGCACGCGGTTGCGGACAGCAAGGAATTGCGCGCAGCCTACGAGGAGGCCGAGGAAAAGATCACCGATTTCGCGAGCGCGCTCGGCCAGAACCGCGATCTGTACGCCGCGGTGCAAACAGTCGCCGATGCGCCGGAATTCGCGCAACGCGCGCGTCCCGAACGCGCCCTGGTGGAACACGCCCTGCGCGATTTCAGACTTTCCGGCGTGGCGCTGGAAGAACCCGCGCGCACCCGCTTCCGCGAAATAGCGAATGAGCTGGCCAAGCTCACCACTGCATTTTCCAACGCGGTGCTGGATGCCACCGATGCGTGGTACGAACGCATCGAAGATGCCCGGGACCTCGCCGGCATTCCCGAGTCCGGCCGTGCGGTACTGCACGAATACGCGCGCGAACGCGATCTCGAGGGTTGGCTGGTGACCCTGAAGCAACCTTCGGTGCAGGCCGTGCTCACCTACGCCGATAATCGTTCGCTGCGCGAGCGGGTGTACTGGGCCTATCAGACGCGCGCCTCGGACCAGGGGCCGAATGCCGGCAAGTTCGACAATTCCGAACGCATGCAGAAGATCCTGGCGCTGCGGCACGAAGCCGCACAATTGCTGGGCTTCGCCAACGCGGCGGAGGAATCGCTGGCGACCAAGATGGCGAAGACGCCTGACGAGGTGCTGGCGTTCCTGCGCGATCTGGTCGTGCGCGCCAAGCCGGTCGCGCAGCGTGAACTGGAAGAGTTGCGCGAATTCGCGCGTGCCGAACTGCAGCTCGAGAATCTCGAAGCCTGGGACGTCGCGTACGCATCGGAAAAATTGCGCCTTGCACGTTACGCGCTGGACGAGGAACAATTGAAGGCGTATTTCCCGCTGCCGTCGGTGTTGGAAGGGATGTTCCAGGTGGCGGGCCGCTTGTACGGCATTACCGTGGCGCCGGTCTCCGAAGGCGTGGACGTGTGGCACCCCGACGTGCGCTATTGCGAAGTGCGCGATGCCGGGGGCGTCCCGATCGCGGGCGTATATCTGGATTTGTACGCGCGTGGCGGCAAGCGCGGTGGCGCGTGGATGGATGTATGCCGCGCGCGCTTTCGCGACGGCGCGAACCTGCAACTGCCGATCGCGTTTCTCACCTGCAATTTCGCACCGCCCGCGGGTGATCGCCCGTCGTTGCTGACGCACGACGACGTGCAGACGATCTTCCACGAGTTCGGCCATGGATTGCACCACATGCTCACCCGCATCGACCTGCCCTCGATCGGCGGCATCGACGGCGTGGAATGGGACGCGGTGGAACTGCCCAGCCAGTTCATGGAGAACTTCTGCTGGAACCGGCAGGCGCTGGACCTGTTCGCCAAACACTGGTCGAGCGGCGCAAGGCTGCCAGACGAATTGTTCGACAAGATGCTGGCCGCCCGGCATTTTCAGGCGGGGATGTTCCTGTGCCGGCAACTGGAATTCGGGTTGTTCGATTTCCTGCTGCACGCCAACTACGCCCCGGCGCGCGGTGCGCGGGTGATGGAAACATTGGAGGCCGCGCGGCGCGAAGCCGCAGTGTTGCACCCGCCCGCGTGGCAACGCTTTCCACACGCGTTCACGCACATCTTCGCGGGCGGTTACGCGGCGGGTTATTACAGCTATCTGTGGGCCGAGGTGCTGTCGGCGGATGTGTTCGGCGCGTTCGAGGAACATGCCGCTCAAAATCAGACCGTCGAAAATCGGGCCGCCCAAAATCAAGCTGGGCAAGATGGCGGTGTGATCGATGCCGCGACCGGCGCACGCTTCCGCGATGAATTCCTCGCGATCGGCGCCAGTCGCCCCGCGCTGGAAAGTTTCATCGCGTTTCGCGGTCGTGCGCCGCAGCCGGATGCGCTGTTGCGGTCGTACGGCCTCGCCGCCTGATCATCTGCAACTCACCGGGCTGGCGCTGCACGCGGCCGTCGGCGCAGCACTGGTCGCGGCGATCGTCGATGCCGTGATCGCCGCCATCGTCGCGGCGGTGACGGCTTGCGTCTCGGCCTGGGCCACCAGGCCCGCGACGGCGTTCGCGCCGGCGGTGCCCGCGTCGCCGAGTTCGTCGATGCGTGCCTTGATCGCCGTGTGCCGATCGCGCGGATAAATCGCGTCGGTGATGCGGCAGGCCGCGGCGAGATGGATCAGACAGGCGGTTTGTGCGTCCGGCGTCTGGCCGTGCAACAAGGCGCCGTCCACGCGCGTGCGGATGTCATGTTCGACGCGCGCATCGCGTTCGGGGTAGACGTTCTGATGGAACAGCAACAGCACGCGCTTCTCGCGTTTTTCGAGCGTGCCTTGCGCCACCAGCCGGTCCAGCAGGCGCTGCCGCAAGCCGCCGAGGTCGCGCGAAAGATGCCAGACCCAGTGCGAGAGGTCTTTGCCGGGCGTCGCGGCGATCGTGCGCAGTGCGTCGTCCAGCAAGGCGTCGTCGGTGGCGGGTCCGGCGGCGGAAACGGTGTCTGCGTTCACGCGGATGCGTCCGCGCAGGGCCAGTTCCATCACGATCGCGCCGGCGAGGCCGTAATCCAGTCCGATCGCCGCTTGTGGCAGCACCGTGCCGCGTTCGTCGTCGAGGGCCAGCAGCAGAACGTCGGTGGCGAGCACGGGCGCGACTCCCTTGGTTGAACGGGAGTACTGGGGCTGCGCCGGACTGATTACAATGCCGCGATGCGCATCGCCTCCTGGAATGTCAATTCGCTGAAGGTGCGGCTGCCGCACCTCGAGCAGTGGTGCCGCGAGGCGCAGCCGGACGTGCTTGCGTTGCAGGAAACCAAGACCGAAGACGGCAAGTTTCCGCGCGAGGCGATCGAGGCGCTCGGCTATCGCGTCGCGTACTCGGGCCAGAAAACCTACAACGGCGTCGCGATCCTTGCGCGCGAACCGCTGGAGGAGATGGTCGCGGGCATCCCGGGTTTCGACGACGCCCA
>Ga0157370_10003856_pt1 | contig 17487 bp, 17 predicted proteins | sample C35metaG_FD_113463 | JGI IMG/M metagenome (GOLD analysis project Ga0157370, IMG submission 113463) | Corn rhizosphere microbial communities from Kellogg Biological Station, Michigan, USA - C3-5 metaG | ecosystem: Host-associated > Plants > Roots > Rhizosphere > Soil | place: USA: Michigan...
ATCGACTTCATGACCGCGCGTTGGGCACACCTGCCTTACGAGCTGCTGGAAACCGTATCCGGCCGCATCATCAATGAAATCGAAGGCATCTCCCGCGTCACCTACGACGTGTCGAGCAAGCCGCCGGCGACCATTGAGTGGGAATGATCGGGCGTCTGGCACTGACCGGCACTGACTAGCAAGAAACACCCTGAAGCCCGCGTAATTGCGGGCTTTTTGGTTTTTAGGTCTGGCAGTATCTGGCAATTTTCAGCATCGCCAAGCACCCCTTAACCATGGCATGGTAGCTGGTATTATCTGAACCTGATGCCATGCCGATGCCCTGATACCATGTGTAGCTTTACAAAGTTTACATGGTATTAAAAACTATCAAGTCATTGATTTATAACAATTTAATGCTGATTTTTTTGTGGGATTTTAGAGCATGGTATTTTGATCGAAAAAAGGCAGGGACCATGCTCACCGATACCAAGCTACGCAACCTCAAGCCGAGGGAAAAACTCTACAAGGTGAACGACCGTGACGGCCTCTATGTAGCCGTCACCGCCGCTGGAGCCATCTCGTTTCGCTATAACTACTCGATCCACGGCAGGCAAGAAACCATCACCTTCGGCCGGTACGGTAGTGGCGGGATCACCCTTGCGGAGGCGCGTGAGCGGCTGAACGAGGCCAAGAAGATGGTCGCGGCCGGGAAGTCGCCTGCGAAGGAAAAAGCACGGGACAAGGCACGTGTTAAGGATGCGGAGACGTTTGATGCTTGGGCTGAAAAGTGGCTGCGCGGTTATCAGATGGCTGATTCCACTCGTGATATGCGGCGCTCCATCTATGAGCGTGAGTTGAAGCCGAAATTCGGTAACCAGAAGCTGGTGGAGATCAGTCACGAGGATTTGCGGGCGCTGACCGATACCATCGTAGAGCGAGGTGCACCGGCAACGGCAGTGCACGTACGCGAAGTAGTAATGCAGGTCTATCGTTGGGCCATTGAGCGCGGGCACAAGGTGGAGAATCCGGCAGACTTGGTACGTCCTACAAGCATCGCCAAGTTTGAGCCGCGTGACCGGGCGCTGAGTTTTGAAGAGATAGGCTTGATGTACCAGTACATGGAGCGCATTGGTACCGCATCGTCGGTTCGTGCTGCTGCTAAGTTGCTCTTGCTTACAATGGTGCGCAAGAGTGAGCTAACCAACGCGACCTGGAGTGAGATCAATTTCAGCGAGGCTCTTTGGACCGTTCCCAAGGAACGAATGAAGCGCCGAAACCCCCACCTCGTTTTCCTATCCAGACAAGCGCTAGACATTTTCATTGCGCTGAAAACTTTTGCTGGCGGATCGGACTACGTGCTGCCATCACGGTATGACTCGGACCTGCCCATGAGCAGCGCTACGATCAACCAAGTGCTGACGCTGACGTACCGACTAGCGCAGAAAGAGGGGAAATCGCTTACCAAGTTTGGGCCGCACGACTTGAGAAGAACTGCTAGCACGCTGCTACACGAGGCTGGATACAATACCGATTGGATCGAGAAGTGCCTTGCGCACGAGCAGAAAGGTGTACGGGCTGTCTACAACAAGGCTGAATACCGTGAGCAGCGCACGGCGATGCTACAGGATTGGGCTGATATGATTGATGAGTGGACGCTCAAACAGCCACGGCAAAGCACCGCAGGCTAGTGGGTTAATTACATTGATTTGACCACGCGTTTGCATGCGACCTGAACAGTCATTTGCATCAGACTTGACCAGCGCGTCTCGCGTCCACGCTTTGCCAAAACTGACCCGAAGCCGGTGGTGACGACAGGCAGAAATCGGCTGAACGCAGACGGTCGCTATTGTCAGCATCTCTAGGCTTTCCCGGCGGGCGTGTGTCGGCACAGGGGCAGATGTCGAGCCCGTCCACGCCCCTTCCAAAGAAAACGTAGCTTAACGCTTTCACCTGTAGGGGGGGGGGCGCCTATCCCCATCTCCTCCGTTAGGATATCTTCTTCCCAATCTAGTTCGGCTCACGAACAGGGTCATTGCGTGAAAAGCCCACTACAAATACAGGAGTGGTAAGTTCATGCGACGTTTGTACTACGAGATTCATCCCGGCACGCATACAAATCGACTCACCAGCTGAAAACATATAATTTAGGAAGATTAAATTGGCTAACGGCACATCTATATTATTGCCTCAGGCAGCTAAAAATATTGCTGAAGACACCACTTCTTACTGGGCTGCATTCTATTGCTCAATTTTAAAAACAATTCGATACCAAAAAAACCTTACTCATGGCTGGGGTAGTAGTATTAGCTTGCAAGATTACAAGGGAGAGCTTCGGGAAAGCGGGTTTTTCAAGGGAATGAAAAACACCGTGCTAAATCATGCTTTCGAATATGTAATGGTAGATTTTCTTAAAACAAACCAAGGAATATCTTACTTTAAAGAGCTTTGCCAGAACATATTGAGTGATTACAATATTAGTGGCTTTGATATCAGTCTTATGAACATATTCAAAGTTGGAACGGATTCCGAAATATTTAACGCCAATCAAAATTACAACAGCACAGCTGTGCTCATGCTTTTGCCTAACGGCATAAAAGCCAAACCAAACAGCGTGATCAAAGGATATACCATAGAAAGTACCCTGAAATATTCTGACCTATTCATCGTAATTTCCAACGGTGAAGAAACAATCGGATTTGTTGGCGAGGTTGAGGGGAATCACGGGGAAGATCTATATCTTGAATCCTACTATCAAAAAAATAAAATGAAGGATAAGCATTGTACATTCGGGGTTAGTGTATCAGACAAAAAAACACATGCTGACATCTCGATAAAAGAAAACATCACTTTAAATAAAAGCGAAGCGGTCGGGAGGTGGATTCTAAACTTTTCAAAGTCAAATTACTACATAAAGGATTATCATCACGCAATTGAAAATCTACAGAATTTGATCGAGGGTCACTTAGGCTATATGGATGCAATTGGAGACATAGGGCACTCAAAAATTTTGAATATTATCAAGCTGAGCTGGAAGAAAGACATTTTAGATTTGATCTCCCAACTGGAAGACCTAGTAGATTTTGTATTTTCTGGAAATAATTATCACTATCAAGAAACAATCGACGGCAAAATTGTCTTTAGGCCTTCACCGTTGGCACTTCCGGGCCAGATTCCTTTATATTCAATCTCGGACTACAATGTTAACGCACCGTCTCACACATCCATTATTGCTGGCTCCTAGCGCCCCTACAAAACTAATGACTAGTCTCTACGTCGTATTTTGACGATGGGCAGTTACCTGTCAAATATTGCTGAGGAATTTGGATCAAACTGAAGCAAAGAATAGATTTAGCACTGGCCGAAATCCCGATCATGCCCGGCAGCTATGGGTCCAGGCTGTGTGAAAACGTTTTGGAGCAGGTTTTACAGTCAGGTCTGGAACGAAAATCGCGTTCCTATGCAAATTTCCGGTCTGCTGATTAACCAAACGCTGGCAGATTTTACATAGCAACGCAGACTTCAAAACGGCGCATGCGTTTTCACACAGCCTGGGTCGATTTCAGTCCTTGGTGACAGTCGGCAATCGGCCAAAGCCGACGATTGACATAGGACCTTTTTCGGCCCCATGTGGACTGGCTATATATCCTTGAATTTAACGGCGACTGCGTAATTGCCGCTCCCCAATTCGCTCGTCAGATCAACATTCGCATGACTTCGACGGTGGCATCAGTTCAAACATCCCTGTCGGATTCAAACGCGTAATCATCTTCACTCCCCCAAATCCAAGGGTTCCTTCTGTGGCATAGCAATACTCAAATAGCAGGATATCTTCGATACCGTCGCCGTTCAGGTCAGCACGAACCACCTCAATGAGCTGTTGGCCCATGCCGCCCGATTCTACATTCAATAGATTTTGCGATACGCGCTTGATGACAAGTGATCCATCATTAACCTTGTCTTGATAGCTGATCGAGGGATCGATTGCACCGTCCATATCTCCCATCACCGGGAAGAGGGAAAATGGCATCAGTGAGAGATCAATAATGCTAACTTTTGGGTTTGCGATAAAACTCTCTGATGACGCACCTGCTGCCTGAAGTGCACTGAGTAGCCCGCATTGGTGCTCAAACCAACTAGACATCTTTATGTCAAAGGTGGTATGCGCGAAAAAGCCTTGAGATAGTGCTTGTTCATACTCCCTGCAGGTACGAACAAAACACTCTTCATTCGCTTCGTTCGTGAGAGTAAGTCCATCTATATGGGTATTTTCACCCAGCCGAACCGGCCGATCGCGTAGCGTATCTAAGTCTGCCTTGGATACGACCGTGACTTCCTCCGAGTCTGTAAACTTCATTCCTTGAAGAAGTTCAAAGATGGCCTCTGGTGCCTCTGTGTAATCTTCTAAAATCCGTGCGACCTCCTCGGCCGAGAGCTCTCCGCGCTCAAGGCACTGTTGTAGGAGGATAACCGCACGTCCTCGGTTCTTACGTCGCTCGATTTTTTCCAAATTTTCAATAACGTCTGGTTTCTTGCTTGCTGCCACCCCTAGGAAAAAGTGGACGTGAGCTGGCTCGAACACAGTCGCTGACTTTTGAAGGTTCGCTCCCGGACGACATGGAAGCAGGTTTTCCCATCCAAAAAGGTCGAAGTCCTTTGGCAATCCAAGTTTCGTTAGAGTTTCTGTTCGTAAATCTGGCTTTTCGTTGAGCGTCTCCGGGACAACATGATCAATATGAAAGTTACTGATATCCAAGGTCTCACGCGTGTACGCGCATTTACTAGAATGAGCGAGACAGATTGCTTCTCGCTGGGCGGCGGTGAAGGATTGTTTGGACACTTTCGAGACACCTGGTGATTTAATTGGGGGGGAAAGCCGGAGCTGTAGCTGATGAGCGGCTGTGGTCATAAGCTCGCTTTAAATGACCCCCTGCAAAAAATCTACGGCATTAGTAAATTATGTGAGAGGGGCAATCATTTTCCAACTCCAAGCTGATGCATGTCCGCCATAGAACGATTTCTGCCTGTCGCCAACGAAAGGGTCGACTGTAGCCCTTGATGAAAGGCAGAAATCGGCCGATTCTGTTGAAAAAGTCAGTTTTCTCCGAATGCCGTAGGATGGGTCATCGAAAGCACCCCATCAGCACGCATCTACGTGAAATCTAAGTCTGAAAGCCTCAGGCGGACATTCTGGATTTGAATCTCCGACGCGTACTTTTCTGCCTTAAAAATCGCAGCCGACTTTTTCAACAGAATCGGCCAGTAGCAGTCACTTGGAAGTGTCTATGGCATTCAGGGTGATTCGGGCATCACGTCTGGCCACATGTTCTGCTAACTCGGCTTGGCGTTCGTGCTTATAGTCGAAATGAGCATCGACAGCCGCAATGAACCGGTTTTGATGAAATGGCCAAGTTTCATCTTGGTCTAGGCCGCCAGCTACCAGAATATCTCCTGCGAAAGAGGGGCCGAGGGTCTCAAAGGCCAACACAGCGACAATGCTGCAAACGTCGTGAACTTCTCGAACCACCGTCGAGAGCATTTCTGGAGTCTCCATCCCGAGACGCACTCCCTGCGCTCGCAGCCTAACCTTTTCGTCGATACGACGCTTCGTTAAGTGCACATAGTTTGACGAATAGACCCAGGCATTGCGCGTTGCCTCAATGAACTCTTCTCGATGGCTACCAAGCAGGCGAAGGGGCAAGTCACGAATATGGTCAACGTTCTGCTTTCTAACTCGATTGCTCCGAAAAAAATCTATTCGCGCATCTAGATCAAGGTCGGAGGCCTCCTCATCAACAAATGCCGTATTTACAGCAACCTCAAGCATGTACCGGAGTTCACGACGTGCGGGGTTGAGCGCTCCATTCTCAATCGCAAGCTGTGCAGCTATGGCGGCTTCACCGATGTCGTCTTTGTGACGTGGAAAGAGATACCGCTCTGCGTATACAGGCCAACGTGTCGCGGCTATCTCGCAAATGTGCAGCGTTCTGTACAGGCCTTCTATGGTACGCCGAAGGTTAATCAGCGGCCTTTGGTATGCATCTGATTCGCGAATTTCTTCGTGTTCAAGGGCCATCCTTAAGTAGTCTCCACTCTCCGCCATGTCAGCAGTCACGGGCTGATAAGCACCTTGTTCCATAGATCCCCCATCGATTCTGTCTACAATTCGCTTCGGGTCGTGAACGGCTGGGTGCTCAGCCACCCACTCTCTTACCATAGGACGTAATCAGCGCACGCAATTCTTCGATGGTAAGCGCGGGCTTTTTGCGATGCAGCATGGCATGGCAGTTGGGGCACACGGGCCTCAGGTCATTCACCGGGTCTACCTGACACTGCTGGCCAATCTCTGCCAAAGGCTTGAGGTGGTGGACATGGATGTACCCCTTGCCCAAAGCGCCGTAAAAGTACTCAAAATGAAAGCCACAGACCGCGCAGCTGGTGCCCCATTTGACAATGCACTTTAGGCGCGCTTCCGGGTCGCGTTCGAAACGGTTTACCGTAACAGTCTGCCGAGCGCCTTCAAAGTATGCTTCGCCATCCTCAAGTTCATCAGGGAAATGCGGAAGCGTTGTACCTGTACGTTCAAGCCAAAGTTTGGAGAGTGACGCCGCGGCGTCGAAAGGAATTTTTTTTCCTGAACCTTGAGCGTTCCAGATGGTGGGGTGGAGCTCCATTAGCTCATCAATACCGATTTTGATTTGGGTGCGGGGGTCATACAGATTGTCGAACGTTACGTCGACGAAGATAGCGGTTTTGCCTTGATTGCGAAGTTCTTCGTTGTAGTGCGGAGCTTCGAAAGCTTCACTAGCAGTGAATCCTGAACCAAATATCCCTCTAAAGCCCACGCCCTGCCTAGTCAGGAAAACGCGTGAGCCAAGCGGAATTTTTTTCGACGTGCCAGCACTCCAACGTAGCGTTTTATTACCCTCTTCGAAACGTTGGAGATAATGCGAGAGTTGCTCGTACTCCCATTCAGTGGGTTTCCAAGTGAGGAGATAGGCGTCCATTAGTATCCTTGAGTTGTAGAGGGCAAGGCCAAAGCCGACGGATCACGATATTGATCCCGTTGCACGCTGAAAATAAATGTCCAGATAGGTAGCCACAAGACCTATTAACGCCGCGCTCATTAGCGGCCGCTTTGGGTCGATTCTGTTGAAAAAGTCGGCCAAGGTTTCCACGGCAGAAAAGTACGCGTTTGAGATTGAAATCTTTACTTTGAGCAGAGGATTCCGGGCTCAGATTTCGCGTAGCTGCGCGCAAAAAAGGCGTTTCCAGCAGTCAGTACACGGGCAGTCTGGAAGGACCGACTTTTTCAACAGAATCGGTCGTTATGAGCCTCTCAGCTTTGACGTCTGGTCGGTCAAATCCTCTGTAATCGTTGGTCAAGTTCAATGCAAATGACTGGTCAGGTCGTATGCAAGCGCCTGGTCAAGTGCGCTGCAATTCCGCAGCTAGATCATGATTGTCTTCAGCGTGTCGCCTGCTTCTGCGCTCGCCGCTTGATAGCGGCGGAAACAGCTTGGCGTGATACGCCAAGCTGGCGCGCTATTTCAGCTTGACTCATGGTGCCCTGGGTTAACAGATCATCCATCGTACTGGTGGGGGACTTGAGTGCCTGGAGCAGTCGATAGGCTTCTCTCCTGACATATGCGTGGGCTTCAATGTCCCACTCAGGGAGAGTGCCGGCTTCCTGTGACCAGATTTGGTCAATCAACTCGTCATACTCTAGCGCAAACCTTCTGTCGCGTTGGTATGCGCGGCGAGCTTCATCGCTTCGCCTTGGGTTGTGTGCTTCGCAGTAGAGTTTGCTGGGCTTCGCTGCGCCTTCGGGCTGACCCGGTAGTTTAGTGGGGCGGAGCAAGTCACCATGCCGTGCCCACGCGGCAATGAGTATTCGCCGCTCGACGTGCTCCCTGAAGGCTGAAACCGATCGGTCACCGCGCATTTCCACCATGTCACAGTAGGCCATCAACATGCGGGCGGGCTCGTACCGGCCGAACTCACCTTTCCATGCCTGCTCGTAGCGCGCCACCAGGGCGTCGGCTTTTTTCTGAGCTGCCGCACGAATGGCATCCGTTAGCGGCGCGACTTTGACGTTTCCTCGTTGTAGACGCTTGAAGACCTTTTGAGCCCCCACGCTGATCGAGTATTCGGTGGATCGCCAGCATAGTTCGCAAAAGCCCCAGTCATAGGCGTTGCTGAGCTTGGCGCGGATGCGGTCAGACGATGTATCGCTTTCCCTAACCAGGCGTTCTAGAAACGGATCGAATGTGCTCGGCGCTTTCTCACGTTTTCTCATCGTCCGATGATAGCTCTTTGTGACAACCAAATTCTAACTTTTTTGTGCCTTGACTCTGGCGCTGGAGGGCATTGTCAAGCATCTGAAGAGTTCTAAGGAAAGCTACCGTATGGAAATCGAGGCAAAGAACAAGACATTGATCAACCGCAAGAAATTGCTGGCGATGATCCCGCTGGCTGAGCGCACGATCTACAACATGGAGCAGCGGGGGGAGTTTCCCCGCCGCATCGCGCTCACTAGCCGAAACGTTGCATGGGATTTGGCCGAAATCGAGGAATGGATTGAGGTGCGCAAGTCGTCGGGCACCCAAGCCGCCCGCCCAGGAATGGGGGGCTGAACCGTGGTGATTGATGTACGAGCGGCGTTCGAGCATGAACCACCTGTGCTGTATTTCATGTGGCCAGTTGCGGGCGGCACTGGACGAAATTTCAGACCGCACCCTTGGCGTGCAAGGTTGCATAGGTTGGGCCATCCACATGACTAGCAGAAGCATGGATCGCCACCTTAAGAAGCGCATTGAGGCCGCAGCTAGGCCCGGTGAAACATATGAGCAAGTCGCTGCACGCTTGGAACGCGAAGTGGATGATGGAAACTGCCCCACGGTCGCTCCACCTTCTAAGTCGCAACCGCTTACCGTAGTGCGCAAGCCGCCTAAGGGCGACGAGCAGCAGGATTTCTATGTGTCGGGGTGTGATGTAGGCATCCGCGACATTCTCTGCGTCATGGATGTGGCCCTGTACCGCCTGTCCCCGAAAGAGACGCGGGTCGGTGACCTGATCCGCTACGAATTATCTGATGGATATGTAGAGGTCTCAGCAGGGGCGCATGGCATGGCAACCGAGAAGGACTACGACCTTGTGATAATGGCGGTATCCCATCTCACCGAAGCCATGAACCGCTACAAAGAAGGCAGAGGCGACAAGCCCGGTAGAGTGTTCCGGCCACATGCTAGCGACGTTCTCAAATTCCTACGGAGCGGAGATGGTGGCCAGCAGAAAAAAGATCTTATAGGGACTTGCCTACGATTAAACACTACACACGTAGCAGTGCAGCGCACCAAAAAAGGCAGCGGCGGCCCCATGTTCACCGTGTCCAAGGGTGAATCACTTATCTCACGTTACGAGGTTATCACTGGGGCCACGGGGCGGCTGGAGTTTCTCGAAATCGAGATAGCCCAATGGATGTACCAAAAAGTCGCAGACGGAGAGAACCCGGAGGTGCTTACATTGCATTCTGATTACTTTCGGATACGAGGAATTGGCCGGTTTGTTTATCGGCTAGCCCGGAAGTCCGCAGGAAAGAACAACGCCAAATGGTTGTTTCAGACCATCTATAAGCGTATCGGGAGCACTGGCACATTCAACAAGTTCAGCTTCCGGCTGCGAAACCTGATCAAGGCGAACGACCTACCAGAGTACAAGCTTCAGATGGAGGTCGGGCGGGCTGGGCCGTTGCTGTCTATCACCTACAGGGGGGCAATGGAGGAGCCGCCCAGTTCCTAATGTACGGATCGAATCAAAGCCCGACGCCGCTTCCGGTTTTTTTGGGGAGGCTTGATTTACGGACAAGTTTACGGACAGGCGCGGTTTAACCCTTGGGCCTGTGAATAGCCCGTACTTTAGGAGCTGGAATCAGTACATTAGGAACCAGAATCCGTACATTAGGAATAAAAAGCCGTACATTAGGAATTCAGTAACGGCCCAAGTGATTGATTTTAAACATAAAAAATTAAAAGTTACCGGCTAAAACTCTTTAAAACCTATTAAAACTCTAAAACCCGTTTTGATTGTGGGTAACTCGACCAAAAATCGACCGCCCAAATGGGGCCCCGTGCGGGGTTCCCCCATCGCTTCGCTGCGGCTCGTTCGGAACGATGTTTGCAAAGTTAAACCCGGTGGCGGCGGGAGGGGGAGTGCGAACTGCCTTTATTTTGGTACTGAGTATTTATAAGCAGCGATACGTTTAATGATTAATGCAATTTTATGCGATTTAACGCGATTATATGCGATTCAACGCGATTATATGCGATTGGACAATGTTTGATTGGCGATACAGATGCAGTCGCATAAAATCGCATAACATTAGACGGCAAGATGTGCGTTGTGGGCCCACAAGCTTCGCTTGTTTCCCCCCACCACCTACCCTTATTCGCCTTCGGCTCAACGGACAGTCTTGCTCTGCGAGGCTTACTGTCGCTGCCGCCGCGACTCAAAAACGGAAAGGACAGAGCATGGAACCAGAGCAAAAACCAAGGCCGCGGAGGGAGCTCGCTCCGATCAAGGTTTGGGTGTCTCAGAAGGAGCGGGCAGTTATCCAAGAACGCGCCGACCAGGCAGGTTTATCTCTCTCGGCTTACCTGCTGGCCGTTGGGATGAATACGCCAATTAAGTCTGTCGTAGACCTGGCCGCCGTTGCTGACTTGGCCAAGGTCAATGGCGACCTTGGACGGGTCGCCGGATTGTTAAAATTCTGGTTGGCTGAGAAACGAGGGCAAGGGGCAAAGCCGATAGACGTTGAAGCGATGATGACGAGTTTTCGAGTTCTGCAAGCGCAGGTTTTGGAACTCATGAGCCGGATCGTCTACAAGCGAAAATAACAACGGCCCCGCAGGACCGTTTGTGCGTTTCTTTAGGTGCCTTATTCGAGAATTGCGGCCAGCTTGGCCAGTACTGGGTAATTGCACGTATTTGACCACTCCTTTGCATTCGACCTGACCAGAGATTTACATCGGATTTGACCAATTTATTTCATGGGCATGATAGACAAAGAACGACCCATAACGGACATTGCTGAGGGCTTCCTACGGCCGGACGCCAAGTTCCGTAATCCACACTCGGCATCAAGATTCCTGAGAAGCCTAGGGCTAACAGTTAAAGATGCTTATCGATTATTTCATCAAGTTCCGTTATTGAAGCATCGTCTCTTATTTTTAATATTTCAGAGCCGATTTCTTGGAATTTTATCTGTAAAAAAATCTCCTCTGGGCTCGACTGTTGAGGTACTCTAAAAAGGAGGAAGTCTTTGGAAAGTGCGTATGTGTTCAATGTCGAGTCTGACCATGCGCCAATCCGCACTCCTGCATAAAGCAATTTAGATTGGCGATACGAGCAGCCGCCAGCAAGGCACGCATAATAAAACATGTTGTCGGCTTCTTTTCGATCAACTGTCGGATCATCGCATGCAATGTCATGCACAACTGATGCGCGACGGTAATCATCTGTGTACGGAGAACCTACTGAAGACCATAATGCCCTCGGTATACTTGCTCCATTAATTACGCTGTTTTCAGGGGCAAGCCATTTTCTACCATCTGGATCTACATACCAGAAGTCCCTGGTCAGGCGCATGTTGCGATCTTCTCCAGGCAGATCAACAAGCCACTCGCAAATGGGGTTGTCAGAAAAGGTGCCAAAATTGCTCATGGCTTTCTCCAGTTATTGATGTGGCTACAGATTTTTACTTAAATTCTGCCACTGCTCCACCTTTCGTATGATGTTCTTTGTGTTGGTTGAGATGCATTAGAGATGCACTCATTCCTAAGTTTGCTATTCGTTGCGTTAGATCAATTGCTCCGTGGGACTGATAGAGATTAGAGAGTTCGCCAGCATCAATGTTGGTTACAAAAGTTTTGCTGTAATTATCCAAGTTTGCCCATAGTTCCATGGATTCTTTGCCGATGCTGTCAACTGGGGGCGCCGAGGTGATCATCTGGTTTGCTTTTGAGGCGGCCGTGTTTAGCGCCTCACTGCTTGCCCTGAAATGGGTGGCAGCATTACTTATTTTGGTGATCTCTGAATTTTTGTCAAAACTTTTTGGGTGATTTAACGCGATCTCAACGTTATCCGATTGCAATTCAGCAATTGCACCATAAAATTCACTTATGCCACGAATAACTGAGGTATCGGCCTGCCATTTTGTAGTCATATTTAAATGTTTATCTCCAAAAAATAGTGCTGAAATGCCGCAGACATTCATTCAAACGTGGGTAGGAGGAGATATTTCGGCGGTGAACGCAATGGGCAGTGGTATTAATCTCTTCTTTGGCATGGGAGGCGCCTTCGCTTCATTAGTTAAAGAGTTGGGAAGTGTGCTTTTTGGGATGAGCCTTCCCTAGCTTATGCAGAGTTTTCTTTGTTGGTAAAAAAGGCTGAATTGTCGGGTGACGCATTGAGATGTTAGTTGGGATTTTGTTTTTTTCAACAAAACCTGACCTTTTATGATCGATTTTAGCTTATCGCTAATAGCGATTGGCGATATCGCGTTGACTCATTTTTGTGACTTTGTTTTACAGGGGTAAGCTGGCTTACTCCAAGGTTTACTTAAATGGTTTGAAAGGAGATTTGCGTTAACCACTTACATTAGAATTACGATGTTTGCGAAGGGAACATGTGATAGGTGCGGTCGCGCTAGCTTTGTTGGTGGGATGAGCGACTTCACCGACGCCGTCCGGTGAGGCAAAACAGGAGGAGCCTAGCCAGATGCAGGCGCATCAAACTAAGCCTTTCAATACGCGTGGGCCCCTGCAAATCCTTTGCGACTCCAGCAAGACTGGCGGCTTTTGCAAGATGGCGATGTTCGTCGACGGCAAGCAGGTTGCCAAGCTCGATCCAGCTCAGAAGGCATCTTTCTATTTGTCAGTGATTTCACATCAGTTTGTTCTGGCTTTCGGTGTGATAGTCCGAAGCCTCTGCTGCATCCGTAACACTCCATCTATATACAGAATTTAGTTGTGTTGCATCTACTGGTTAAATCCACAGTCGTGTCTGCCTGTCACGAGGGCGGTAGACGTCAAAACCAGCCTGATAAGGACTAAAACAACAGCAAGCTCAGGCAGCGGCGTACAAAAAACGCCGCATGGACTATGCTCAAAAAAAATAAATTCCAGGTAGCGAGCGAGTGCGATGATGCGATCTACAGCGATTCTTTTAGCTGCAATTTTCCTGAGTGGTTGCGACACTTTAAAAATTGCAACAACTTCAAAAATTGAGCCCGAAGGGAGTGATAAGGGATTTGTCGCGTTTATAAATAACCCCGGTCAAATATCAGTTTTTCCTATACCTGCAGAGCACAAGCAATCGGTAGCAGTTGCATGTGGTGCTAAGTATAGTCCACAGTTTAGTGCTGTATTATGGGTTCCTGTGATTGCTAAGTTGGCTTTTGATCTTGGTGCTGACCAATTTGCGAACTATATTGATGGTATAAAAAAACGATCCTCCGCAGATTACAGTGCAAAAGTTGAAATTAATGTGACTGATTATATCGCGGATCGTTGCGTGATCGCTGGTCGTGTGAAAGAAAAGGATGGCGGTACGCTTGAATATGAATCTTTGATTGTAACAAAGTTGTTCCGGAGTTCAGTGAACTCAGAGTCCGTAGTATTGCGTCCTGTTTATGCCTGGGCAAAAAACAGTATTGCGCTGACCAAGTGTGAAGAAAATTGCTTTAGTAAAAACCAAATTCGACATGGGAAAATTGGAATAAGTTTGGGGGTAGTGGTCAGTGGAGTGGTGCCTAACTCGACATCTGTGAATGAGGTCCGGAGATACGGCTCGGCGGTGGTCTCATTTCCCGAGGTCCCTCTGAATGGATTTGGAGTTCTTATGGAGGCGCCCAATTTTATGGGGATAGTGCAGAGTTCGCCAATAGACTCAGAAATCATGCCTGCAAAACTCCCGGGGTCTAAGCTTCAGCTCTCGGTAACGGTTACTGAAACAGGTACTATTGGTGGAAACTTTAATCGGGCAGCTTCCGAAATTGAAGCACTGAAAGGAGCACTTGGGCCTGCGTTCGAGGCTCAGGTGACGAAGCGCTACAAAGATGAATGATCTATGCCGAATAGGCCTCGGTTCCCTTAGAACCCCATGAGCCTGATGTTGGGCAACTTAGCCTAGGAAAAGCAAGTCCGCTTTTGGCCGTTATATGCCAGATGTAAAAGCAGTTTTCCATAGAGGAAAGGTCAGTTGAGAGGGCGTGGTGGTACAAAGTTTTTACAGAGAAAATAGAAGGTTACTGTAAGCCTTTGCTGTAAGGGGGGGCTTGTAGTTAATCGTTCCAATCCATCACCGAATAAAATTAGGGCGGGGAATGTGTATGGATAATAATGCTTTTGAGTGATTTGTTAGTCTGGTTTTGCAAGCGCTTTATATAGTGCCTCTGAAATTGGTTGCAATGAGTCCCGTCGCGCGCTATCAAATGTATGGAAGCCAGGCATAGGATTTACTTCTAGGACCCATGCTGAATCCTGATTGTCAATAATCATATCTATACCACAGAATCGACACTTTTCCAGTAGGGCCAAATCCAGCAATGCTTTTTTTATCTTTGTGTTCATGAAATAACTTTCGCAGTAGAAGTTTCCATTTTCCTTGAATTTGTAGTCATGTCTGGCATGATGCACAATCACGGCGACAATATTTTTATCAATCAAGTGGGCTCTAATTTCTTTTCCAAAAATTTCCTTCTGTAGTATGAATGGTACCGGTTTTGAGGTGCGGGATTCGAAGTGGTAGTCGGAGTCATATGTCCTTTTTTGCGTATGACCTCGCATAGAACTAATGGGTTTGACAATTTCTTGTTTAAAATATACTGGCATGTTGAATCCTGATAAGGTGTCAGGAGTGCGAATGTCTGAGTTTGCATGTTTTATTAGTACTTTATTTAGTTCTAAGTCGTGAAGGTGTTTTGCCCAGTTAGTTGAGGAGGGGGATGGTTTGATAACGTTTGGATGGTCATGGAGCGTGCAGTATATGGCTTCGATGATTGAGAACTGACTTATGTCAACTAGTGCAGGTTCGCGGATGTATATTCCGCTAAAAAGGTACGCTGTAGATTTTAGGGTTTTGCAAGTCAGGTGAAAATTCTTGAATATGCAAGGCCATGTTAGAATTTTATGGTCAATGCGGCGCGTGCTTAAATAAAATGAAAAATGATTCGCTGTTTGATCAGAGTGTTCAGCGATTATTAAGATATTCGTTGTGCTCATGTTGGCTGCGTCCGCAAAGTGCGACTACTATTTTTTTTAATGTCGATATTTGTTCTTTCCAAGGCAGGAAAGACAAGTTGGGTCTGGCGATAAAATTTCGGAAATACAATTGGTTTTTGTATTTTGTAATGTTGAGTTCCCCTAGACGTGTGGAGAATGTTGCCCTGAATTCGGAAATTATTTTATTTATTGTTTCGATTTCACGGTTTGATAGTGAGGTGTTACAAACTATCTCCTCATCTACAAATATCACATGGATGAATTGTGGTTCCAGGGTTTTGTATCGGAGGGGTACCATGTTTGCAATAAGTCTATCGTTTATTGAGTAAAAGTTGTGCAATTCTTTGGTGCCGTCAAATTTTACGTGTTCTGCAATTTGCTGGATAGAAGGTATGTTGATGCCTTTGATATGGCTGATGGCGGTTATTTGCCAGAATATGGAAGGTTGGTGCCCATTCAAAGCTCCATAAAAAGGTGGGTTCAAAACATTCGAGTGCAAGCTCAAAATGGTTCCAATAAAAGCATTCCATTCTGACCAGTATCGCTCTAGTGTGGGGCTTTGGAATGGCGCGCTTGCCTCGCCGGTTGCGGGGTTGCAAAGAAAACTACTAAGAATACCAGAATATTTTTTAGGATATACATAGCTATTTTTTAACTGTATGTAGCAGTCATCGAGGCTTTTGTTTAATACGGCGCTTTGCACTTCAAGCAGGCATTCACTTGTCAAGGTGTCGCACGGAATACCCGCTTGTCGTGCAAAGTTTTTAACTCTAAAGGCTAATGGGTCCAAGGCTCCTACTATTAGAATCGCATTAGCCTTATTCATTAGCTCCAGATACTCTTGGTTAGGTCTAGGCTTGAAATATTAGTTAATGCATTTGCTTCGGTTACAAGTGGGCTTGCCTTGGCTAATGCTTCAGCTTCCGTTGCGGATGGAGTTTGAAAAATGACAAATGGCTTCAAAGGTTCTTGGCGACCATATCCATCGATGAACCCGACGAGAGTTAAGCGTTCAACGAAATCTACGTGCCTATCAATTATGTCGCTAGTAGGCTGGTTATTTAATACGTAATCAACTCGATGGAAGCGTGTAGATGTTGCCGCGCCAGGTAGCGCTGCGAGTACTTGCGCCACATGCGCTCCACCCATTGAGGCTAGTTTGCAGCCGTCTTCTTTCCCGTCCTTTCCAATCCACCCAGCCATTATATTTACCTCGCTTTAAGAGTTTATATTATGGTGCTAATTGTATTCATGGTCCAAAGCTTTACAGTGTATGAATGGCAATAAGCCACAATGTCAGAGTAGCAGCTGAAAAAAGGTTTCACTGCGTTTTTGGCGACATTGAGGGATTTTTTATACGATTATGAAATAAATAGAGCCACTTGTATTGCCTGTGGGTCTATTGCATTACTTGATATCTGCCAGCCATCACGATTTTTTCGCGTAATGTGGGCACGATTTCTTATCGATAGTCAGATAAGGCAGTAGATAAGGTTCTATCGAAGCGTCCCATCTGGCCGTTCTCTGCCGGTCGTCACTCGGCGAGTCCTGGTCAAGTCGAATGCAAACGTTTGGTCAGCACGAATGCAATTGACTGGTCCGTGGCAATGCAAATGGGTGGTCAAGTCCATGCAATTACGCAACTTATAATCTATGAGGCGGCGGATAGCGGAGGGTGGAAACGACAACCGAAGTCACGGCGCGACTGGGCGTGTATCGCGTAACCTTGTATCGCCCGCTCAACAAAGAGGATGGCACCAGATGAAAGGCCGACCGCACGACGAGGCAATGGCCGAGCAGTTTCACGCCGATCCGGACTATGCGGCCGAGCTGCTGATTGAGGTGCGCCGTAACGGCGACTCGGCCGAGCTGGCCATCCTATTGCGACAGATGGCCAAGGCGTTCGGGCAGGATGAGGGGTGGAGTCTTGCCGATGCAGAGCGCAAGCTACCGTCTACATAATAGGATATGGCACATTTCATGGCATTTGGTTATTTTCGTATCATAAGCAAATGATATTTATGGTTTTTTATCTGTTGTTTACAATCGAGTGGGAATGATCCCGCGCCAGCCTTGATGTGCTGAAGGCTGGAACACAAAAACCGTGTGAAATCCGATTTCACACGGTTTAATGAGATGGTCAGCCTGACCGAGAAGCCCTGCAGGTTTACGCTTGCAGGGCTTTTCTCGTTTTCGGCCGGAGGATCTCTCATGAACACGATGACGC
>Ga0157370_10003859_pt1 | contig 17479 bp, 17 predicted proteins | sample C35metaG_FD_113463 | JGI IMG/M metagenome (GOLD analysis project Ga0157370, IMG submission 113463) | Corn rhizosphere microbial communities from Kellogg Biological Station, Michigan, USA - C3-5 metaG | ecosystem: Host-associated > Plants > Roots > Rhizosphere > Soil | place: USA: Michigan...
ATAGAGTACTCGGCTACGAACCGAGCGGTCGGAGGTTCGAATCCTCCTGAGTGCACCATATTTGAAGGGCCTGCAGACATGCAGGCCCTTTTTTATTGCCTAGGATTTTACGCAACCATCGACATCAAAACTGATGTTGCGCTTGCGGCCACTGTGTTTGTCGACGTAGTTGAAGCGCGCCTTGCCGTTTTGACTGCTGATGCTGTCCGGCTTGCCCAGCATGCTCTCTACATCCGCCTGGGTCATGCCTGGACGTGCTTCCTTATTGATCATCGCCTTACGCCGCGCCGCTGGCGTAAGCACATTGCCGCAACCGTCTTGCCGCGCACCGGTGCCCGCGACAGCAGAGCTCTGCCGGTTCGCGCGTGGCGGCTTTTCACTCGCAGCCTTGCTCACCTTTTTTGTGGGTTGGGCAGCCCCTGCGTTTGCAGACTCAGTGCTCGGCATGTTGAGTATTTCACTCGCCAGCCCATGCTCGGCCGAGCAGCCAAGTTGGGTGAAGGTGATGTGGCCTTTTTCGTCTTGGCAGCGGTGAACCGTAGCGCCAAAGGAAGTAGTGGCGGGGCAAAGAAGAAGTGCAAGCGTAATGAGTGCAAGCATGAGATGCATGGGGTGTCCTCCGTGACAGAAGTTGCCACCCTAACGCGTAAATATTCGTCGGTCTGTAGTGCCCCATGGCGCTTGCAATGCGTCGTAGACAGGATTCAGAAGAAACCTAGCTTTGTGGCGCAAGCACTTGTTCTTGCCTAGATTTTGTCGCGTGCAAAGACAAGGCGCAGTGGTATCATTTGCCGGTCAGCCTCGCCGAGGCTTATGGATTGCCATCATGGACTTACCCAGTAGTAGCTCAATACCTCGCTTTACCAATCAAGAATTGACTGATTGATCCCTTTGGCGCGCTCTGCCGCTGGGGGTGGAGTGTGTTATGACAGAAGTAGAAGCAAAAAAGCCGCAAGAAAGCCTGCAGGACCGACTTGCCCAAGTCGTTGAACTGCTGCATCGGCACCGGCTCGTTGAAGACCTGACCCACCGTCAGGAAGGCCAGAATCAGGAGCGCGTAGAGAGCCTGGTTCACCGGCAAAATCTCGCCGAGTTGCAACGCAAGCTCGACGACCTGCACTCCGCCGACGTTGCCCATATTCTCGAAGCGCTGCCGCTCGATGACCGTCTGACCGTCTGGCAGTTGGTCAAAGCCGAGCGCGACGGCGACATTCTTCTCGAAGTATCCGACTCCGTTCGTGAAACGCTGATCGCCGACATGGACGATCACGAGATTCTCGCGGCCGCCAAGGACATGGATGCCGACGAGCTGGCTGACCTCGCGCCAGAACTGCCGCGTGACGTTGTGCACGAGCTGATGGAAACCCTTGACGCCCAGCAACGCGAACGCGTGCGGTCGGCGTTGTCCTACGAGGAAGATCAGGTCGGCGCGCTGATGGACTTCGAGATGGTCACCATCCGCGAAGATGTCAGCCTGGAAGTGGTGCTGCGTTATCTGCGCCGCCTGAAAGAATTGCCTGGCCATACCGACAAGCTGTTCGTGGTCGACTACGACGGTGTGCTCAAGGGTGTGCTGCCGATCAAGCGATTGCTGGTGAATGATCCGGACAAGCAAGTCGCCGAAGTCATGGCCGATGATCCGGTGAGCTTCCACCCGGACGAAGATGCGTACGATGCCGCGCAAGCGTTTGAGCGTTACGACCTTATTTCTGCGCCCGTTGTGGATAAGAACGGCAAACTCATCGGTCGTCTGACCATCGACGAAATGGTCGACTTGATTCGCGAAGAAAGCGAAACCGAAGTCTTGAACATGGCGGGTCTGCGTGAGGAAGAAGACATCTTCGCCTCGGTGTGGAAATCGCTGCGCAACCGTTGGGCTTGGCTGGCGATCAATCTAATCACCGCGTTTATCGCATCCCGCGTGATCGGGTTGTTTGAAGGTTCTATCGAGAAGCTGGTGGCATTGGCGGCGCTGATGCCGATTGTCGCGGGCATCGGTGGCAATTCGGGTAATCAGACCATCACCATGATTGTTCGCGCGATGGCGCTGGACCAAGTGAGCACTGGCAACACGTCGCGCTTGATGCGCAAGGAACTGGCGGTTTCACTGTTTAACGGCGTGGTGTGGGGGGGCGTGATCGGGGTGGTTGCCTACATGTTGTACGGCAGTTGGTCGCTAGGCATCGTGATGACGGCGGCCATGACGCTCAACCTGTTGCTAGCCGCGCTTATGGGGGTGCTCATTCCCATGACGCTGACGCGCATGGGGCGCGATCCGGCGCTAGGTTCCAGCGTCATGATTACAGCCGTTACCGACAGCGGCGGCTTCTTTATCTTCCTGGGGCTCGCTACGTTGTTTCTCTTGTAAGCCTCAAATCGAAGACATAAAAAAACCGCCATTGGCGGTTTTTTTATGGAGGCTTGTTACGTGAAGCAGTCCGGCCGACTTAGGCTTCTTCTGCTTCAGCGTTCATCTCGGCATCGTGAGCGATCAAAGCGACCAAGGCATTTTGCTGACGACGGGACAGTTGGCGAAACCGTTGCAGCAGCTCACGCTCATGCAGGGAAAGTTCCGGTCTATCCAAGCGCATGCTCAGGTCTTCGTCCAGCGAGCCTTCCTGGAGCATGCTCTGTTCCAGGCGAGCGATGATCTCGGAGTTCATGCTGCGGTGATGATTACGCGCTACATCCGCGATGCGCTCACGCATGCCATCGGGTAAGCGAACGACGAACTTGTCAGCCGTACGGCTGGAATAAATAGCCTGTTTCATAGGGCGCATACATTTAAACCGGTTAGTTCAGGGAAGCGATGCTGGCACTTGGCTGCATGATTGTCACCGGTTTGACCATCATTAGCACTAGCCGTTCAACGGGAGGGCAATTATCCCCTGTTGACCCATGAGTCGCTGCATCAGTTATTTGACGCCAAATCTGTGTCGCAGTTTGAACGCGCTAGCGGCTTTGTGCCAGCACCAACTGTCGAAAATGCGCGCCATTTGTCAAAGTGGGCATTTCTGGCACGGAAGTACTGTGCATTTAAGCCCATGTTTGCCTTGTCGTCATACAACTTGTCGGCATTGGTGAGGAGTTTCACGATTTGCTTGCCCAGTCTGAGACGTGATCGGGCAAGATTGCGGCTCCGTCGACTCAGTGCGGCATTAGCGCTAGGCATTTGTAGTGAGGTGATGTAGATGGGCGCGTTGGTTTACCTGGTGGGGCCGTCGGGTTCTGGCAAGGACAGCTTGTTGCAGGCCGCTGCTGGTGAGCTTGAGGCGCACGGTTGCCGCCTGGTGCGGCGGGTGATCACCCGTTCAGCCGAAGCGGTAGGCGAAGACGCCGAGGCCGTTACGCCAGAACGGTTCGAACACTTGGAGGCGCAAGGTGCGTTTGCCATGAGTTGGCGCGCCAACGGCCTCGCCTATGGCATTCCAGCCCAGATCGACACGTGGTTGGCCGATGGCGACAACGTGGTCGTCAACGGCTCGCGCGCTTACTTGCCTGAAGCTCGCCGCCGCTATCCCAACCTTCTCGCTGTGCTACTGACAGTCGAGCCGGCGATTCTGCGCCAACGTCTCCTGGCTCGCGGTCGTGAAACGCTCGCTGAAATTGACGCCCGCCTGGCCCGCAGCGCCCACATTCAGCCCGCCGCAGAAGCTGAGGGGCTGCATATGCTCGACAACTCCGGCGCCCTGGCGATCACCGTGTCCGCGTTGTTGCGTCTAATCGCCGCCCCGCGCAGTTAAACCAGGTCCAGGGGCAGCTCGGTGGTGCGCTTCACTTCGCTCATGGCGATGTTCGAGTGGGCTTCCAATACATGCGGGCGCTGCAACAGCTGGTCGCGTAGAAAACGCTCGTAGCTGGCGATGTCTTTGGCCACCACCTTAAGCAAGTAATCGGAGCCGCCAGCCATGGTGAAACACTCCAGCACTTGCGGATAACCCACGATCGCCTCCTCAAACTCCGTGAGGTTGTTGCGCCCGTGGGCAGACAGTTTGATGTTGACGAAGACGGTGATGGAGAAGCCCAGCAGCGTCGGATTTAGCAGTGCGACCTTTCGCTCGATCAAGCCTTCTTCCTGCATGCGGTGAATCCGCCGCCAGCAGGGCGACTGGGATAGCTCAACCTTTTCGGCGATCTCGGCTGCAGACAAATCAGCGTTGTGCTGCAGCAGGCGCAAAATCTTCCGGTCGATGGGGCTCAGGGCGCTTTGCATTAGTCAGTCTCTTTTATTGTTTTTCCTGAATAACTCATGCGCAAGAGTGGCGCGAAGACCCGAAAATAGAAAGAAAAAATCGGAACCGTCCGGTCATATTCTTAGCCATGTGCCTCGGCAGAAATCCTGCCGTTAGCCAAAGTAGGGCGGCTTTACCGTAGCCGCCCAGGTCGCCATAAAAATAACAGGAGCGCCCGCTATGTCTCTGGCCGAGATCCGCCTGGATGACAAGTACCGACTCGCAACCGGTCATCTCTACCTCACCGGCACCCAGGCACTCACTCGCCTGCCGATGCTGCAAAAACAGCGCGACAGCGCCCATGGCCTGAACACGGCCTGCTTTATTTCGGGTTACCGCGGCTCGCCGTTAGGCAATCTTGATAAAAGCCTGTGGGAAGCCAAAACCTTTCTGCAAGACAAGCACATCCACTTTCAGCCCGGCGTTAACGAAGAGCTGGCGGCTACGGCCGTATGGGGCAGTCAGCAAACGTCCCTGTTTCCCGGCGCGCGTTACGACGGTGTGTTCGCCATGTGGTACGGCAAAGGGCCGGGCGTCGACCGTTGCGGCGATGTGTTCAAACACGGCAACTCGGCTGGCGTCTCGGCTCATGGCGGGGTGCTATTGCTGGCCGGCGACGACCATGGCTGCAAATCATCGAGCATCGCCAACCAGAGCGAGCACGCTTTTATCGCAGCGTCGATTCCGGTGCTCAACCCCGCCAATGTTCAGGAAATTCTCGATTACGGCATCCTCGGCTGGGAACTCTCGCGCTACAGCGGCTGTTGGGTGGCGCTGAAGACCATCGCCGAAAATGTCGATTCCTCGGCCGTTGTTGATGTCGACCCGCTGCGTGTTCAGGTCCAGCTACCCACCGACTTCCAGTTGCCCGAAGACGGTGTGCACATCCGCTGGCCGGACCCGCCTCTGGTGCAGGAAAAACGCCTTAATACCTACAAAATCTACGCCGCCCGCGCCTTTGCCCTTGCGAACAATCTGAATCAGGTGAAGCTCGATTCGCCAAATCCGCGCCTCGGCATCATCACCACCGGCAAGTCGTACCTCGATGTACGCCAGGCATTAGTCGACCTCGGTTTGGACGACGAACTCTGCGCGCAAGTCGGCCTGCGGGTGCTTAAAGTCGGCATGAGCTGGCCGCTTGAGCCCGTGTCGGTGCATGAGTTCGCGCAGGGCTTAGACGAGATTCTGGTGGTTGAAGAGAAGCGCAGCATCATTGAGGACCAGCTCACTGGGCAGCTCTACAACTGGCCGGTCGACAAACGTCCCCGCGTGGTGGGGGAGTTTGACGAGCAGGGCGTTTCCCTGTTGCCGAACCTCAGCGAGCTGACGCCGGCAATGATTGCCCGCGCGATTGCCAAACGCCTGGCGCCGATTTACTCCAGCGAGCAAATCGAATCACGCCTGGCTTTTCTGGCCGCCAAGGAAAAGGCCCTGGCCGCGCCAAAGCACAAAACCGTTCGCACCCCGCATTTCTGTTCTGGCTGTCCGCACAACACCTCGACGAAAGTGCCGGACGGCAGCCGCGCCCAGGGTGGCATCGGTTGCCATTACATGACGCAATGGATGGACCGCAACACTGACACCTTTACGCAGATGGGCGGCGAGGGCGCGACATGGATCGGCCAGGCGCCGTTCACCGACACGCCCCATATTTTCCAGAACCTGGGCGACGGCACTTACTTCCACTCCGGCCAACTGGCGGTGCGGGCAGCGGTCGCCGCCGGCGTGAATATCACCTACAAAATTCTCTACAACGACGCGGTCGCCATGACCGGCGGCCAGCCTATTGACGGTGAATTGCGCGTCGATCAGCTCAGCCAGCAACTGTTCTCCGAAGGGGTTAAACGCATTGCGCTGGTGTCCGATGAGCCAAACAAATACCCCACCCGTGCCACCTTCGCGCCCATCGTCACCTTTCATCATCGTCGCGAGTTGGACGCCGTGCAGCGGGAGCTGCGCGAGTTCAAGGGCACGTCGGTGATCATCTATGACCAAACCTGCGCGACCGAAAAACGCCGGCGGCGCAAACGCGGCAAGTTGGTTGATCCGGCCAAGCGCGCCTTCATCAACCCGGCCGTGTGTGAGGGCTGTGGTGATTGCAGCGTGAAGTCGAACTGCTTGTCGGTGCTGCCGCTGGAAACCGCGCAAGGGCGTAAACGCGAGATCGACCAGAATTCCTGCAACAAGGACTTCACGTGCGTGGATGGCTTCTGCCCGAGCTTCGTCACCGTGCATGGCGGCCGCTTGCGTAAGCCCGAAGCCCTCGGCCACGGCGCAGAGTTCGCCGCAGTGCCCGAGCCGGTTCAGCCGACCTTGGAGCGCCCTTACAACATCCTGTTGCCGGGCGTTGGCGGCAGCGGGGTCACGACGGTCGGCGCCTTGCTGGGCATGGCCGCGCACCTGGAAGGCAAAGGTTGCAGCGTGCTCGATCAAGCCGGTTTGGCGCAAAAGTTTGGGCCAGTGATTACCCACATCCGCGTCGCTGCGAAGCAAGACGACATCTATGCCGTGCGCATCGCCGCTGGCGAAACCGACTTGCTGCTGGGCTGCGACTTGGTGGTTGCCGCCAGCGAGGAAGCGTTGGCCAAGCTGAACGAGCAAATTGCCCACGCCGTGGTGAATAGCCATGAAGCAGCGACAGCTGAGTTCACCCGTAACCCCAACGCTGAATTCCCCGGCGCGGCGATGCAGCAAGCGATTATCGAGGCGGTGGGCGGCAGCAAAACCCATTTTGTCGAAGCCACTGAATTGGCCACCGGCCTGCTCGGCGACAGCATTGCCACCAACCTCTTTATGTTGGGTTACGCCTATCAACTGGGGCTGGTGCCGGTGAGCGCGGAAGCGATCAACCAGGCCATCGAACTCAATGCGGTCGCCGTGGCGCTGAATCAACAGGCATTTTTGTGGGGGCGTCGCGCGGCGCACTCGCCGGACGCCGTCAAGGCGCTCGCCAAGCCCGATGCCGCGGCGCAGTTGGCTGAAAAGGAATTGACCTTGGAGCAGCGTATCGAGCGAAACGCGGCGAATTTGCGCGCGTATCAGGACGACGCCTATGCCGACCGTTACCTGGCATTTCTGAGTCACGTGCGCGCTACTGAATCTCGCCTGTTCCCCGGCCAGCCGCTGGCGCTGACTGAGGCGGTTGCCTTCAATTATTTCAAACTGCTGGCTTACAAGGACGAATACGAAGTGGCGCGCCTGTACAGCAATGGCGACTTCACTCGTCAGTTGGCAGCGCAGTTCGAAGGCGATTACCGCTTGCAGTTCCACCTGGCGCCGTCGTGGCTGAGCAAACGCGATGCGCGTACGGGCGAGCTGCGCAAGCGTAGTTTCGGACCGTGGATGTTGCAGGCGTTTGCCGTATTGGCGCGCTTCAAATTCCTGCGCGGCACGCGGCTCGATCCGTTTGCCTACAGCCACGAACGGCGCACGGAGCGCGAGCTGATCGGCCACTACGAAGCGGATGTTGCGCTGATTCTTGAGCGAATCAACGAAGCAAAACGCCATAGCGCCTTGGCGCTGGCGCGGGTCCCAGAACGCATTCGCGGTTATGGGCACGTTAAGGACCAGGCGCTGCTGGCGGTGACGCGCCAGGCTGAAGAGTTGCGCCGCTCGTTGCGAGACGAGGGCAGCCAGTCGCCGCCGCTTTACGTGGCAGCAGCCTGATAGCTGCTCACGCCGCTGCCGTGCAGGTCGCACGCAGCGGCGCTTTTGCGCCCGCCAAACACATGACAAAAACGCAGCCCGCCGTTAACATGCCGCCGGTCGGCAGCACGTGCCGGCTGGCTCGATTTGTCTCCTTAGTTCAATGGATAGAATAAGCCCCTCCTAAGGGCTAGATGCTGGTTCGACTCCAGCAGGGGACACCATCTCGGCTTTCTGTTTTCCCTTCTGTTCGTTCTCGCCTGCCACTGCGGCGGTTTATCTGTGCGCGCTGCTTGAAATCCTGAACAGCCGATGCGTATTTTGTACGCGCCCGCGCTCCCATGCGTGATGGCTCTAATAAGGACAAGACGTTATGAGTACTGATGGCCCCAGTTCCTTTGCCGCGCACCTGGCCGGCATCGACGAAATTGAATGCGTAACCCCTGACCTCAACGGCGTGCCGCGCGGAAAAGTGATGACCGCCGCTGGCTTCCTGGAGGGGCGCCGGCTGCAACTGGCGCGAGGGGTGTTGCTGCAATGCATCATGGGCGGTTACCCGCCCGCGCCGTTTTACGGTGGCGACGACGGCGACCTGGCACTAAACGCCGACCCTACGCAAATTCACCGTCTGCCCTGGAGCGACGTGCCCCGCGCGCTGGCCATTTGTGATGCCGATGAGTTGGACGGCAGCAGCTCCGGCCTTTCCACGCGCGGGCTGCTCAAGCGTGTGCTGAGCAATTACGCCGCGCGCGGTCTCTCGCCGGTGGTCGCCACCGAACTGGAGAATATCGTATTCGCGGCCAATGCCGATCCGCAGCAAGCGTTTCAGCCTCCGCTTGGGTTGGATGGTCGTCGGGAGGATGGCTGCTCGGCTTTTGGCGTGTCGTCGAACAACGGCTTGCGGCCGTTTTTCAACGAGGTGTATCGCTGCATGGCGGCCCTGGGTTTGCCGCGCGACACCTTTATGCACGAGATGGGCGTCAGCCAATTCGAGATCAATCTGCTGCACGGCGATCCGCTGCTGCTGGCCGACCAAACCTTCCTGTTTAAACATCTGTTGAAAGAAGTGGCGCTCAAGCACGGCGTGATCGTGGTGTGCATGGCCAAGCCGCTGGCCCATACGCCGGGCAGTTCGATGCATATCCATCAGAGCGTGGTAGAGCAGGGCAGTGGGCAGAATATTTTCAGCGACGAACATGGCGAAGCGACGCCCGCTTTCTATCAGTTCATTGCCGGGCAGCAAGCGGCCCTGGCGGATTTCACTTTGCTGTTCGCACCGAACGTGAATTCCTACCAGCGCTTGTTTCATCCGTATGCATCGCCGAACAACGCCTGCTGGTCGCACGACAACCGCGCCGCCGGCCTGCGCATTCCGGCCAGCTCGCCGGCGGCGCGGCGGGTGGAGAATCGCCTGCCGGGTGCCGACGCCAATCCCTATCTGGCCCTGGCGGCGAGCTTGGCGGCGGGCTTGTACGGCATCGAACAGCACCTCCAGCCGAGCGAGGCCATTCAGGGCGAGTTCGAGGTGCCCGATGCCTTGCGGCTGCCGTCTACGATGCACGCTGCGATAGACCGTCTGCAACGCAGCACCTTGGCGCGCGAGCTATTCGGCAATGAGTTCATTGACGGCTACATTGCTACCAAGACGTTGGAGCTCACCAGCTTCTACGACGAAATCACCCCGTGGGAACGCCGCGTGTTGGCAGCCCAAGCGTAAGCGTCACCGTGCCGGACCGCTGGGGTCCGGCCTCTATTCAAGGAGCCGTTCGGAAAGCCGATGCGTCGAATCTGGAAGTCTTTTCGAGCGCTTTACTTCGCCAGCCTGCTGATGCTGATTGGCTCGGGTTTGTTGAGCACCTACCTGGGCCTGCGCCTGGCCGCCGATAAAGTCGACTCGCTGTGGGTCGGCGCCTTGATGGCGGCGTATTACTTCGGCCTGGTGCTCGGCGGCAAAATTGGCCACCGGCTGATCGCCCGCGTCGGCCATATTCGCGCGTATGTGTCGTGCGCCGGCATCGTCACGGCTGCGGTGTTGGGCCATGGTCTGCTCGATTGGCTGCCGGCCTGGACGGTACTGCGGGCCATCGTCGGCGTGGGCATGATGTGTCAGTACATGGTCATCGAAAGCTGGCTCAACGAGCAGGCCGAAGCCAGTCAGCGCGGGTTGGTGTTTTCGGGCTACATGATTGCGTCGTACCTGGGGTTGGTGCTCGGCCAGTTGGTGCTGATTGTTCACCCGGCGCTGGGGCTTGAGCTGTTGATTCTGGTGGCGCTGTGTTTCTCGCTGTGCCTGGTGCCGGTGGCCATTACGCGCAAAATTCACCCTGCGCCAATGCGCCCGGCACCGCTGGAGCCGCGCTTTTTTATCGAGCGCGTGCCGCAATCGTTGCAGACCACGTTGGTGTCGGGGCTGATCATCGGCTCGTTTTACGGCTTGGCGCCGTTGTATGCCGCGCGGCAAGGCCTGAGCAACGAGCAGGTGGGTTTGTTCATGGGTTGCTGTGTGTTCGCCGCGCTGGTGGTGCAGTGGCCGTTGGGGTGGTTGTCTGATCGCCACAACCGCGCGGTGCTGATTCGCGGCTGCGCCTTGCTGCTGGTACTGGCAGCGTTGCCGTTGGCGGTAATGCCCAGTGTCTCGCTGGACGTGTTGTTGCCGATTGGCTTCGCCTTGAGCGTGTTGCAGTTCAGCCTGTATCCACTGGCGGTGGCGTTTTCCAACGACCACGTCGAGGCGGAGCGGCGGGTGTCGCTGACGGCGATCTTGTTGGTGACCTTTGGCATTGGCGCTTGCGTTGGGCCGTTGGTGGCGGGCGGGCTGATGCGCCAGTTCGGGCCGAACATGCTGTTCGCCTTCGTGTGCTTTTGTGCTGCCGTGCTGGTGCTGCGCATCCGCCCGGATGCGGTGACCAATCTGCATCAGGTAGACGATGCGCCCCTGCATCACATGTCCATGCCCGACAACATGACCAGCTCGCCACTGGTGGCGGCCCTGGACCCGCGCGTTGACGAGCAGATCGTCCACGACCAGATGCAAACCCAGACGCCGCCAGACGTGGACGACCCAGCAGACACCAAGTCGACCTGACGTTTGCCACAAACAAAAACGCCACCTCATCGGGTGGCGTTTTTGTTTGCGCGGGTATCAGTCGTCGATGTCGTCGCGACGGGCTTCGCGTTGCAGTTGGTACACGAAGCGGTCGATTTGACGTTGCTCCAGCCCGTTCATGCGGTGGAAGCGCATGCCGGCGAACGTCATGTCGAGCTTTTCGTCATACACCAAGTGGCGCAATTCCACGGCAGTGGTCATCGCGCCGAACGGCAGCTGCGCAACCAGGCGTTCGTATACCTGGCCCGACTGCAAACCTTTGCTGGCATCGCCGGAAAAGCGCAGCTTGCAGCCGGTGGCAGAGATGTCCAGCAGTTGGCCTTTGATGGGGCTTTTCAGGCGCTCGCCGCTCAGTTCGATCTTCACCGCTTGCGCTTGCTTGAGCGGGGCGCGGTAGGCGTTGCGACGTTGGTGATAGAGCACCTCGGTCGGCATTGGGCACCAGTAGCAGTTGGAGCCTTCCAGTTGCCCGACCTGAATCTGTTGGGTGTATTCCCAGGCGATGCGCACACCGTCGTGGAAACCTTCAATGCGAAAGCTCTCACCGGCTTTCAGAAAACGTTCACCATCGTTGGGCACCATTTCGTCCAGCGCCACCACGCCACGTTCACGGTTGATCTGAATGATGAACGTCTGGAAGCGCTGCGAGCGCTCGTGAAAGGTGATGATCAGCGGGTCGCGGTGTTCTTCCAATTGGCGCAACGCCGCGAAAACTTCCAGCGGAGCTTTCAGGACTTTCGGTGGTTGCGGGCCATCACCCGCGGCGAAGGGGTTGGACACGGTCCAGAATTCTCCGAGCAAAATACGGTGGCACGACCCAGGTTGGGTTCTAGCATACTGGCATTCTGCCGGTACGTCCCTTGCCCCTTGTTATTAGTTCGTCAGGCCTGACTGAGCGGGCGCTGCTGGCCGATTCTAGCGGCACCACCGCGACTGTCATAGAGCCCTGGCGTGTCGGCGTTACCGCGCAGAATGCCGAGCATGCCGCCGACCGAGGCCTGGTTCACTCGAATCAGGCGGCCGTTGCGCGTGTTGGCGGCCTGGCAGCGTTCCAGCAGCGCGCTGAGCTCGGCCCCACGTGCCAGCAATTCGGCGCCCACAGGCGACTGTTCGGCCACGGCGTTAAGGCCGCTTTGGTCGGCTTGGAGTGAGAGGGAGGTGAGGAGCTTGTTGCGTTCGGCGCCGTGTTGGCCGAGCACCGCGAGCAGGGGTTGCTTGTCGGCCAGAATGCTTTCCAGACGAGGCAGGTCGCGGTCGGTGAGGGCTTGGAATTCGGCGTCGATCAGTTCAAGTAACTGCGAGGCGGTGCCGATGTCTTCGTTGAACAGGTGCAGCAGGGTCGTATCGTGCATGGCGAACTCTCGGAGTTAGGCGTCCAACAACACCCCCAGAGTCGCCCGCTGACGGGTTAACGCTGGGATTCGAAATCGAGCAGTTTACTGGCTACGCGTTTGCTGTCGACTTGATAGCTGCCGTCGGCCACAGCCTGTTTCAGGCGAGCCACACGTTCTTTGTCGACAATCGGTTGCTCACTAAGTTTGTCAGTAACTTTTTGCAGCTGCTGAGCTTGTTGGCTGAGCTGAACCGATTCACCGGTTTTGGCGGTGCTTTGTTCGGCAGCGTTAGCTGGCGCGGCGGGTTGTGTGGCGCTCGCGGTATCGGTGCTCCGGCCAGTTTGGGACGCGTTGGTACGCCCAGTGCTGGTGGACGCGGCGGCATTGTTGAGCCGGTTGATATCGATAACCATGATGCAGAACCTCTACGGTGTTTGGACGCTTGCCTAGCTTGTCGGCGCTGGTTGAAGAAACTTTAGGATTTTTTTCACCGACTTTTCGCTGCGTCCAGCTGGGCGCCAGTGTATGAAAACGGACAGCGAATTGCCCGTAAAAATCCAGCTACATGCCAACTTCCACTTGCCCTGGCCCTACCACCCGCGCTTTCACAACCCGCTTGGAGCTGAGATTGCGCACGCGAATTTGCTCGCCCAACACGCCGTCAGAAAGCGCTTCGCCTTGCATGCGTACATTGATGCCGCCTTTTTTGGCGCTGATCACCACTTGATCGCTTTTGCTCACTGCCTTGGCTTGTTCGATGGTCACCGGCGCCAGCACTTGATCGGTCATCACCCCACGCGTCAGGGTGGTGCCCAGTACCTGGCCCATGTCAGTCATATAACCCTGCGTCAGCAAGCCCACGTCCCGCTCCACCAGCGCCACATCTGCCTCGCTGAGTTGTACACCGCGCTTTAGCGGCCGAATCGCGATGACCACCTTGCGGTACAGCTTGACCTGCGCGGGCACGAAAACTGTCCAGGGCGTGGAGCCTTCGCAGCGAATCCGCACCGTCACCCGACCAACGGGCTGCGCCGGGCTTTCGAGTGACGCGCTCAAATCCTGGTCGCATAGAGGCAGCTGCAACCGCGGGTCGAGTCGATTAATTTGAATCTCTTGCCGCGCCTGGATTTCGCTACGCTCTAAATAGTCCTGAACCGTGACCTCAAGAAAGCCTTGGCTTGCGCCGATAAGTTGTTCAGGTAATGTCAGGTCAGCGGCCGCACTGTTAATGTGGCCAAACGCCAGCAAAGCCAGCCATGATCCGGCTGCCCGCAGTGGCCGGAAAGAGAAGCGTCGAGAAAGTGGCGTTTTCAGTTTCATGCTCAGCTACAAAGCAAAGCCCGTGCCGGCTGCTAGGCTAAGCGGGGGCACGGTGGTCAACATATTAATGAGGGGCAGGGTATGGCCGGAGTGATGGACTCGGTTAACCAGCGTACGCAGTTGGTGGGGCAAAACCGACTGGAGCTGTTGTTATTCCGCCTGGACAGCAAACAGTTGTACGGCATCAACGTGTTCAAAGTGAAGGAGGTGCTGCAGTGCCCCAAGCTCACGATCATGCCCAAATCCAGCCCGGTGGTTCGCGGGGTGGCCAATATTCGCGGCGGCACCATTCCCATTCTTGACCTGTCCATGGCCACCGGCCGTGCGGGCCTGGCGGATCTGGACAGCAGCTTCGTCATCATCACCGAATACAACACCAAGGTTCAGGGCTTTCTGGTGCGCTCGGTTGAACGCATCGTCAACATGAACTGGGAAGAGATCCATCCGCCACCCAAGGGCACCGGGCGCGATCACTACCTCACAGCAGTGACCCACCTGGACCAGCAACTGGTGGAAATCATCGACGTGGAGAAAATCCTCGCCGAGGTGGCGCCTATTTCCGAAGCCATCACCGCTGGGGTGATCGACGTCGAGACTCAAGGCAAGGCGGTGACCAAACACGTGCTGATCGTTGACGACTCGTCAGTGGCACGAAAGCAGGTCACCCGTTGTCTGCAGTCGGTGGGCGTTGAAGTGACAGCGCTCAACGATGGCCGCCAGGCCCTGGAATTTCTGCGCAAGTTGGCAGACGAGGGCAAGCGTCCGGAAGATGAATTCATCATGTTGATTTCCGATATCGAAATGCCGGAGATGGATGGCTACACGCTGACAGCGGAGATTCGTGCGGACTCGCGCATGCAGAAGCTGCACATCCTCCTGCATACTTCCCTGTCGGGCGTATTCAACCAAGCTATGGTGAAGAAGGTGGGGGCCGACGATTTCCTCGCCAAATTCCGGCCAGACGACTTGGCCAACCGCGTGATTGAACGCATTAACGTTTCAGATTGAAGCTGAGGGCCGCACGGCCCTTTAGCAAACCTACAGGTATGGTGAGGCAGCGCTAGTGTCTTCAGGTAACGTGGATTTTGAGCAGTTCCGGATTTTCCTGGAAAAGGCCTGTGGCATCGTGTTGGGGGCCAACAAGCAGTACCTGGTCTCCAGCCGGCTCAACAAGCTGATGGAACAGAACAGCATCAAATCCCTCGGTGAACTGGTGCAACGCATGCAAAGCACGCCGCGCGGCGGGCTACGCGAGCAGGTGGTCGATGCCATGACCACTAACGAAACCTTGTGGTTTCGCGACACCTATCCGTTCGAAGTATTAAAGAATCGCGTCTATCCCGAGCTGCTCAAAGCCAACCCCAGCGCGCGCTTGCGCATCTGGTCGGCGGCGTCGTCGTCCGGGCAGGAACCGTATTCGTTGTCGATGGCCACCGACGAGTTCGAACGCAGCAACCTCGGCCAGCTCAAAGGCGGCGTGCAAATTGTTGCCACCGATCTGTCCAGCGCCATGCTGCAAGCCTGTAAATCGGGGGAGTACGACAGCCTGGCGATTGGCCGGGGACTCTCGCAAGAACGTTTACAGCGTTACTTCGACCCTAAAGGCAACGGCCGTTTTGCCATCAAACCGGCCATTCGTACCCGCGTCGAATTCCGCGCCCTGAACCTGCTCGACAGTTACGCCAGCCTCGGCAAGTTCGACATCGTGTTCTGCCGCAACGTGTTGATCTATTTCTCCGCCGAAGTGAAGAAAGACATCCTGCTGCGCATTCACGCCACCTTGAAGCCGGGCGGCTACTTGTTCCTCGGTGCTTCCGAAGCATTGAATGGCCTGCCGGATCACTACCAGATGGTGCAGTGCAGTCCCGGCATCATCTACAAGGTTAAATAACCTTGTAGCGGTGCCGAAAAGGGGAGGCCACGTGCCTCCTTTTTTATTGCCATGCGTTTGCCTTGAGCGGCAAATTTCTATCACGTCCCCGCCGTTGCCATTGCCGGGCAGCGGAAAAGCTTTGCCGGTTTCGCCGGAAAATCGACTCGCTATAGCGCCAATATACTGATTTATAAGCAATAAATTAGTTGGCACAAGCATTGCTATATGTCTTGCACAGAAAACCCGTTGGCCCATTGGCAAAGGTTCGCAGACATGAGCATCAGCTTCGACTCAGCACTCGGCATTCACGAAAAGGCATTGGGCTTTCGCGCCCAACGCGCCGAAGTGTTGGCCAACAACCTGGCCAACGCAGACACCCCCAACTTCAAAGCCCGCGACCTGGACTTCGCCTCGGTGCTCGCCGCCCAGGCTGAAAAGAGCCAGCGCTCGCCGGTTTCCCTGGCCACCACCAACACCGGCCACATTGCCGCTGAAGGCATGGCCATTGCCGACCCGGGCCTGAAATTCCGCGTACCGACGCAGCCCTCGATTGACCAGAACACGGTCGACGAGCAAATCGAGCAATCCAACTACGCAGAAAACGCTGTGCAGTTCCAAGCCAGCTTCACACTGCTGAACGCCAAATTCAAAGGCCTTGTTGCTGCGATTCGCGGCGAATAACGGAGACCACTGCCATGTCCCTTTCCAGTGTGTTCAATATCGCCGGTACCGGCATGAGTGCTCAGACCACCCGCCTGAACACCATCTCCAGCAACATTGCCAACGCCGAGACCGTGTCCTCCAGCGTCGACAAAACCTACCGCGCTCGTCATCCGGTGTTCGCCACCGTGTTTACCGACCAGCAAGCGCAGCAGAACGGCGACCGTGGTTCGCTGTTCGCCGACCAGGACAACTCGGGCCGTGGCGTGCAGGTCATGGGTGTGGTGGAAGACCAGAGCAGCCTCACGCCGCGCTACGAACCCAATCACCCGGCGGCGGATAAGGACGGCTACGTCTATTACCCCAACGTCAACGTGGTGGAAGAGATGGCCGACATGATCTCCGCCAGCCGCGCGTTCCAGACCAATACCGAAATGATGAATACCGCCAAACAAATGATGACCAAGGTGCTGACCCTGGGTCAGTAAGCCGGACTTAGGGGTAAGAAATGGCCGTCGATAGCGTAAGCAACCAGTCATCAGTCCTTGATCAGTACGCCATTAAGGACACTGGTACCCAGGACAAGACCCTCGGCAAGGATCAGTTCCTGCAATTGCTGGTAGCCCAAATGAACAACCAGAACCCGCTGGACCCGCAAACCAACAGTGAATTCGTGGCGCAGTTGGCCCAGTTCACTCAGGTGGAGAGTCTGGACAACCTCAACACCAGCGTGGAAAGCATCCTCTCCAGCACCCAGTCATCGCAGGCGCTGCAAGCCTCGTCGCTGGTGGGCCGCAAAGTGATCCTGTCCACCGACACGGCCATGGTCGACACCAAGGAAACGTTCAAAGGCTCGATTGCCCTCACCAGCGGCACCGACAACCTGTTCGTCAACGTGCTCGACAGCAAGGGTTCGCAAGTGGCGCGGGTCAACCTGGGCCAGCAGAAAACCGGCCAGGTCACGTTTATGTGGGATGGCAAAGATTCAAGCGGCAACCTGTTGCCGCCTGGCAAATACAGTTTCGAAGCGAAGGCGTCGGTCGGCGGCAAAGAGGTCGCCATGGGCACCAGCCTGCCGGCCAACGTCGACAGCGTGACCCTGGGGATCAACGGCGGCGAAATGCTGCTCAATCTCGCAGGGCTCGGCAGCATCGGCATTTCCAAAGTTCAAGTGATAGGTCAATAACTGCCGGCAACCCGGCGTTCAGGAGCATCCCATGTCGTTCAATATCGGACTTAGCGGTATCAAAGCCGCCTCCAGTGACCTGAATATCACTGGTAACAACATCGCCAACGCCGGCACTGTGGG
>Ga0157370_10003860_pt1 | contig 17477 bp, 13 predicted proteins | sample C35metaG_FD_113463 | JGI IMG/M metagenome (GOLD analysis project Ga0157370, IMG submission 113463) | Corn rhizosphere microbial communities from Kellogg Biological Station, Michigan, USA - C3-5 metaG | ecosystem: Host-associated > Plants > Roots > Rhizosphere > Soil | place: USA: Michigan...
CGACCTGTATTTCCGGCTGAACGTAATTAACATTCGCTTGGCCCCGCTGCGCGAACGCAAAGAAGACATCCCCGCACTGATCAATCATTTTCTGGCCCGCATCGGCGGCAACCACAACATCACCGTCGAAGCCATGGAAGTCCTGCTTTCCTACGACTGGCCTGGGAACGTCCGCGAGCTCGAAAACTGCGTGCAGCACATGGCGGCGATCAATTCCGGCCCACTGCTGCACCTGGGAGATCTTCCCTCGAACCTTCGCAACTACCTTACGGAGAAAAAGGCTCAATATCTGATGGCGGCAGCGGGAACCCAGTTCGCCGTGCCCGTTAAATCCGACGGCGCCGACGGTCCTCAAGCCGCGTCCCCGATCAATCTGCCGGCCGTTCAAAACGCGCCTGTCGTAGTGCCTCTGGTGGAGCTCGAACGCCGCGCCATTGTGAACGCGCTGGAATATACCAAGGGAGACCGGTCGGTGGCCGCGCACCTGCTTGGCATAGGCCGCACCACGCTCTACCGGAAACTGAAAGAGTACCAACTGGAAACTTCCTGAGACGGGCAGTGAGAGGGTTGGGCTTGCCGGCCCACTATTTCTTCGCGTGACGCTGCGCGTGCTGCTGGCCGAATCCGAAACCGAAGACACGGTATTCCTGAATGAAGTCCTGACCGAGCTGGACGGCGCCCGCTGCTGGAGCGACTGGGTGCACGTGAAGACGTCGCACGCGGCGACCTGGGCCGATACCGCGGCCATCCTCGCGACCGAGGTAGTGGACATCCTGCTGCTCGATCCGGATCTCCGGGACAGCCAGGGCTCGGACACATTCCGCAGGGTCCAGGCGGCTGCTTCGCAGGTACCCGTCATCCTCTTGGTCGAACCCTCCGCAACCTCCCTGGCGGAACACATGGTGCGCGATGGCGCGCAGGATTTCCTGCTCAAGAAAGAAGTCGATTGTGAGCCTCTGGCGCGAGCCATCCGCAACGCCATCGAGCGGCATCGCCTGCTGGCGGCGGCCCGAGCGACATCCATGACGGATCAACTGACAGGCCTGCTCACGCGTCCCGCGTTTCTGACGCTGATGGAACGCGATCGCCTTCTCGCCCAGCGGCTCAACCGGAAGATGTTGGTCGTGCTGGCCGAGCAGGCCGAGGCTGCGGCAGTGGACGGCGTTCAACGCCGCGATCTGACTCTGATAGGGGTGGCCGACGATCTTCGCCGCCTGGCAGGTCCAGCGGCCCTGTTAGCGCGGTTGAGTCACTCGCGGTTCGGTTTGGCAGTGCTTGATACTATGGCCGAGCCGGTGGACGAAATTCAGGCGCGCCTGCGTAATGCGGATACCGATGGCGCGCTCTCGTTTGGGACCGCCGTATTCGACCCGCAACAGCTGATCTCGCTAGACGCCGTGCTCGAACAGGCCACCGTTAACCTATCTAAGGCATGCCGGACCCCTACAACAACGCTGGCCTTGTAGGCGCGCGCTCAATGAGATCATGGGCAGACAGTGCACGTCGCCCTCGACGCTACCTATAGCCTGGATCGGAATCTATCTGGCGTCGGAGTGTATTCGCGCGAAATCCTCTTTGGCTTGGCGCGCACTCATCCCCAGGACCGGTTCGAGTTCTGCTACCGGCCTCACCGCTTCTTGCACTCTTTCCGCGACCGCCTGCCGAGGAATGCCTCGCGCAGGCTTCTGCGCGGCGCGCCTCACGCCGGGCTGTTTCATGCACTGAACCAACGCGTGGACGTACGCGCCCGCCGGACCGTGAGCACGTTTCACGATCTCTTCGTCATCACCGGCGAGTACTCCACGTCCGAGTTTCGCGCACGTTTTACCGAACAGGCTCGTCTGGCCGCGCGCCGAAGCGATCTGATCATCGCCATCTCGCGCTTCACCGCCGGCCAGGTGGAGGAATTCCTGGGCGTGGAACCTTCCCGTATCCGGGTCATCCCGCATGGCGTTCATGTCCCCTCTGTAGAGCGCCAAAACACATCCCGGCAGAATCTTGTGCTCTTCGTAGGGGCCATCCAGCGTCGTAAGAACGTTTGGAACCTGGTGCGGGCTTTCGAGCGGATGCCCGCCTCGTGGCGACTGGCGCTGGCGGGAGCGGCCGACGGCTTTGGCGCCGCCGAAGAGCTCCGCGCAGTCGAGAGCAGCCCCCGCAAGGCCGATATCGACGTGCTTGGATACGTCACCGCCGTAGAACTGGAGACGCTTTACCGCCGGGCCCGCATCTTTGCCTTCCCTTCGCTGGACGAGGGCTTTGGGATGCCGGTGCTCGACGCGATGGCGAACTCCGTTCCGGTGATCACGTCTCTACGTTCGGCTCTGCCTGAGGTAGCAGGGGATGCGGCCCTTCTGGTGAATCCGGACGACCCGGAAGAAATCGCCAACGCGCTGGTGCATCTGGCCTCGGACCCCGGGTTGTGCGATGATCTCGCCCGTCGCGGGCGTGAGCGGGCTTTACAATTTTCCTGGGAGTCCGCGCTTATCAAAACTTGGGAAGTTTATAAGGAACTCACCGGCTCTACGGCTCCGCCCGAGTGACCTTCGGCCGCGGCGCCCTTTCTCAATTCGCTGATCTTCGCCCCTGTAATTCCCAGCGCAATGAATCCAGCGACCAGCGGCATAACCTTGACCACACACCACAAGATTAATGAGAAGCGGCCGGCGTCCGACGGATCGACGTCGTAGGCGTGTACCAGGAACTCCTTGGTCAAGATCTGGAAAAGACCCAGGTTGGCTGGGGCTTGCGGAACGATACTGGACAACCGCAGGATCAACATCAAAGCGAAGGCTGCACCGACGCCGAGGTCAAAACCATAAGCCTCGAACGCGGCCCATAGTGGAATCACTTGCAGCAACAGGTAAGGTACGCTTTGCAGCAGTGCGAAATAAAGATAGCGGGAATGACCGATCAGCGCCAGATCGTCCATCAGCACAGCGAGATGGTGCCGCCAGCCCCGCCGCCGGAGCGCGGATCGCGGAGGGCGCGGGCGAAACAGCGCCAGACCCAAGATTACGGCGCCCGCGAGCACGGACAGTCCGAGTCCATCATTGACGTATCCCAGCTTCTTGGGTAACTCCACGTACCTTAATGACAGCCACAACCCAACCCACAACCACCACCCGTCAAAAACCCGCTCAATGAGTACACTGGCTACGGAAACTGAAAAAGGCAGTTTCGTCCAGCGCGTCACCAGGAAGCAACGGACTGCTTCACCTCCGCGGAACGGCAGGACTTCACTAGCGAACAATCCGACGAAGATGGCACGAACGGCCTGCCAGAAGTTCAACGACACCACGGGACGTAACACTAGCCGCCAACGTACGGCTTGCGTAAGGTATACGCTCAACTCGATCACGACGGCCAGCGCCACCCAGGCGTAGTTCAGCGTAGCCAGATCGTCTTTAAAATCACCAAGGCTAACGTCGCGAAGAGCCCAAACCAGGCATGCGAGCGATGCCAGGTTGATCAGGACAAGAATGACCCAACGGGTCGATTGAGACTGCGACTCCCTCAAACCGTATGATACCGTGGGCTCCGCAACGTTCCCGCTAACGTACAATAACGCCATGGCAACATCTGATCTCAACAGCCTTCTCCCGGACGGTCGGCCGGAGAATCGCCGGAGTTTTCTAGTGAGGAAGTTGGCTGTCGGCTTTGCCCTCGCGGTCCGTCCCATCGGCGCGCAGACAATTACCACGGACACCAAGGGCCTCACCGCCGGCGAGGTTCAAATCCCCATGGCCGATGGGAAAATCGTTCCCGCATATCGCGCGCGCCCGAATGGCAACGGGCGGTTCCCCACGGTACTCGTGGTGCAGGAGATCTTCGGGGTTCATGAACACATCAAGGACCTGTGCCGGCGTCTAGCCAAATCCGGCTACATGGCCGTCGCACCGGAAATGTTCGCGCGCCAGGGCGATGTATCGAAAATAGAAAATGTCCAGGAGATCATCAGTACCGTGGTTTCCAAGGTGCCCGACACCCAGGTGATGAGCGATCTGGATTCCACGGTCGCCTGGGCCGCCAAGAACAACGGGAGCGGCGACCGCCTGGCGATCGCCGGCTTCTGCTGGGGCGGCCGCATCGTCTGGCTATATGCTGCACACAATCCCAAACTGATCGCCGGAGCGGCCTGGTACGGACGCCTGGAAGGGGAGTCGAACGCCATGACCCCCAAGAATCCGATAGATTATGCCGCGGTGCTGAAAGCGCCGGTGATCGGATTCTACGGCGGCAAGGACACCGGCATCTCGCAGGAATCCATCGAGCGCATGCGCGGATCTCTCAAGGTGGTCGACGACGATTCAGAGATCAACGTGTATCCGGACGCGCAACACGGATTTAACGCCGACTACCGCCCCAGTTACAACAAAGACGCCGCGCAGGATGCCTGGAAGAAGATGCTGGCGTGGTTTAAGAAAGCCGGGGTCTAAGAAGGCCGCGTTTGATCCTTCCCGTTACCCTTGAAGGCCGTCATGTTCGGTTAGAGCCGCTGGCCCAGGAGCATCACGCGGCCTTGTGCGCCGTGGGACTCGATCCCGATCTTTGGGAGTTGATTCCCAATCGGGTGACCAGCCCGGAGGAGATGGCCGCCTACATTCAGGCTGCCCTCAACGGACAGGCTGCGGGGAGCGCGTTGCCCTTCGCAACGGTCGATGCAACCACGGGACGGGTGATCGGAAGCACTCGCTTTATGAACATTGATGAGGCCAACCGGCGTCTGGAAATCGGTGCGACCTGGATCGCCGCGCCGTGGCGGCGCACCGCCATCAATACGGAAGCGAAATACCTGCTGCTACGTCATGCCTTCGAGACTCTTGGATGCATTCGCGTCGAACTTAAGACGGATTCCCTAAATCAACGTTCCCGCAACGCGATCCGTCGGATCGGCGCAACCGAAGAGGGCACACTGCGGCAGCATATTATCACCTGGAGCGGCCGTCTCCGGGATACTGTTTACTTCAGCGTTCTCGATTCTGAATGGCCGCGCGTGAAGCGGGATCTGGAGCAGAAACTGGATCGCAACGGTTAGCGCCAGATGTGTTCTTTCCAGATGTCCACGAATAACCCCGGCGCGAGCATCTGACGCCTCCCTGCGATCATGCGTCCGACCTCGACCGCGGCCCACGCGAAATATAGCACTGCCACCGGCTCCGCCCAGGAGGAATTGATGAATGGAATCCAGAAGAACACGAACATGATGGCAGCTTCATACCAGGTGAGCCGCATGTTCATTAGAAACATCATGCCGACTACAGCTTGACCCAGGGTCAGCAGCAGCTCGACCCGCTGTTCCTGGTCGAACACGATCGGCGTCACGGCGCCGACGCTAAACGAGAGCACGATCGGTAGCATGGCCGTAAGCAGCGTCCACTGGTTGATGTTGCTCGAAACCATGTTCATCAACGCCATCGGCGCACGATCCACCGAACGCGCCCAATAGAACGTCGATGCCATCTCGGGAAATTCGGAGACAATCGGCGCTACCCATTGGATAAATACGAAGGCCGGAATTCCGACAGCGACCGAAAGCGCCAATAGGCTGGCCAGAAACGGTTCTGCGGCGACATAGATCAAGATCCCACCAAACAGGAACAACCCGCTAATAATCGCGATACGCGCCATGCGCGGGGCGGTGACGATCTTCCGGGGAATCGCTTCCAGATCTTCGATGGTTTCCGGATCCTCCGGCGGCATCCGGCTCAGGATCAGCAAATACGCCGTGTACAGCAAGATCAGCACTGCTCCGTCGTAGATTGTAAGCGACCCCTTCCATGCGATCACTCCCACGTAGAGCAACGGGAGGGCGAGACCCAATACTTCCACCGCGTGATGCTCTTCCAGGCAGATGACCTTGAGTGGTTTGCCCCCGCGCCGGCGCTGGAACATTGCCGCGGTGAAATAAATAACCGGCCAGCCGAAACCGGTCAGCAACCGCAACGCGCCGGTCAGATTCGCCAGCAAGAATTGTACCTGCTGATGCCAGGCTAGTACGGCTTCGACGGCGAATTCGGGCAATGTTTGCAGCCACGCCAGAATCGCCAGCGCGAACCCTTGCGCGATGAAGAACTGTGCCGACTCGGCCGCCCAGGCAATCGCGATGGCCGACAGCAGTATCGCCGGTCCGGCCCAAAACACAGTAGAAGGGTGCGCCTCCGCCAGCGGCACAACCAATAGCAGTAAAAGAAAAAATGGAGGGTGTTTCGGTGGGGTCAACAGGCCCATGGTACAACGAACGTATATGCCCAGCTTTCGCGTGGAGACGCCGCAGCGAGCCTATGACGCCATCGTCGAGCGCGGCTCGCTGGCGCGCGTGGGTAATTTCCTGCCACCCCGCTCGGGCATGGTATTTGTTGTCACCACAACGGACGTATTCAAACTGCATGGCAAAAGCCTCCATCGGGCGATAGCCGATCACAAACACAAAGTTCTGTTTTTTCCCGGCGGCGAGCCTAACAAGCGACTCTCCCAACTGGAAGCGCTGGCGGAGCAGATGATCGCAGCCGGCGGCGACCGGTCGAGCGTCATCATCGCGTTCGGCGGGGGCATCGTGGGCGACGTCGCCGGATTCCTGGCGGCCGTATTCATGCGTGGCATTCCTGTGATTCAGGTCCCCACCACGCTGCTCGCCCAGGTGGACGCGGCAGTTGGTGGTAAGACCGGCGTGAATCTGGTTTCGGGAAAGAATCTGCTCGGCAGCTTTCATCAGCCTTTGGCCGTGCTCATCGATCCCGAGGTCCTCGGAACGCTACCGCCGCGCGAGTACCGGGCCGGGCTTTACGAAATCGTCAAGGCCGGCGTGATTCGCGACGCGGAATTGTTCGGCGTTATGGATCAGTGTGCGCCCGCCGTGCTGGCGCAAGAACCCGCTACGCTCGAGCGCATCATCGCCGCTGCGGTGCGCATCAAAGCCGAAGTGGTCACCGCCGATGAAAGAGAGGGCAACCTCCGCCGCATCCTTAACTTCGGCCACACGTTCGGCCATGCGCTCGAAGCCGAAACACACTACGAACGTTTTCTGCACGGCGAAGCGGTCGCATGGGGCATGCGAGCCGCGACTATCTTAGCGAAAAAAACTGCACGGCTGGGAGCATCAGACGCCGCATCCATCCATAGCGTCGTTTCGAAATATGGTCCTATTCCTGACCTCAACGGCATCCAGGCCGAGCGGCTGGCCGCACGCCTGCGCAGCGATAAAAAAACGATTCAAGGCCAGGTTCACTTCGTCCTCCCGGTGCAGATCGGAGACGTAGCCATTGTTTCCGGCGTCGAGGATCGTTTGGTGCTGGAATCGATTCAAGCGGCTCTCGGATGACCGGGACTACTCCCCAAGGCGCCGCCAACGAGCAAGCTGCCGCCCAGTGGGTCCGTGGGATGTTCGGCCGCATTGCCCCGCGCTATGACCTGCTGAACCACCTTCTTTCGTTCAATCTGGATAAGCGCTGGCGTGCCCGCACCGTCGCACGCGTGTCGGAAATTCTGGATCGTCCGGATACGCAAGTGCTTGACTTATGCTGCGGAACTGGTGACGTTCTGCTGGAACTCGAGACTCGGGCGCGGCGGCCTCTTCTAGCGAGCGACTTCTGTCATCCCATGTTGGTGGAGGCACGCCACAAGATTGGCACCCGGCGATTCAGAACACCTTTATTCGAAGCCGACGCGCTTTCGCTTCCTCTGGCCGGAAACTCGCTCGATCTGATCACCGTGGCATTCGGCTTCCGTAATCTGGCGAACTACCAGAGAGGGCTGGAAGAGATGTTGCGCGTGCTGAAACCCGGCGGAGTGGCCGCGATTCTCGAATTTTCCCAGCCGCCTAACGCCGCTTTCCGCGCGTTATACGGTTTTTTTTCCACGCGCGTACTGCCCCGGATCGGAGGAATAATCTCGGGCTCGCCCGAAGCATACTCATACTTGCCCGAATCCATTCGGAAATTTCCTGGTGCTGAGCAGCTCGCCGAGGAAATGCGCCGGGGTGGTTTCGCGCGCGTCGAATTCGAGCGTATGACAGGCGGCGCCGTGGCCTTACATCTCGGACGAAAATAAGCGCCTACTTGAATCTCTTGCGGTATTGAAAATCGATCCCAAAGAGGCCGTTCGGGTCGCGCACGGCGATGGCCGACCAGTTCTTATCCAGATCCCACTGCACCTGGATCAATTGCTCCTGCGTGCGGTTCAGATTCGTTATGTAGGTTAATGTCACGTCCTTCGAGACCGACTGCTCCCAGGTCAGGCGCGCTTGCGGAAGATTGTCGACGCCGACTAACGTCGGATCAATCTTTACGCGCGTCGCGCCAAAGAATCGAGTAAAGCGGCTGTTTAGTTGCGAGTTGAGAGCTTGCCCCACCAAACCCGAACCCGCAGCCGCGAAATTCGTCGTGCCACCACCGGAGACTCCGGGAGCCGTCTGGTTCTCAATCAGGGTCGGGTCCCGGCCTGTCGCTAGCAAGGCGATGATCTCGGATTGCTGAAGAGGCGGATCCGAACTCCAATTAATCTTGGGGTTGCTCGCGGTACCCGATAGAGTTACGTTCACCGTTACGCCTCTGAGCTTGGTTTCCAGATCCATGTCGATGGTCGGCTCGATCTTCACCGGATTCAGGAATCGGATATCGGCGCGATTGATGGTGTACTTGGTTCCGAAAACCTGCATTTCGCCCTGGTTGATCGAAACCGTGCCCTGAAGCACTGGCCGTATCGGCGAGCCCCGCAGGCGCAGATCTATTTCCGCTTCCACATCGCGCGTTAGCGAGGTCTCCACCTGAAAATTCGAAGCACTTTGGATATGCACGTCGAAACGCATACCCTGCAAGTACTCGTTGGGCGTGGTGGGCACGGGGGTGGGCCCGGAGGTTTGAGCCAGCAGCTGTCCCAGGTCGCTGCGTGGATTGAACGAAGCGCGATTGAGAGTCACCGACCCCGAAAGCGTGCTCGCATCCGAGGCTCCGGTCAACCGCAAGCTCGCGTCGAAGGTGGTGCTCAGATCCTGCGGCAGGCGCACACGCACCCGGCGCGCTTCGGCTTGCAGCCGGTATACCAGGGCTGTCCCGGAATCGAGCGCCGCACCAAAATCCAGGCTGCCCGTGAACGTAATGGTCCCGCCGCCCGTCTCCGCGGTCAGCTTTTCGATGGTCGCACGATTCCGGTCAAAAGCGATCGACCCCTCGGCATTGTCGACCACATACGGCAGATCGCTGTAAGATAAGGACGCCTTACTCAACTGCAGGCGGCCACTCACATTGGGGTTCTGCAAATTCCCACGGATTGAAACTTGCAGGTTCGCGATGCCTTTGGCGGCCAGCTCGGGATTGATCAACCGAAGAATCACCAGGTCGATGTCTCCGCGCAAGGACAGGTCAGCGCCAGCGGTTCCCTTGAATGGAATCGCGCCTTCCACCGAGAGGTTCGTATTTCGCCCGGTGAATTGGGCTGGCGTGAGCTGGGCGCGGGCGCTGGTGAGATCCACTACCAGCGGCTGGCTGTTCTTAAGAATTACGTCCTGTTGTTGCAAGCCTAGCCGCAAAACCTGGTTAGGTCGCGGATTGATCTGGACAGTGTCCAGGGTCACTTTCGCGTGGAAGCTCTCCGGTTTTCGCAGTGGCAGCGTAATGGTCGCCCCACCTTGGACGAACCCTTCGAAAGGCGGCGCGGGCGGACGATCCTCCTCGCGGCCCAGCATCACCAGGTCTTGCACGGAATCGATATTCATCCGCGAAAACTTTACCGTGGCTTCACCGGGAGCATCACCTTCCAGTCGCCAGGCGCCGCTCGCTTCCACCATCGATTCCCGGACATTGCCACTCGCCCGAACGTTCAAGTCGCTGCCTTTTGTTTCAGCCGTAAGTGTGAGATCGCCGATAGGATCGTCAGCCACCGTGACGCCCTTAGCGGTAAGATTCACGGCTGCGGCTTTGAGCTCGAAACTCCCTTTGGTGATCCGCCCGGTTCCGCTCAGCTTCCCGCTCATCTGACCGTCCACGGGCGGAGAAAGTTTGGCGACGTATTCGATCCGCGAGGCTGCCACGTTCTGCCCGGACACATCGAAACTTAAGTCGCCCGATTTCAGATCGTTCTCGGGGTGGCGATAGTTTCCGCTGAACCGCAGCTCTGACGTTCCATCAGTGGCGATCCCGTTGGCGATGTCCAGCTCACCCAGCCGGTAGCGTGCGTCGGCATGTACGTGGTCGATGTGCTCGCCGAGTCCCGCCGGTTTCTCAATATCCAGCGTCAATTGCGCTTCCGGCCGACGAAACGACCCGCCCACGTGCCCGCTGACTGAGCCCGTTCCCGTAATCTCCACCGAGCTGCCCAGCTCCTTGGCTAGTTCGCCCACCGAAGCATTCTTCAGATCGAACTGCGCCTCCACGCCTGGATCATCGAAATTGCCCTCGCGAGCTTTTAGACTGATAGTTCCCGAGGCGGTCATCGCGCCCCGTGAAATCGTCAGCCGCGTCCCGTTAATCTCATGACGCATCGCGTCGATCTCGCCGGTGAACCGGTCGAACCCGTGCCCCTGAATTACTCCGTTGCTGACCGTAACCTGTCCTACAAAACGCGGCTGATCTAACGGTCCCGTCACCGATCCGTCGGCGGTGACGCTGCCATTCCGCAGCTTCAACGGGATGTCGGTTGGTGGATGATCCTCCGCGATGGCCAGCGCGGGCAGTAGATCATTCAGATCGGTCGACCGCAGCCGCACCTGCATCATCTTACCGAGCGTGCCGGAGACTTCCACACGCGTCGCCGGAGTGGCAAGGGAAGATGACTCCAGCGCAATAGTCCCGGCCGCCTGATCGTACGCCATATCCAGGTGACCCTCGATCGGGGCACTACCAGCAGGAGCGGCGCCGCCGGTGACGGGAGTGATACTCAAATTCGCACGCGCCATCGCATCCCGCTGGTTTACGGTGGCGTCCGCCGAGAACGTCCCCGCCATGGTGCCGTTCCAAACAAACGGACGATCCGTGACTACGGCGGCGGCTTGGCGCAGATCCAATCCGCCGATGCTTCCGTCTATATGGAATTGCTGGCCATGCTCCAGATTGGCTTGGCCCATGATCGCCGCGCCCATGACCTTGGCAGTCATCTGTCGTAATGACAGCCGGTCCTGCGTGAGCTGAAGGTCTCCCCGAACCTCCGCATCCCGGATCTTTAAGCGATCTAGCGTGTAGCCCAAACCGCGCGCTGTTACTCGGCCGCTCAGGATGGACTTCAGAGGCCTATCAAACGCGACGTTCACTTCGCCGTCAAAGGAGGCGGATCCGGTGGGCTCAACCGGCAGATGGAATATTCTCACCGCTTCCCGCACGGAGGAATTGACTTTCATCGCCAAGGTCCCATGGGGCGAGCGCGGATCGTCCAGTGTCCCGCTTAGATCGGCGGAGGACTCCTTGGTCGCCACGTGCACGCGGGGAAGCACAATTCGCGACTTTTCGAGTGCAAACGTGGCGCTCATGCTGGTCGGGATAGGGCCGTATCCTTCCGCTGTTACTTGCAGGCTGTCGGTCGAAACATCGCCGCGATAAGAAGGAGTTTGCGCTTCATAATTCATCCGCATTCGCAGATGTTCGCCCTTCAAATGCAGCGGGATTCGCTGGCCCTCGTACTCCATGAGGCCGTCGACTACTTCATAACTGCCGATCTTGAGGTTCAACAATTCTTCCGACCAGACTTTATTAGACCTGGCCGGTGGCCCAGGAAAATTGGTGGAACCATCGGGGTAGACCACAAAATACGCCTGAGGCCGCTCGATGCGCAGAGACGCCAGATCGACCTTTTTCTCCAGAACCGAGATTATGCGCAAGCTCAAAGTCGCTGAACCTACATGCAAGAGTGCCGGCTCGGCTGGTGATTCTTTGCCGTGAATCACCAGCTGCTGAACCTGCGCCGTCAGATTGTGCCAATCGAGCGAATAGCCGCCCAGTTCCACCCGGCCGCCTGTGGCGCGCTGCACCTCCTCGACGATGCGCCGTTGGATGTACTCGTGAAAGCGATCGCTGCGAACGATGAGCACGCCCGCAATACTCGCCAAAACCGCCAGAGCGGCCAGCACCGCCAGCGTCCACAGCGCGATTCGTCCGAGCTTTCTCATTCAAACGCCTTCTCGTGATAGTGCACTCCGGCTGCGCTGCGTGCCATCTCCAGCCACTTATCGAGAGCGTCCAGCACCCGCTGCTCTACCAACAGCTTCTCAATCTGTTCACGGCTGTCTTCAAAGGAAGGATTTGGCGCCGCGGCCGAAGTGGGTAGCTTGTCGTAGTAGCTTCGAAGGTCCTCTTCCGAAACTTGGACATCGGGCCGAAACCGCAGGTCGGTGAAGGTAAGCGTGCGTAATCCCGCCAGCAGGTGTGCTCCCAGGTCGTGCTCCGAAATCCCGTAGCGCTCGAGGTTCGCCTGGTAATCGCTCTCGGCTTTATAGGGGGCTACCAGCCCGGCCGTCGCCTCGACCGATGGCAGAGTCACGTGGCTGTCCATGGCTTCCCGCAGGATCAGGAGCTGATCCACCAACCGTTGCGCCGACTGGCGCTTGGCCGCGGAGCTCAAATCGACCGGCTTCCGGTCCAGGAATGCGGCTACGCGCAAATCCAGAATGACCTGGCTTTCGGTAATCACCTCCTGGCCCACGGTGACTGCGATGCGATCCAACGTCTCGGCCGTCAACGCAGGAAGCCAGAGCGCTAATCCTGCCGCGACCAAAGTGTGCCCGAGCATAGCTTAAAACGTCTGTCCCAGAGAGAAATGGAACTGAAACCAGTTGATGCGTTGATTCGAGCACAGCGGCGACGACGCCGTGCACAGGACCTGCGAGGGAGGCACGGTCAGCAGATCGTTGAGGGTGCCGTTGAATCCAAAAAATCGTGGCGCATTCGGGCTGAAGCTGAAATCTGCCCGGATGGGCCCCACCGGCGTACGGACCCGGATTCCGAAGCCGATGCTATGCACCATATAGTCAAAGTCTTGCAGGTTTTTCTGATGAAAGCGAAAACTGATCGTGTTTACGCCTGTATAGACGTTGCCCATGTCATGGAAGAGTACGCCGCCGATACTGTCTCCGATCAGCGGAAAGCGCAGTTCGGTGGAATGGAAAAAGAGAGCGCTGCCGCCGATGGGAAACCCGGTCAGTGTATCGCGCGGACCGGCCTGGTTGTCTGGAAATGCGCGATTGGTCGAGGCGCCACCCGAGTAGAATCGCTCGGAGAGTGGGATCTCAGACAGCCCGCCCCAACGCTGGATATAGCCAAGTTGCAGAGACCGGGCCAAGACAATCTCGCGACCGATCGGATAGTAGGTCGCGTTTCTTACCAGCAGCCGGGTAAAATCCGTCTCTGAGCCAAACCCTCGCCAGGCATAGCCCAAGTCGATTGTATTCAGAACCCCGCGGTGCGAATTGACTGGATCGTCCCGCCGATCCTGAATGAAAGAACCGCCGATCAGTCCCACGCGAACCGGTTGGTTTAACAAACCGACCGCTTGAGGTGCGATCTTGAGCGATCCCAGCGTCACGCGCCGGAATGTATATCGGTATTGAAAGGAGTTGGCGCGCGAGAGCTTCTGGGCGAGTTGCACCGTCCCCTCCCATCTCCGAGCCGCAAAAGTCCGTACGTCGCGTGAGTCGTCAAACAGGGGTGAAAAATTCAGTGTCAGGTTCTCGTGCCCTTCGAATTGTGGTGCGACGTAATTGGCCAGCGCCCGCCTGCGCAACGTAGAAACCTGGGTTTGCAAGCTTACCGTGTGGCCCAATCCCAGAAAATTGATCCGGCTGACGCCAAGCGATACACGTGGGCTGAAGCCAGTAGTTCCGGCGGGGTAATCGAGCGAGTTGATACCGCCGCCGATGCGCGCAATCTCAGCTCCGATACCGAAGTTGAAAGAGTACTTGCGGGCTTCATCCAGATGGAACAGCACGTACTTTTGTTCTTCCTTGCCATCGGGATTCTGGAGAGCCGTTTCCACTTTGGCGAAAATCCCCAAGTCATACAATCTCTGCTGGCTCTGCGCAATGCGATTTTGGGATATCGGGTCGCCCGGCGCCACGGAAATCCGGCTGGCCACCAACGACGGCCTGGTCACTTCCAAACCGCGCACCAATGTGCCTCGGACAAACTGACGTTCTCCTGGAATTACCTTGTAATGAAGAATCATCCGGTTAGCTGCCGGCGCCGGATCCTGGCTGTTCTCAAATTGCGCATCGGGATAACCGGTGTTGTAGTAGAAACCCAAGACAGCATCTCGATCGGCTGCGATGTTGGCAGCGCTATAAGGCTGCCCTGCAGTGGATCGTACAATCGAGCGCAGGTAGGCTTCGTCTTCGGCCGAGACCCCCTCGATCGTTATGGCGTCCACCAGCCACTGGGGACCTTCATTCACCTGAATCTCCACTGCGAGATCGCCGCGCGTACCGCCGTAATCGTCCTGAATTGGTGGATTTGTTACCTTTACATCCGGAAATCCATTAGCCCGATACAAATCGGCAATATTTTCCTCGTCCTGTTGCAATAGGCGTTCCGAATAGAGGCCATACCGGCGCCGCAGGAAGCTGGCCGTTTGCAGATACATCCGTTCGCGTAAAGTTGCTGCATCGAAATAGCGATTGCCGGTAATTTCGATGTGTTTCAGCTTGTGCCGGTCGCCGGCAGTGATGTTGTACTCGATCAGCGTCCGGTTGGGCTCGGGATCCAGCTGCATGAAATCCACCTGCGCGTCAAAATAACCCTTCGACCGGAAGTACTCCGCCAGATTTCGCTGCCCTTCCACCAGTAAGCTTCGGTCCACGGTGCGCTCCTGATAAACCGGTACCAGTTCGCGCAAATGGCTGCTGGAAAGCTTGGTTCCCGTCGTGCGAACCTCCACGATGGGTCCACTGTCGATCGCAAGATACGGCGTGGCTGTATTCGTGGTGGCGTGGTAATCCATTTTGTCTAACGTGACCTTCGCTTCCAGGCGATCTCCTTTCTGGAAATCCTTCCGTAGGCGTTCGAGGCCGGTCTGGACGCGGCTTTCGGTCACCTCGTGCCACCCCGGGATCTGGATAGGGCCAAAACCGCGATGCCAGCCGGTGGCTTTTACGACGGTGTCTTTGGGCCGATTGATTTGCCCCTCCAGCTCGATGCCGTCGAAACGCGCCCGGTACCCCGAATCCAGATCGAAATACACGTTAGCTTCTTCGGTGTCCGCACGCCGGTCCACACGGCGTTGAATGGTCGCATTGTATAGTCCGTTCGCCCGCAGCTTTTCCTGCATGTTGTCGATGGCCCGGTCCAGGTCCGATTCGACAAACAGCGCTCCCAACTCCAGTTTCGAAGCGGAGATGAGCTGGTTGCGGTTGGGAGGCTCATTTTCGCCCGTGATGTTCACACCGCTGATGAAATAGTTCAGCTCGGTGGAGATTTGCAGGGCTATGCCCCCTCCAACGGCACTCTGATCCGCGGGGCTCACATTAATGGAAACGTCGGAAAATCGGCCGGTGGAGTAAAGCTGTTGGATCGCGGCGCGCGCGTCTTCCATGCGAAGGGAACTGCCGACTTTCAACGTCAGGAGACGTTTCAACTCCTCCAGCGGCAGCGGCTGTTCGGGAGGGTCGAATTCGATGCGCGAGATCGGCCGCCCTTCCCAGCGCGCCGTGGCCGTATCCTGACCGAACGCGGGCGCGAACGCGGGAGCCAAGCCGGCGAGCAGCGCGACAAGCATCCGCAATCGCACGTTTTTCAATAATAACGCATGTGGCCGCGCTCGCCCCGTTGTTATCATGAGGGTCAAGAAGCGAGCAGGCGCTTGAGGGAAATCACGCGAGAGCCCTGTATACCTCTTTATGACGCATTCCGCGGACTCCCGTTACTCACGCCAGAGCCGCTTCGCCCCTTTAGGTCCCGAAGGGCAGGAACGAATCCGGGCCGCTTGCGTGGCGATCATCGGTTGCGGTGCGCTGGGCACTGTGGAAGCGGAGATCTTGGCACGGGCGGGCGTGGGCCGGCTGCGCATCATCGATCGCGATTTTGTGGAGTGGAGCAACCTACAGCGCCAGTTCCTGTTTGAAGAATCGGACGCCGCCGAAGGGTTGCCGAAAGCCATAGCCGCCGCGCGGAGACTAGCTCGCGTGAACTCCGAGGTGACCATCGAGCCGCTGGTTGCCGATCTAATGCCCGCCAACATCGAGGATCTGCTCGAAGGCGTGGGACTCATTTTAGACGGCTCAGATAATTTCGAAGTTCGTTTTCTGCTCAACGACTACGCCGTGAGCTTCGGAATCCCCTGGATCTACGCGGCCGCGGTGGGGAGCTATGGATTGAAGCTGGCGATCGTACCTGGCCAATCGGCTTGCTTGCGCTGCGTCTACCCCGAGCCCCCCCAAGGATCGCAGCCTACCTGCGAGACCGAAGGCGTGCTGGGACCCGTAACGGCGGCCATCGCCGCCCTCGCCACCGGCGACGCCCTGAAGCTGCTCGCATGCGGCCCGGACTCAGTCGCGACGAGACTCACGACTGTTGATGTTTGGTCGGGCGAAATCCGTCAGACTTCCGCGCCGGCGCGTGATCCCGACTGTCCGTGCTGCGTCCACCGCGATTTCGTTCATCTGACGGGTCAGCGCCGCTCACCTATCAGCTTGTGCGGCCGCAACGCTGTCCAGATACACGAGCGTTTTCGTCCCGTGGATTTGGCCGAACTGGCACGGCGACTGGCGCCCCTCGCGACAATTCGCGCCAATGATTTCGCGGTTCGCGCCAGCATCGATCCCTATGAGCTAACGGTTTTCCCCGATGGCCGCGCCATTATCAAAGGCACCACCGACCCGGCTGTCGCGCGCAGTTTGTATGCACGCTACGTCGGCAACTGAACCGGAACGCGCCTCATCTTTGAAGGCTCCAGAATGTCCTTCATCGACTTGCGGTAACTCTGAAACGCCGCTCGGCCTTCCGCGCGCAGGCGCACCAGCGTCATCGGAATCTTTCCGCGAAAGGTCTTCTCGATTTCCACGTACCCGGCTTCCTCCAGCCTAATCAGGTGTGTGGAGAGATTGCCCTTGGTTAACTTGGTCTCGCGCAGGAGGTAGAGGAAATCGGCTTCCTTGACGCTGGAGAGTAGCGCCACGATCGTCAGGCGCGCGGGCTCGTGGATCAAACGATCAAGGTCGCTCATGCTTGCATCTCTTGAGGTCGCGGGTTGGCTTTCAAGAAATTCCGGAAGCGAAATGCGCCTATAACCGCCATGGAGGCCCCGATCATGACCATTAGCGCCAGGACTCCTACCGCTCCACTCAGGCTCGGGAACCAAGTCAAGACGACAGCAAATATCAGTGTGAGGAGCGCTTCCCACAACATGCTTGCCTGCTTGTACTGAATACCGCTCCACAGGAAGATCGCGGCGAAGACCGCAGCGAAGACCGGCACAACCACAATATGCGTGGACAAAACTAGGGTGAAGACCACTCCGAATGCAGCGACCATAGCGAATATAGAAATCCTGCGCATTTTGGTCGGCTC
>Ga0157370_10003862_pt1 | contig 17466 bp, 18 predicted proteins | sample C35metaG_FD_113463 | JGI IMG/M metagenome (GOLD analysis project Ga0157370, IMG submission 113463) | Corn rhizosphere microbial communities from Kellogg Biological Station, Michigan, USA - C3-5 metaG | ecosystem: Host-associated > Plants > Roots > Rhizosphere > Soil | place: USA: Michigan...
ATAAAGCGATCGTTTGTAACATCGGTCACTTCGATAATGAAATCGATATGGCTTGGTTAAATAAGAACTACGGTCAGACGAAATCTGAAGTGAAGCCTCAGGTTGATATCTATACCATTGAAGGAAAAGAAGTAATCATCCTTGCAGAAGGTAGACTAGTAAACTTAGGATGTGCTACAGGCCACCCAAGTTTTGTAATGTCTAACTCTTTCTCTAACCAGACTTTGGCTCAGATCGAATTATGGAACAACTCTGCTGATTATGGAAACGAAGTATACATGCTGCCTAAGCACTTAGATGTGAAAGTAGCGGCTTTACACCTTAAGAAATTAAGCGTTGAGCTTGAAACTCTTTCTCCTGAGCAGGCAGAGTACATCGGAGTAGACGTAAAAGGGCCATTCAAGCCTGAATACTACAGATACTAAGATTTAAATAAAATATGATATTATCCCACTATTTCTAAGATAGTGGGATTTTTTTATGTAAAGGCATAGCACATTCCGTATTTTTGCCGACTAAAAAAATAACATGAAAAAAATCTTATTTCTGGGATTAATGAGCGCTGTGGTATTCTTTAACAGCTGCAGCAGTAATGATGATAATGGGACTAATACTCCTTCAGAACCAAAGACCTTATTAAGTAAAATTACTACAGTTTACTACGACAACCCGGCTCAGCCAGATACAAGCATAGAAACTCTACAATACAATAACCAGGGTGAACTTATAAAAACGTTGTCATCATCAAGTAGTTCAACGTTTGAATATAGTAACGGAAGGCCTGTAAAAATAAATTATTACAATAACAATCAGGAACTGGAATATTATTCTGTTTTTAATTACAATGGAGATCAGCTCGTAAACGTTAAAGCAATCTACTCTAACCCAGATTACAACAGAACGATTACGTATAATTATAATACCAACGGACAGGTGATCTCTTCCACGCTTTGCCAGTCCCCAGACTGTTCCCATCCAATTGTTACCACTTATACTTATAATGAAAATAATATCTCATCAGAAACTTCAGAGAGCGGAGGATCCAGTTTTAACTCTAAAATTGTTTTCTCTTATGATGACAAACTGAATCCTTACACAAACACCAACAAATATCTCAAAATTGTGATGGGAGGAGCTTATGTTGTAAGCAAAAACAATTATCTGACCGAAAAGATCAGCTATAAAAGTAATGGAGTCTGGATACAAAATCAAACGAGAACTTCCACGATACAATACAACAGCGCTGGTTATCCTACTCAGGTGATTTCAAAAGAAGCCAATGGCAGCCTTTCCGCTCAATATAATTACGAATATATTACTCAATAATACAAAGCTCTCCATTTTGGAGAGTTTTTTTTTTATGAGCTGGTTCCCGCTATCCGCTCATACTCCTCACGCCAGGCTATCCCATGCCTATGTTCTGGGGGTAACCGCTGCTATCGGGGCTAGGGGGAAAAATTATGAATTATAAATTATGAGTGATGAGTGATGAATTATAAATAAAAATACATCCATCGGCTTTAGCCGAAACATAAACTTACTTCATCCTTCTATTCAGTATTTTCCCCATATTTTCCCTCTGTTAGGGCTCTGTTTATAAAAAATGAATATCTTAGCCCTCTTAAATAAAACATTAATCTATGAAAAAACAAAGAGTATCGAATGCATTCGTCGCTGCATCGTGGGTAGCTTTGGGAGCCGGAATGATCGGTTTCATCGTCGGCCTTGCAAGAGCCGAAATGCTGCTGAATGAAAAAGGATATTATTTCACTATTCTTCTTTATGGCTTATTTGCCGTTGTTTCTCTACAGAAAGCAGTAAGAGACAGATTAGAAAACATTCAGGTAACAGATATTTATTATGGGATCTGCTGGTTTGCAACATTATCATCTATTGTATTACTGGCCATCGGGCTTTGGAATGCCACCATCCTTCCAAGTGAAAAAGGTTTTTATGCCTTTGCATTTTTGCTCGCTCTCTTCGGAGCCATTGCAGTCCAGAAAAATACCCGGGACAATATGATTCAGGAATAAAGTACAACTCTCCATTTTGGAGAGTTTTTTATTTACCATAATACACAATATTTAAAAGAATAACGAATAATATTATTGATATTTTAAAATTTCATTATATTTATATCATAAAATAGAGATATAATGAAAAATATTTACTTATCTCTATTTTTACCTTAAAAACTAATACCATAAACCATAAACATGATTTTAAAAAAAATCCCGGTACTCATTTTCCTTTTACTGATAGTCATAGCAAAAGCACAAAATGAGTTCATCACCATTTGGAAAACTCAGAATGCACAACTTATTAAATTTCCCGGCCGGGGAACTAACTTCCAGGTATCCTGGGAAGAGATAGGATATCCTCAACATACCGGAACAATGCATAACGTAACCTCAACCACGGAATTTATTATCAATTTGGGAACTCCACTAAACCCATCCCCTGCCCAAGCCAGCTATAAGATTAAAATTAGTGATGGAAACGGAAGTTTTGATCAGGTCAGATTTTATAATGGCTCGTCAATCCCGGTTTACAATGCTTCAGACCGATCAAAAATCACTCAGATTACCCAATGGGGAAATATAAAATGGAAGAGCTTTGACAATGCTTTTGTATACTGTGATAATATGGATGTTAAAGCCACAGATGCACCTGATCTCAGCATGGCTACCAGCATGCGTCAGATGTTTTATTTATGCATTTCACTAATCGGAAATCCCTCTTTCAATACATGGAATACCTCTACCATTACAGATATGCATTATATGTTTGGTGATGATACTCTTTTCAACCAGCCATTGGGAAGCTGGGATACTTCGAATGTTACAGATATGTCTTATATGTTTGACTATACAGGATTTAACCAACCTTTGGGGAAATGGAACACAGCTAAGGTGACCACCATGGAGCACATGTTTCATGATTCAGGAAATTTCAACCAGGATCTGCAAAACTGGAATACAGGAAATGTCACCAATATGAACGAAATGTTCCATGGCACTGTTTTTAATCAGAATCTTGGAAGATGGAATTTAAGTTCATTAACAACAGCTACCGGTATGTTTCTCAATTCTGCTATGAGCTGTCTGAATTATGATAAAACACTTTATGGATGGAGCCAGAATTCATCAACACCCAATAATATTGATTTATCAAATGCTTCCCCATTAATCTACTCTCATTCTGATGCTGTAGCCGCAAGAAATTATTTAATCAATAATAAAGGCTGGACGATATCCGGTGATGTTTACAATGGCCTCTGCAACCAGACCCTTTCAGCTTTTGAAACGGAGATTAATAATAAACCCACCATTTATCCCAATCCGGTAACAGATCATATTTATCTTAAAAACATTCCGAATGCAGTCAGTTATATTATAACCGATATGAGCGGAAGAATTGCTGCCAAAGACAAGCTTGAAGATGAAAAAATTAATGTCAGACTTTTATCTCCCGGCAATTATATGCTGCAGATTTTGACAAAGGATAAAATCCATTCATTGCCATTCATCAAAAAATAGCTCTAATAACTATAAAATTATAATCATGATTTTAAAAAAGATACAATCACTTATTTTTCTTCTGTTGGTTATCATTGTGAGCGCTCAGGATGAGTTTATTACGATCTGGAAACCTGCATCTACGATAATACCCACAGTAACTGTAGATGCACCCTATCAGGCAAATCCTCAGCAAATATGGTTTCCCGGAATTGGTGATAATTATAACATTTATTGGGAGGAAGTAGGATATCCGCAGCATAATGGCTCCCTTATGAACGTCACTTCTACGAAGCAGGTTCTTATTGATTTTGGCCCATCACTCTCAGATGGAACTGATGCTAAATACAGAGTAAAAGTAAGTAATGGCAGCGGAGCTTTCAGTCAAATAAAATTCGGATCTGCTCAGCTATATGCTGCTCCTGAACAACTCATCCCTATCTGGCAGGTGAACGGAAGTGCAGATAAATTATTAGAAATAGAGCAATGGGGCAATATTTCATGGACTACAATGAACAGTGCTTTCAGTTTATGCAAACTTATGGAGCTTACCGCAACAGATACACCAAAACTCAATAATGTAGAGGATGCTTCTTTCATGTTTTACGGTACAACCAGCTTTACAGGTGCCAGCTCTATGCAAAACTGGGATACTTCGAAAATCAAGAATTTCAGTTTTATGTTTTCGCTCTTGTTTGATATTACACCGGCTGCACTCACAGAGCAGTTCAACTCTCCTTATCTTGACAGCTGGAATATGTCTTCCGCAACAAACCTCAGCTATATGTTTGGAAACAGAACCCATTTTAATCAGACTCTCAACAGCTGGGATGTTTCCAATGTGACTGATATGAGCTGGATGTTTGGCCAGTGTTTAAGCTTCAATCAGCGTCTGGACAACTGGGAGACACCCAATCTTGAAGACATGCATTTTATGTTTCATATGATTCCAGTTTTTAATCAACCATTAAACTGGAACACTTCTAAAGTTACGAATATGGCTCATGTATTTCATGGCTGTACATCTTTTAATCAGCCGTTGGAAAGTTGGGATATGACTAAAGTAACGAAAATAGATCAGATCCTTAATGTTGCTTCAAGTTTTAATCAGCCATTGGGAAACTGGAATTTAGCTTCTGTTATTGATGGTGGCGGTGCTTTTACGATGTCAGGTATCAATTGTGAAAATTACAGCAAAACACTTATGGGATGGGCAGACAATCCCAATACGGCAAACAATGTTTCATTAGGTTCTTTAACAGGATTAAAATATGCTTCAAATGTGTCTGACAAAAGAGATATTCTCATTAATAAAGGTTGGTCATTAACAGGTGATACTGTAGGAAACTGTTTACTGTCTTCATCAGATTTGAAACTGAATAAAAAACTTTCACTTTATCCTAATCCTGCAGTGGATGATATTCACATTGAAGGATTATCGGATATTAAAAGTTATAAAATTTATGATACAAGTGGAAGACTGGTAAAGGAAGGAAATCCTAACAGAGATATGATCAATGTAAGCTCTCTGCCAAAAGGAAATTACATTTTGCAGTTCATTCTGAAAGATACTACCCTCTCTTCAAAATTCATTAAGAAATAGAACAAAGAAGCCTCGCTGAAAAGTGAGGCTTTTATTTTGAGTTTAATGATCAACTATTTGTCAAAGTGATTAGGATGCTGAGCTTTAATATCATCTACGGTTCCCAGTACTTTATCTTTTAAAGAATCCTGATATTTCTGAAGTTTTGCAGCTACTTCTTCATTACCGCTTCCTAAAATTTTTGCGGCTAAGATCCCTGCATTCAAAGCCCCGTTCAAAGCTACAGTAGCTACCGGAATTCCACCGGGCATCTGAAGAATAGACAAAACAGAATCCCACCCGTCTATAGAATTGCTGGACAAGATCGGAACTCCTATTACCGGAAGTGTAGTACAGCTTGCCACCATTCCCGGAAGGTGGGCTGCCCCTCCTGCTCCTGCTACAATTACCTTCAAACCTCTTTCGTGAGCTGTCTTTGCGTATTCGAACATTCTTTCCGGTGTTCTGTGCGCTGAAACTACAGTTAATTCGTAAGGGATATCAAGGCTTTTAAGAAAATTTGCAGCCTGTTCCATGATCGGCAGATCACTCTGACTGCCCATAATAATTCCTACCATCTTCAATTTATTAGATCTTCAAAGATAAAAAATAAAGCTGGAAGTTGGAAGAAGGAAGCTGGAAGTTCTTTTAAACCCAAACAAATATTTAGGTTCAAACAAAACTAACCATCAACCATGCAACTAGCAACTATCCCCCAATCTGTATCATTAAAAATTGAAAGAACTGTACCCATCAGAATTATTTTAAAACCTCTACATTTGCTTGTTACACTACTTATTGACGTTGAAAGATTATAAACTCATTTTTGCTGTTTTTACCGTTGCCATTGTTTGGGGAACGACCTTTTTAGCCATTCGTGTCGCTGTGGAAACAATCCCGGCATGGTTTGTAGCCGGAATCCGACAGTTTCTGGCTTCTATGATTATGCTTGTTGTTCTTCTTTCGAGAAAGGAATTCAAGTGGATTGGCTGGAAAAGTTTAGGATACCAGGTTATTTTTGCTTCCCTGATGCTGGTAGTTGCTAATGGTATGACGACTGTGGCTGAAGAAACTGTTTCGAGCAGCCTGGCTTCACTTATCAGCGCCTGCTCTCCTATCCTTGTATTTCTGGGAAGTGTGGCTGTAGGACTGCAAAAATTTAGTTTGCGGGCACTTAGCGGTGTTCTGCTCTGCTTCGGCGGGATTCTTTTTATTTTCTGGGATGGGCTTAAAGATCTTGCCAATCCTGATTACAGAATGGGTATGATTTTCCTGTTCTGTGCCATCGCAGGCTGGGCTTCCGGAACTATTTTCACCAAGAAATTAAATATTCAGAGCGGAAATATAACATTGAACCTGTTCTATCAGTTCCTGTTTGCAGGAGTGGTTCAGGTTATTTTTGCTTTTCTGTTTTCCGAAAATTATAACTTCGGAAACTGGACTCTTAAAAGTATCTCAGCGATGATATATCTCGCTGTTTTCGGTTCTGTAGCAGCTTTTTTTGCCTTTCACTATGCACTGACAAAAATTTCTCCGGTACAGGTTTCTATTCTGGCGTACATCAATACCATTATTGCCATATTTCTGGGCTGGCTGATTATGGATGAGAAAGTGACATCTAAATTCATCCTTGCTGCTGTAATGATTATTTGTGGTGTTTTTATTATCAATTACAAACCGGAGATGTTCAAAAGACAAAGGATTGAATGATAAACACACTTCAAACCACAAAAGAAACAAAAGTTTGTAAATCCTTGTGCTTTTAAAGAGATTATACAAAGTTTTGAAAAGCTCACAAAATTATTTAAGATTAAAAAAAATCACTTACTTCCATTATAAATTCCATTTACTTTTAACCATTTTAAAAACAGATCCGTCCATTCTCCGGTATTAGTTCCTTTTTTACCCATTCCCCAGCCATGGCCACCTGATTGAAATAAATGCAATTCGGCAGGAACTTTATGGTCTTTCAATGCCTGATATATCAGAATACTATTTTCTACTGAAGAAATAGGATCATCTTCAGACTGGGCCAGAAAAGTGATGGGAGTCTGAGCATTCACCTGCTTTTCAACAGAAAGTCTGATCTTATCTTTTATATCAGAATTTTTCCCTAATAAAGATTTAAATGAATGGGTAGTATTATTGGGTGGCAGCATAGATACTACAGGATAGATCATTGCTGTAAAATTGGGTTTGGCAGAAATCAAATCAATATCATCCTGAGATGGATAATATGCTGTATCAAATGTAGAAGAAATATATCCTGCAAGATGTCCGCCTGCAGAAAACCCGAGTATTCCGATCTTATCAGGATCTATTTTATATTTTCCGGCATTCTTTCTGATAATCCGTAAAGCGCGCTGTGCATCCTGAAAAGGCACAGATCTGTTTGCCCAACCTTCTTCCGGAAGTCTGTATTGAAGCTCAAAGGCTGTAATTCCCAAAGACTTCAGCCATTCGCTGGCAGGATAACCTTCTGATCCGGATTCAATATGGGCATACCCACCACCGCTAATGACTAAAATGGCTATTCCATTGGAATGTGCAGGTTGGTGAATGATAAGCTTCGGAGTACTGATATTCGTAAGAGAACCTTTGGGAGAAATGATAATTTCACCACCAGGTCCGGGACCATCCGGAATTTTCACCCACAGATTAATAGAAGGTAATATATCCTGATTGGAAAATCCGTTTTGAGCAGAAAACAGGCTCCCGAAAAACAAAAAAGAGAAAAAAATATTTTTCATTCTATTCAATTTTACTATAAAAATAATATCAATAATCTTACCTAATCTATCCGGCTGTTTTTTAACTTATTAAATATAATTAAAATCAGATATGCTCCAGTTGGGTTTTGTATTTCCTCCATTTTCCTTATATTGTATACTCCAACCCATACAATATGCTGAAAAACACATTCTTTTTATTTCTCGCCACCTCTTTTCTACTTGTAAGCTGTGATTACAAAGAGAAAGAAAAGAGCCTGACAGACAGGGAAAAACAATTATTAGAAAAAGAAAAGATATTCGCTAAGAAAGAGTCCGAATATCAGTCGCTTCTGAAAATGAGGGACAGTATTTTTGCCAAAAAAGATTCTGTGGTAATTGCCGCTGTCTGGCCTACGGAAATCTCCGGTCCATGGAACGGAAAGGTAATCTGTACAGAATCTAACTGCAGTGAATATGCGGTAGGTGACCAACGTACTGACCTTTGGGAATTCGATAATGATTCTACCCAGCCCATCACCAAAATTATCAATAACAATAATCTGGTAAGGCTGTATACGGGCAAGTTTGAAAATAATGAAATCAGACTTTCTTTCAAAACTGATTCTACGGCTAAAAAGAATGTAGAAATGAGCGTCCTTCTTAATGATATTTCGGACAACAAGATCAAAGGAACAAGAACCATCACTTCTGATGGCTGTACCGCCAAGTTCTCTGTTGAATTAGTACGTTCCACAAAATAAACACTTATGATTTTACTGAGTATACACAACCTGAGTCTTCCTATAGAAGATCCGGTACTGAAGTTCCTGCTGGTACTGGTCATTATCCTTGCAGCACCATTACTTCTTAATAAAATTAAAGTTCCACACCTTTTGGGACTTATCATCGCCGGAGCCATTATTGGTCCGAACGGATTCAATGTTTTATCCAGAGACAGCAGTATTGTTGTGACGGGAACCACCGGACTACTTTACATCATGTTTCTGGCCGGATTGGAGATTGATATGGGAGATTTTAAAAAGAACAAATGGAAAAGTCTCACCTTTGGTATTTATACCTTTACCGTCCCTTTTGTATTGGGATATCTGGGAGGATATTATCTTTTACACTTCTCCATGCTGACTTCCATCCTGTTTGCCAGCCTTTTTTCATCCCATACTCTTATTGCTTACCCGTTGGTGAGCAAGTTGGGAATTGCTAAAAATAAGGCTGTTAATATCACCGTTGGAGGGACTATGATCACAGATATTCTTGCCTTATTGGTACTTGCCGTGATTGTGGGAATGTCTCAAGGAGATGTAGGAACTGAGTTTTGGGTCAAATTATCGGTCTCTTTTGTAGTTTTTGCTCTAATTGTACTCATTGTATTTCCTATTATAGGTCGTTGGTTTTTCAAAAGAGTGGATGATAAAATATCACAGTATATTTTTGTACTGGTTATGATTTATCTGGCTGCTATGCTTGCTGAACTGGCAGGTGTAGAAGCAATTATCGGGGCATTCTTTGCCGGATTGGCTTTAAACAGACTTATACCTCATACTTCTTCTTTGATGAACAGAGTAGAATTTGTAGGAAATGCCATCTTTATTCCCTTTTTCCTGATCAGTGTAGGAATGCTGATTGATTTTAAAGTATTTTTCAAAAGCTGGGAAACCTTGGAAGTTGCCGGAATTATGCTGGTAGCTTCTATCGGTGGAAAATATCTTTCTGCTGTAGCCACTCAAAAGACATTCAGGCTGACCAAGGAGGAAGGAAAACTGATTTTCGGACTGAGTTCTGCTTCAGCAGCAGCAACACTGGCTTCAGTAATGGTAGGATATAACATCATCCTTTCTGAAACCGAAACCGGAGAACCAGTAAGATTATTGAATGAGCACGTTCTGAACGGAAGTATTTTACTGATTTTGATTTCATGTACCATTTCTTCTTTCATTTCTATGGCAAGTGCTCAGAAAATTGCTGAAAGTGATAATGAGGATACCGTTTCCGGAAATACTCATGAAGAAGAAAATATTCTATTGGCCATCAATCATGAGGCCACTGTAGAGAGAATGGTCAATCTGGGAATTCTGATCAAAGCCCATTCCAATACGGAAGATCTTTTCGCCCTGAATGTCATCAATGAAGATAAAAATGAATCTTCGGTAAAAAATGCTGAGAAACTTCTTCATCAGGCAACAGATGCAGCCGCGGCGGCAGATGTTAAATTACAGTCCTTAAAAAGGTATGACAATGATGTCATCAACGGGGTAAATAATGTGATAAAAGAACAGAAAATCACAGACCTCATCATAGGATTGGAAGGTGAAAAAGGATTCTCCCCTTCTTTTGTCTATAATCTTTACAACGGCTATCTTCAGAATGATGATGTGAATGTACTGGTTTATCATGCAGCACAACCTCTTTCTACGATTAAAAAATATGCAGTGATGATTCCCGAAAATGCCCACCAGGAAGCCGGATTCTTCCATGCATTGCTGAGAGTCTGGAATATTGCCAGAAATTCCGGGGCTACGGTTGTTTTCTATGCTCCGGAAAACATCCTTGATATTTTACAAAAAATCATTAAAAAAGCCAATATAGAAGCAGAATTCATCATTATGAACACCTGGCAGGATGGCGAGAGAACCGCCGCTCAGTTAAAAGATGATGAAGCCCTGATTATTTTGATGGCAAAACGCGGTATGAAATCTTATATTCCAAGAATGAGACTGATTCCGGAACTTCTGAACAGGAATCTGAATGATAACAATTATCTTCTGATTTTCCCATTCTCAGAATACGATAAAAACAGTCCGGAAATACGTTCTGTAGGCAATCATGGGGATTTTGTGGAAATTGGAAATGTGATTCAGAAGATTTTTAAATAGAATTGCTGGAAGCTGGAAGTGGAATGCTGGAGGTTATCTATGTCTGAATAATCATTTTTTTATTAAATCATAACAATTTGAGTCATCAATATGATCGGGCTAAAGCCCGTTCCTATTGAATTGTTTTTAGGACAACATAAAAAGGAGCTGTTTTTATCTTTAAAACAGCTCCTTTTATTTATATTAAACTGATATTACTCAGCAATTACTCTTACCATTCCTTTCACTTGTACAAGCTTTTCCATCAGTTCTTCTCTGGAATCAGCAAGAACGTTGATATGTCCCATTTTTCTTCCCGGTTTGGTTTCTGTTTTTCCGTATAAGTGAATGTAGGTTTCAGGAAGCTTCAAAACGTCTTCCATTCCTTCATATACAACTTTTCCTTCATATCCTTCTGCACCTACCAGATTCAGCATCCCGCTGTAAGTGATGGCATCGGTATCTGCTAAAGGTAAGTTTTTAACCACACGGTACATCTGCTCAAACTGTGAGTTGGTATTTCCTTCCTGACTTTGGTGTCCTGAATTGTGCAGTCTTGGAGCTGTTTCATTCACCCATATTTTTCCTTCTTTATCAAGGAACAATTCAATAGCGAATAATCCCGGAGAGTTCACTGCATTTAAGAATTTTTCTGTGATAGAATCAATCTGGGTCTGTACATCTTCTGTGAGAAGCACCGGACATACATTGAAGTCTAAAAGGTTTAGCTTTGGATCAGCAACCATTTCCGTTACCGGGAAAATATTGGTTTCTCCCTTTTCATTTCTTGCAACAATTACAGAAAGTTCTTTTTCAATATCTACCATACTTTCAATAACAGATGCTTCTGTCCATAAGTGCTGATAGTCTTCTTCCGTTTTAATTACCTGTACTCCCTTCCCGTCATATCCACCAGTATTCATTTTCTGAACAAACGGCAATGGCATGATGATCTTCTCATCACTGTTCCACACCACCTGGAATTCCGGGCTTGGAATATCATGAGCTTTATAAAATTCTTTTTGAAGGATCTTTTGCTGGATCGTTTTGATGATATTGGCATTGGGAACAACTCTTATTCCCTGTCTTTCAAGTTCTGCCAATGCATCAGCATTTACGTGTTCTATTTCAATGGTCACCACATCTTTGTCTTTTCCGAAGTTCAAGACTGTTTCGTAGTCATTAAAATTTCCCTGTGTAAAATACGAGATATTATGACATGGTGCATCGGAAGCAGGATCCAGAGTATAAAACTCATCATCATACTTCAGTGCACTTTGTATCAGCATTCTTCCCAGCTGTCCGCCTCCCAGAATTCCTATTTTCATTTTTTATTTTTATTAGATTTATTCTTATTGAATTTTATCGATTTTTAAATAACCAAGTCCCATCAGATTCTTCTGATTTTCTGCATCAGATTTTTTAAGAACGATAGAATATTTTTCTTTCATATAAGCAGGAAGAATATCACTTACATTGAAAATATCATCAATATCTACTCCATGCTTATCATCAATATGGCTTACAGCTCCTTCAAATCCCATCGTCTGGTAAAATTCGGTAGCCTTTGCTCTTTTTACAATTTCTCCCATAGACTGCCCTACCATTAAGTGCTGCTCATGGAATTCTTCAAAAAAGCCAGGCTTATACCCTCCTAAATTGAGGAAATACAATTGATCTTCTGATGACTTCTCTCCTTTTTCTACAATCTCTATTTCATAACCATCAGCAAATTTTACTTCCTGATGACAATCCAGGTGAATTTTCCCTTCTGCTTCCTTCCAAAACTCTTTCATATCCGGGATCAGATCTTTAAGATTCTCTGCTATTCCAAAGAAAACATCGTGTTGCTCAATATTTCTTCCTTTGGGAGTTGCCCCCAGGATGACATAAAATAATTTCAATTCATTTTTCATGCATACAAAAATACGTTAAATTTATATTTTTCAAATGTTTGGCAGACTACTACAATAATTTTATATTTGTAACATTATTTGTAGTATGTCAGAAATCATCATACTCTTCCTTGGAGCAATTTCCGCTGGTCTTTTAGGTTCACTTACGGGTTTAGGAGGAGGAGTTATTATCATTCCTTTATTAACGCTGGGTTTCGGCGTTCCAATGCATTATGCTATCGGTGCTTCGCTCATTTCTGTGATCGGAACCTCATCCGGTGCGGCCGTAGCTTTCGTAAAAGAAGGCTTTACGAATATGAGAATCGGGATGTTTCTCGAAATAGCCACCACAGCAGGAGCTATTGTGGGCGCTCTGGTTTCAGGGATGCTTAACCCGAATACAATCGGAATTATTTTCGCAAGTATCCTTCTTTTAACGGTTATTTTAAATCTTAAGGGTAAACCGGATCACCAGGAACCTTTGGTAAAAGGAAGTTTGGAAGAGAAGCTGAAATTATACGGAACTTTCCCGGATAAAGGGATTTTGAAAAGCTATTCAGCAAGAAATACAGTTCCCGGATTTTTGATGATGATGTTTGCCGGCGCCATGTCTGGTCTTCTAGGGATTGGTTCTGGAGCATTGAAGGTATTGGCAATGGACAATATGATGAAACTGCCTTTCAAAGTATCTACAACAACCAGTAATTTTATGATCGGAGTAACGGCAGTAGCCAGTGCACTGATCTATTTCCAGAGAGGAGAAATTATTCCGGTAATTGTAGCTCCGGTATTGATAGGAGTTGTAATCGGAAGTTTTATTGGTTCAAAAACGCTGATGGTATCAAAGACCAAAAAATTAAAAGTATTTTTTGCCATTGTTATTACCATTCTTTCTATTTACATGATGTATAACGGTATCAACAAAAGCTTCAGATAATGAAAAAGAATTTTACAGATGTAGATCTGAACCGCTCCGTAGGAAACCTTCTGAGACTTGGTGTTATTCTTTCTGTGGCAACATCTCTGATTGGTTTTATCAAGTTATTTTTTGAGGGTTTTAAAATGCCCGAAAAATATACTAGTCTTGTGGTAGGAACCTCTTCCGAAAAAGTATGGGGACATTTTTGGGATTCTCTGTGCAAAGGAGAAGGTACAGCCATTATTCAGCTGGGAATTCTTTTATTGATCTTCACGCCTCTGATGAGGATTGTTTTTGCTTTAATAGGCTATTTAAAAGAAAAAGATTACGTGTATGTAGTCATTTCTTCTATTGTTTTAGCAATTATGGCAGTGAGTTTCTTTGCAGGCTACGCCCACTAATTTATTTTACATTTCATAAAACTCTAACGGCAGCTGATCCGGATCCTGGGTAAAGAAAAATTCTTTTCCTGTGAATTCATCTATGCGGATTTCTTCACAATTTAACCCTTTCCCTATCAGTTCATTCCTTTTTTCTGTAACATTTTCCACAGAGAAAGCAAGATGCCTTAAACCACATGCTTCAGGGCGTGACGGACGTTGTGGAGGATTTGGGAAAGAGAATAATTCTATTACATAATGATCCCCGATTGCCAGATCAAGCTTGTAAGATTGTCTTTCTTCACGGTATACTTCACGAATGATATTCAGATCTAGAGTTTCTGTATAAAATTTCTTTGAAACAGTATAATCTGAACAGATGATTGCAATATGATGGATTTTCATTTTTTTATTTTAAACTACTTTTAAATTTAACTTTGTTATTGTATTTCTTTACAGTTATCTTTTCTTCTTGTATCAATAATATATTGGATTTTCCATTCGTTATTCTGCTTTACCAGCTGAAAACTATTAGCTCCGCAATGTGATAATTTCCCTTTTAAATAAAAAGAATAAGGCGTAAATACACTGGCCAGATTTCCATCCGTATGAATGGCTTCTACTATAATCCTTTCATCCAAATCCCCTTTTGTAAATTTTGAAACCGAAGCTACAAATTCCTGTATGTTATCACTTTTTACAGTACCGTCTTTAGTGATGGTCTGAAGAACCGCATTCTCCGCAAAAGCTGATTTTACCAGCTCAGAGTCTGCATTTTTCATGCCAAGGAATAGGTTTTGGATAGGTTTTTCAATATCTTTATTTTGCTGACCGAAAGCTGAAATACTGATCAGCAGAAACAGTGCCATAATTTTATTCATAGAATAGATTTAGATAAATAAAAATAGATAAAATAAAATTTAAATTGATTAACAAATTTTAAAAATCATTCTTAAATTGTGATCAAAATTATTTCATAGCTTTTATATGTGGATTATTTATCTGATTTTGGCCATACTTCTTCTGGTCATGACAATACTGCCAAAAATTCAGCATTCTCACTGGATATTCAGAGTTCCGGAATTTGCTAAAATACAGGTTACTTATCTTATCTTTTTCACTTTTCTACTAGGTTTTTTTACTGATTCTAAAGAATATTTTTGGTATTACCAGAGTATTCTGCTGGTCTTGTTTGTTCATCATAGCCATACTCTTATCAAGTACACCCGTTTCTACCCCGTAAAGAAACACACACAGCGTTACAAATCTTCTGATAAACTACATTTTATTTCAGCTAATGTTTATCAGTTCAATAAAGAGTATGAGAAGTTCATTAGGCTTGTTAAAAAGTACAATCCTGATTTTTTCATGACTATGGAAAGTAATGGTGACTGGGAAAAAGCAATGAGGCCTTTAGAAAAAGAATATAGTTACCAGCATAAAGTAACCCTTGAAAACACCTATGGCATGCATTTCTATTCCAGAATTGAAATCAAAGAAGCAAAGACTCATTATTTCGTAGCTGATGATATTCCAAGTATTGAGGTACATATGAAAACAGCTGATGGTTTTTCTTTTGTTTTCTTTGGAGTTCACCCGCCGCCACCAAGTCCTACAGAAGAAGAAACATCAAAGGAAAGGGATGGTGATCTTCTAAGCACAGCCAAATGTGTAAAAGACATCAAAAAACCTGTTATTGTAGTGGGAGATTTCAATAATGTTGCATGGTCAAGATCATCTGTGCTTTTCAGAAAAACAAGCCATCTGATAGATCCGAGAATCGGACATTCTTTTGTTTCCACCTTTCATGCAAGATACCGTCTTTTAAGGTTTCCTATCGATCTGATGTTTCACAGTGAAGATATTTTTATTAAACAGCTGAAGACATTGGAAAATTTTGGTTCAGACCACCTCCCGGTATATTGTGAGTTTTTCATAGATCATCACAATGATGAACAGGAAGAGCTTATAGAAACAGCTACTTCTGAAGAGAAAGCAGAGGCCGAAATCATGATAGAAGAAGGAAAGAAAGAAGATGGCGAAAGGGAAACTGTTGTTAATGAAGATTAAAAAGTGGGCCAAAGCCCACTTCTATTGAATATTATTTTTTATCAGAATCCAAAGTTCCATCCCCAATTAATGGTTCTGTTCCTACCCCAGCTGCCTGTTTCTGTTCCTACCTTATATTCGGTAAAAAATATGAGTAATAAAGCAATAACAATGGCAATGAGAATATAAATCTTCTTCTTTTTCATCCTAGAATTTCATCACATCCTTCACTACTCCATTTTTCTGGGTATGCTGTAGTAATTCAGCTTCAATGAAGGTTTTAATCTGCTCTTCAGAATCATTGCTTGGAAACAGAAGATGAACATTTGCACCTGCATCCAGCGTAAAGAATAAAGGATGTCCGGTTTCTCTTCTAAAATCCCAGATTTTATTGATGACTTCCAATGTTCCTGTTTTCATCAGGATAAAAGCAGGATCACTCATCATCATCATTGCATGCAATGTAAGTGCCTCATGTTCTACCAACTTGATAAAACGTTCCATATCTCCGCTTTTCAGTATGTTTTTCATGGGAACGAAATTTTCCCTTGCCTCCTGAAATCTTCTTTCAGCGTACGGATTGGTATTCATCAAACCATGTCCTACCGTTGAAGAAACGCTTTTTTGCCCTTCATGAATTAACAGCACCCAATCATTAAAATTTTTGAACACTTCATGAACTTCACTATCCGGATACTGTACTCCGAATAGATCTGAACTTCCTTCTACCTCATCACTTTCTCCCCACACAACAAGCCCGTTATATAAGCTTCGGCATGCACTTCCACTTCCTAATCTTGCTAAAAATGAAGCTTTTCTTAAAGATTCTTCTTCAGATGTTTTTTCTGAAAATGAAGCATCCAATGCCATCAGGCATTTTGCAATGGCTCCAAATCCTGAAGCTGAGCTTGCGATCCCCGAACTGTGTGGAAATGTATTCTCTGTTCTGATCATATATTTTCCTTTTAAAATCCATGGAAGGTACTGCTCTATATTTTTAAAATATTTCTCTATTTTCTCAGCAAATTTCACTTCCTCATTTCCAGACAGGAAAGTTTGTACTGAAAAAGCTTCACCTGCTGTAAATTCCATTGATGTATTGGTTTTACAGTGGTTCAAAGTATAACTGATACTAGGATTAGCAGGAATCTGATTGTCATATTTCCCCCAATATTTAATCAGGGCAATATTAGACGGACAGCTTTCCGAAACCGTTTGTGAATGAATATTGAAATTTTCTTTTCCTATAAAATCTTGTGTCGTCATAGTTTAATTTAAGTGTATTATTTAATACATCTTCTCTATAATATCTGCGTATTTTTTGATCACTACATTTCTTTTGACTTTCAATGTAGGAGTAATTTCTCCTGTATTGATATCAAATTCTGCCGGCATCAAAGTGAATTTCTTCACTTTTTCATAGTCTGCCAGGTGATCCTGCAATTCTTTAATTTTTTCTTTATAAAGATTGATTACCTTTTCATTTTTTACAGCATCTTCCCAATTGGTGAAAGAAACATTATTTTTCTTAATATAATCCTG
>Ga0157370_10003863_pt1 | contig 17461 bp, 12 predicted proteins | sample C35metaG_FD_113463 | JGI IMG/M metagenome (GOLD analysis project Ga0157370, IMG submission 113463) | Corn rhizosphere microbial communities from Kellogg Biological Station, Michigan, USA - C3-5 metaG | ecosystem: Host-associated > Plants > Roots > Rhizosphere > Soil | place: USA: Michigan...
ACTCTCGTCAGCAATAATCAGGTCGAAGAAGCCCACATCGAGCTGAGCGAAGCGGTTCATCATGCCCGGGTAGGTTGCAATGTAGATGCGTGCGGTCTGATCCACCTTGTTTGTTTCACCAATTACACAACGCGGCTCGCTAGGCAGGTTCTGCTTGAAGGCCTCATCAGCCTGCACACGCAGCTCCTTGCGGTCGCAGAGAAAAAGCACGCGTTTGGCCCAACCAGTCCGCAGAAGCAGCTCGGCCAAGGCAATAGCCACACGGGTTTTTCCGGTGCCGGTGGCCTGGATGATCAGCGCCTTGCGGCGCTGCTTTTGGAAGTGCGCAGCAACAGTCTTGATTGCTTCAATCTGGTAGGGCCGGTCGGCAATACTCAGCTCGGGGTTGTGCTTTTCCAGCTCCGCGATGCGGTACTGACGCTGATAGTTCAGGTATTCAAGGCTGTCCTTGCTGTAGAGGCCGTACACCGGACGATAGGTGTTGTACTGCTTGTCGTCCCAGATGAAGGTTTCGTAACCGTTGCTGTAGAAAATCACCGGGCGCTGCATACCAATGCGCTCGAAGCCGTCGGCGTACATACGGGCTTGTTCGCGCCCCGCCTGTAGACTGACATTGCCGGACTTTTTGGCTTCGATCACGGCCAATGGCTGGCCGTTGTCACCCCATAGCACGTAATCCGCAAAACCCTTTCCGGAAGCGTTATCGGGGAAGTCGACTTCCACCTCCATGCCGACCTGAGCCGGGTTGCTGACATCCCAGCCAGCCTGCAGCAGCATGGCGTCGATCATCAGTGCGCGGGTCTTGGCTTCACTCCATTGCAGGCTGTCGGCAACCTTTTGGCTTTGCTGCTGACGCTTTTGTTGATCTGGCTTGGCAGGCTTGTCGAGCTTGTCGAGGTTGCGGGTGCGCTCCTGCTCCAGCTTGTCCATGACGCGCTGCAGCTCTTCCTGCTGCTTCTGCAGTTTTTTCTCGTAACTGGAAACCGATTGCTGAAGCTGGCTGAACGCAGCGGTCGGATCCTTAACCTCAATGAACGCCGGCAGCGCTGCCTGAGTAACGCCGTAGTATTTTACAGCCATGTACTTGGCAAGCTCATGCGCTGCATTCAAAGCGAGCTTGGCGTTGCGCACATCGCCCTCACCACCATGAGCAGTGTCGTTACCCTGAATACGCAGAAAATTAATCTGATAAACCAGAGCCTTGCTGACGCAATCAGTAAATACGGGGTCTTTCACCAACTCATAGAAGCTCGACTGCGGCAGACGCGGCAACAATTCCTCTTTGTAGATGGTTTTGGTCAGCTCCTCGGCAAAGCTGCGCAAGCGGGTGAGCGCGCTGCCCGGATCGATGTGCAGCACCGCTTCGGCAAGGCCAGCCAAATTAGCCAGCAGTTGATTGCCGGTGCGAAGGAATTCGAAGTTAAGTGATTTCATAGAGGCGACTCTATCCATATCGATCCTAAAGCGAGGACCGTGCCAGTTTTTACTGTATACCGTAGGTACGGCTTTTAACGTGGACAGAATCGGGCCTGCCGCACCGCCTGAAATTGCGTTGAGAGCATTTCCGCCAACCCAACTGGCCAACACGCGTTACTTTGTCGCCACTTAACCCTGTACTCCCGACCTTCCTGCTGCCCATTCGCAGACTAGGAAAATATGCTCGAGTCGATGTAGATGGTAAACCATCAGTCGATACAGGTCTTGAAACGACTAACAATCCGAAAGGGTTATGCGCGCGATGAGGCTCAGCCTGTTGACATCTATTGCAAATTGTCCCATTTATCGAGATGTCACTGACCCATCCTTTCCTCGCAAATAATCACCTTTGCGGCTTTTGTGTAAACCATGAGTTGGGTCACTCTTGCATCAGCACGGGGGGCAATTCGGCGTTGGCATCAACACCGTTCACCTTTACCGGCACGTCTGGACTCGCAAAGCATGAAGACATCTTGTGCAAGAACAAACGTGCCCGCGAGGCCATACTAGACACGATTCGAAAGAACGTCTTATCTGAGACGAGATACTAGAGTTGGTTACGGGTGAACGACTTGTAAAACTCTAAGAACTCATCTCGAATGCCAAAGGCAGTATTCGACCAACGGGGTACCTCTGCACAGATCAGTTCGTAGTGGTGGACATGTGCCGGATCATTAGTTCTCAGCCGCCAATGCACAAACTCGTTATTCACGGATAGTGGGTTCAGCATCGTCACGTAGGTCAGCATCGCATGGTGTAGGGCTTGGTGGGCGCTTTGAGAGTCCATTCCCCCGACACCATGCTCCAAACTAGTCGCCTCGATAGCTTGTAATCTGAAAAGATGAGAGGGGTAGCAATCCATCTGTGACTCATCGCTCGGAAGGATGAAACACAACGACCAGAAAAAAGAGGCGACATGCCAAATCGAGATTGCATAAGCCACAGTACATATAGCTTCATTCCCCGCTACTTGCAATTCTTCAAGCAACAGCATTCGTTGTTTGTTGAACTCGAAAAGAAAATGAAATGCATACGTGTCCGCGACAATTTCTCTGGCGTGCGCTGCCAGGCGATCAGATGATCCATGTTCCTGCGAATCATCTATTGCATAGTGCATACTGGGGTGAGCATCCTTACCCGGCTGCCCCAATTCACGCCTCGCCCGGTGCATATTGTGAAGATGCCCTACTTCATGAAACACCAAAAATCTGAAAAGTCCTTCAATAGTGGCGTCAAAGCCCAGCCGGTAATCCTCATCTAACAGCCACCAGAAACGTTCGTCCTCCCAGTTGAACTCACCACCCGAGAGCCAGGATCTGACCGTGCCTGACCAAGGTTCGTAAAATTGATCCTCAGGAAGTTTCTTCCGTCGGTCGGCACCTACCAACATAGAAGCTATGCGGAATAGAAAATCTAGCATGCCTTTGTACACAAGCACGGCTTGGTGTTCGTGATTGACCGATGCCTGGATACGTATACCATCGACAATGTGAAAGCTTGACTCGCCGGGGATAAATTCAGCGCAGATTTCCTCGCCCACAGCCAGCAGATGCGCAAAGAGCAGATCAGGCTGGATCTCGCAATCAAGAAACGCCTCACCGGTTCTTGAGAACAACGCTGAATGGAGGAATTCCCTTCTGTTAGGCTTTTGATTATCCATTAGAAAGCTCCGCCTTCGATAAGAATACGCCAACATACAGAAAGGCTCTGTGCCTGCACAACGATTTCGTGCCGCCGACTGTTGCGGAAAAAAATTCAATACTGTGTCTGGGATTAGCTGCTCACTAAACTTCCACGCCATGTATGACTAGCCCAAGGCATGACCTCAGTGATAGCTTGGCTTAGTTATCTCGCTCATGGTCGCGACGAAGACTCAGCTAGCGATCTTGAACGAGGGCTTGAAGGTGACCACAGCAAAAACTACATGAGGCCAGAGGAATTACATGTCGATGTTAGAAATGGATAGCGAACGCGCACCAAAGGAAGATCTATCCCAGATAGAAGATATACTGCGTAACATAAGCAGCAAGGAACTAAAGAGACGTATTGAATACTTCAACAAAAACTATAAAACCTTCGACTCTGACGACATCTACGAACGAATCAAAGATGTGATCTTGGTTCAGGTAGGTGCATTGCGGATGGGAGCATTTCCTGCCCAAGAAAAAGAATATTCTACGACAGGAATATTTTACCGGGCAAGAATCTGGCATGAAGAATTTAAAGACTTACCTGAGTCGGAGTTCTGGGCAGCACCCGGAGAAAAGATCAAATCCTACGGTCGCATCAACCGCCCCTCCCAAGGCCTGCTCTATACGTCTGAAGGCCAGATACATACCACCTTTGCAGAGGTAAGAGCCAACCCGAAATCCAACGTTCTCTTGATGGCTTACCAATCAAAAGACACATTGACGGTGGGTACCATGGGAAACAGGTTTGGTGCTGATCTGTCATCAGATGCGAAAAAGAAGCTCGCTCTCATTCGCAAATTTATCAACAAAAACCTATTGGCTGCCGGTGAGGGTGCATATTTGTTCAGCAGCGAATTCACCAACACGATGATGAATTTCAGCCCCGACGGCTGGGCCTATCCTTCAGCCCTTTGTCCTGGGGGCGAGAATGTGTGCTTCCGTCCAGAATCTCAGCAAAAGCTGGAGTTGCTTGAGGTCTTTGCATTCAGTGGTACGGAAAACGGACAGCCTGCTCCTGTGGGCTATTTCCTACAGAAGCTCGATGGACACTATGAGTATCAAGCCGATGCTGAAGCCGCAGCCGCGCGCTTGCGGGACTTTATTCTCAAACACCGACGATTGACTTTTTCAAATGATCGATCGACCTTGGAACAGCGGAAAACAGTGCGCACGACAACCAATTTGATTCCCTAGAGGCGGTCATGGACAAATCCTAGGTAGATCGGCCGCAAGCTGCCGACTGATATCAAATGTGTGTAGCAGAAATAGAAAAGCCCGCCTTTGGGGGGCGGGCTTTCAAGTTTCTCCAAGGGGAGGCTATGGGCCAGAAAGTCCCGGAGCAAGCCTCTGAAGAATATTCAATCTACAAAGGAACTTTAAGCCATCTTCAACGAGCCCTTACCGATGCCCGAGTAGGGGCTCACCACGGTTAGCGCCTCAAAGTGGGTTCATCAAGAGCTCGACGTTGAGCTGCCCCCCTGTTTGGGGCCCAGCTCCACTAGGAGCTCGATGACAGGCCGACGATGACCTGACCAATGCCATCTAAAGATGATTTGGTATCTCGACCGTTAGAGGCGCATGAAACGGCATCTTAACGGGTTTGAAGCCACAATGTTGGCAGGGACTCTCTGGCCAAGCCCAAGCGGCTGATCAGCCACATGGCCAAGCGGCGGCAAGGCCATGAGCGTCTAAACTGGATTGGAGGGTGCACAGAGGCCCGCTCGAAATGAAAATCACTGGTCGCATGGAAGTGGAAGCATTGACTGCTCGGCAATCCGAGCAGCATCCGCCCTAGCTAAAGCGTGCTCAAACTTTTACCTGTTGCCGAGCTTCCTGACGCACTTGTTCGCGAGCTTGCACCTGTTGGGCGATAGTCGCCTGAATCTCTGTGTAGAGCTGAGCACGTTCGTTGTCGCGGTCAGCAACAGTCACCACCAATGCGTAGGGCTCCATATCGAGTACATCTGGATGATTCCACTCCCTGTCCTGACGAATCACCACAACAAACCATTTCTCAGCAGGATTACGCTGTTTGAAGACCCATCTGGAGGACTGCACGGTTCCACGACTTCTCAGCTGCGCCGAAATGTCTCGGTTCGGGACAGCGTCATCATTTCGAGTCTTCTCTTCGTCCTGTTTTTCGTGGTTAAAGGACTTCTGGACAGCTTCAAGGGATTCGCCTTTAACCAAGCGATAACTGATTTGAGTCGCCAAGTAGTCTAGCCTGGTGGTTCGGACTGCCGGTGAGTACGCAAGGGTGACGCTCAGCTCGCGTATGCCTTTAGTCTTGCGCAGATAGGATGCAGGCAATGGCAGTTCATAAAACTGACATGAGTCCTTCTCGATCGCTTCCTCGCACATCAACACCACACAGTGATCAGATGATCTGAAAAGGTCGCTTTCATTAACTTGGCCATAGCCGGCCACGTCACGTGACATGTCTCGAAGTCGCGTGGCTTTGTTTCCCTTGTACGCCTCCTTCAAATCATCCGAAAACGTCGTATCAATTTCATCGGGCAAAGAGGCGTGATTGACTAACATCGCCCTCAACAGATTCGCGGAGGCTTCCGGATATTCGTTGAGCAGCCTACCCGCCAGATGGGTGATATAAGGAGCTGAAAAACTTGTGCCGCTGATTTCCTTGAATATCGTATTGCCTTGGAATTCATGATTCAGCGTAAGAACTCCCAACCCGCGCATATCCGTTTTCCATTGATTATCAGCCTGGTGCATTGGACAGGCCAAGTTTCCACCTGCGGCGACCAACTCGGGTTTTAGAGCGCCTTTTACAGAAGGCCCATGGCGGGTAAACGGAGACGGCTGACCTTCGGACGCCGGCGAGAGCTGATGAATCTCAGGGTACCGCTGACTGTCGTATGTTGCGTTATGGCGGGCAACGCTTCCTACCGTCAGTACGTTCAATGCAGGTGCTGGATCAATGATGACGTTCTGCTCGTGCAAGAGGTATTCGGGATATTCCTCTCGCCAGCTGTTTATTGGAACAAGTGGGTCGTCGGATCCTCTGAAGTTTCCAGTCGAAACCACAAATAGGACATTGTGTTTACGCGCGAGCACATCAAGGATGTAGGCCAAGCCTCTGATATGAGTACCGTCATAAGGCGCATTGGAATTGCCCAAGGAGAGATTGAATATTCTGCAACCCAGCTGAACGAAGTGTTCCACCGCTTCGGTCAGCGTGGCTTCTACAGTGTGCTCATCGTAGACAGCGTTATTTGTCTGGAGGCATTTACGCATGACCTTACCGTTATATAGCCAGATCTCTGGGCGCCAGAAATTGCTTTGCTCACATGCCTCAACGTCTCCGTAAAGAGCGATGCCTGCCACTGCGGTGCCATGGCCGGCTTCGTCAAACTCATCCTGATCCTGCACAAATGACTGACTCTCACCTATCGCCATTCTAAGCAGAGGGTGGTTTGTATTGATTCCGCTGTCGAGTATGCAAACACGCGCGGCATCCTGTGCCGGGCTTGGGATATTTCGCGGAAGCTCACCAATATCACGGTTCAACTGAGGATACGAAATGCCCGTTTGAGGAATAAGATCTACTAAGCGGACATCTACATGGTTCAACAGCATGTCTGCCTGGGCCTGGTTGACCTCAACGCGGTACATCACCAAGCTATCAAAATTGAGCCTGTGTATGGTTGTAACCTCAACCTCTGCAAGCCAAGCCTCAAAGGCAGCACACAGCCGAATACGTACGGGATGGTTGGCTACATGGTGCGGCCAGAGTTCGATATCCAACTTGAAGGTATCGGTGTCAGGAAGGCCGATATGGCGCAAGGCCCAACTCTTGCGATCTTCGGCTGACCAGCTGTCAATGCCTTCAATTGCCTCAAGAATCTGACGATACGTGACTGTTTGTCCCGCTACGCCTAGTTTGTTGAGGTGCTCCTGAAACATCGCCAACCCGGCCTCAGTCGCGAACACCACGCAAAGTTGCTTATCTTCCTGACTGATGAATTCAAGGCCATGCTTTTTCAGGCTATCGAAGGTCATCGCGCCTTCGTACCTGATTTTCAGTACAAAGGGAGAATCCTCGCCAGACTTTAGCTGCTTTCGTGCTTCGGCTGCGGCGGTGGCAAAATACCCGTTGAGCTTCTGACCATGCCCTCGAAGGTCACCTTGTTTGTGGAACCTGGGGGAGTTCTTGGTTCGCCGGCGATTATTGAGGTTTTCACGATCAATGGTCAGGTGTTTGTACGTCGCCACTTCATCATCCTTGAGTGAAAATCGTTAGTGTTTTCGCAGACCTTCCCGAACTAGAGCGCTACGCAGCTCCTTGATCGTAAGAAACTCTTGGCCTCTCAGGATCATGCGTTTAACCGCACGGCGAACGACGCGCTCAATATCAGCCCCGCTCTTGCCTTCAAACTCGCTAAGCAGCTCCTTGTCGTCAAGCTCAAATTGTCTGCGAGTGCCGCGTAGTTTGAGCTGCAATAAGGAGATTAACTGCTTGTGATCTGGTAGGGGGAATTCAATTGCATCATCAAAACGACGCCAAATGGCAGAATCAAGAATGTTCTCGTGGTTGGTCGCCGCCAGGATGAGACTTCTGCCGTCATAGGCATCCATCATCTGAAGCACAGCGTTAACCACACGACGAAGTTCCCCGTGCTCACCACTGTCGCCGCGCTCCTTACCGATGGCGTCGAACTCATCGAAAAGCACCACCAGATCATGCCGCGCGATGAAATCGAATACTTTACGTAGATTCGCTGCAGTCTCACCGAGAAACGAAGAGACCAGAGCATCCAGGCGGACGATTGCCAGAGGGCGATCCAGCTCAAAAGCGATTACCTCGGCAGCCAGCGTCTTACCACAACCCGGAGGGCCGAAGAAAATGATCTTGCCTGAAGGCTTCATTCCATAGCTGCGGAGTACATCAGCCCTGCGGTGCTCCTCCAGCATCTCCTCAATCATGTCGGAACTAGTTTCCGGCAGGATAATTTCCTCTAAGGAACGCTTAGGCGGCCTGATATCGAGCAGTGGAAGCCCGCGCTCCTTATCGACCGGAATCTCAAACTCAAACTGAGGTTTACGGCCTTGCGACTGTGTATGCATGTCGCCGCCGTAAAGAATTTGCTCTAAATCGTTAGCCAGCAGGTGGTGTTGTTTTTGCCGTTCTTCTTCAATGATCGCTTCAGACGCACGACGGAACGCGGCCGGGTCACCGATAGTCCCTGCTTTGAAGAGTTGCCTTAGTATTTTTCCGTTAGCCATTTTATATGCCCTGCATTTAGCTATTTGCTTCAGAGTTGCCAACTCTTGAAACTAATCCTTGCCCTAAGCAGTAGAAACTAACAGGTTGAATTAATCAGAGCTAACATATTATAGGACTCCATTCCGAACTTAGTAGTGCAACCAAATTTATTTAAATCTGAACAACTACAAAACTCCCTTAAGAGTATCGACAATGCTGGCATTTTGTCCAGTACTATCAGATCGTAAACCTTCCGGCATGCCCGCCAATCGACGAGTGGCAGCTAAGCATCGTTTGGCCCTTTTCAAGCCATGCATTACCGACCTTTATCCTGTCACGACCACAGAAATATCAATGACTTCCCGACTGAACCATGGTTTCTGAAGACTGTGGTGTAGGCATCGAATTGACCAGCTGTTCTCCATTCAACCGTACAGCCCATCCGAGATCTGAATCAGCATTTCTTCCACTCTTTGCGCGCCAAAACTAGTGGAGAGCATTGCCATAGGGGTTCTTCCCGAAAAGCGACCCTTCGGCTTGGAAAGCCAATTCTTTGCTCTCCCAATGTCGCCGAAGACGCCTTCAGCCAAAGCAATAACGTACGCACTGCGATAAAGCCGATCGCTCTCATCTACCTTCAAGCTTTGACGGTTCGCCAATCGAGATTTAAAGGAAGACCATGGAACTACTAGATCCCGTTCATCTTCAGTGATTACTCCTTCATCACAAAGCTTCTGGAGGATGGAGGAGTCAAAACCTGACGCGATTATTTCATGAATTGCTTGGTCTGAAGCATCAATAGGTATCTCAAGCCAAGTTGCTAAACGGGGTCGACATACCCCCAAAATTTCTTCGCCAGGAGAGGAGATCAAAGCGTGATGAAGGTTTGACGCGTTTTGCTTGGGCTGGAGAAGAATTGCTCCATCAATCACTTTCACTACCAGGGTGTCCCCAAGACTGACGCCTAACAGCATCAGCAATTCTGACGGAAAATCGACCGTGTACTCTCCGCCGTTGCCGCCGATCTTGACTGTCCATCGCAGGAACTCACTCATGATTGGACTCCCTCCCTCCGTCTCATTGAGGAAGGTACATTATGCTCGCGCCTCCCCTGATGTGCATTGAAGGCGACAAACGATACAAAAGTTACTTTGGATGCGAAGACCTCGTACCAGCGGGGGCCCAGACCTCCAGTCGGCAAGCTGATTACCTCGCGTAAGCGGTAAGCGACAATGTGGCGAACCCTCAAGCGAGTTAAAAACCATGTCGGCTCGGGCTGCTATCTTTGATGCCTTTGGCACGCTGATAAAAATAACCAAAGGTACCCATCCTTATCGAGAAATCCTTAAGCTGGGAACTGAACAAGGTCGTCGCCCCCAACCAAGTGACGCAGAAAATCTGATGACCTTGCCGCTTGATTTACGCGAAGCTGCGGACTTCTTTGGCATACACGTAAAGCCCGCACTGATGACTCAACTGGAAATTAATCTGCTCCTTGAGGTTGAGGGTATACGGGCTTATGACGATGGACTGACGTCGGTTAAGGCTCTCAAAGCCGAGGGGATAAAAGTAGTGATCTGTTCTAACCTCGCGAAGCCATACGCCTCCGCTATCGAGAGGCTCTATCCAGGGTTAGATGGTTACGCATATAGCTTTGAAGTCGGCGCTGTAAAACCTGCTTTTGAAATATATCGGACAGCGACAGATCTTGCCGCCGTATCAATGAGCGAAGCATGGATGGTTGGTGACTCAAAATATGTTGACTGTGATGTTCCCTCTTCTTATGGCATTCGCGGCTTTTTTCTTGATCGACGGGGCACCCAAGGTTTTAGTACACTTCATCAGTTCACAGAGCAACTATTGCGAGATAAATCATCGATAGTATAAAATTTATGAGCAAGCCTAAAAACATTAACCCATAAATAGGGACATTTCAGCCAGCTATCATAGTCAAGCTTACTTAAGGATCTTCAATTGATATACTCACCACTTCCAGGGGAATATATAGGCTCAGCAGTACGAAGAGGGAAAGAGCTAACAGGTCTAAAATCAAATAGCACTGAGTATTCAATAAAAACCATCATAGAAAATCGCACGCAAAAGATTGTGTTTCCATCTAGCTTTGTAGAACATGGTATAACAGAGGAGGTGCTGAACGAAAACACAATCTATCCATTAGCCAAGGCTCTAGGAAGCATACAAACAGGAACAAACTACACACCGTTAAAAAATTGGAAGATCTGCCTTCAATGCATTGCTGACGATATCGAAAAATACGGCGCACCCTACATACACCGTCGAAATGTGTTTTCTATAATTTCACATTGTAGTTTGCACGCTACCAAACTTTATAAAAATTGCCCATCATGCTTTAAGCTAGTTTCTTCTCACAAGATATCAGAGTTTATAAAGTGCAGGAAAAGATTTTCGTTTGACCCACCAAACCCTAATTCTACCAACCACTCTTTCTCTATATTTGTGAGCGATCTACTCAACTACAATGGAGAAAAAATATGTTCAAAATTAGTTGAATGGAAAGTATTTGAAGATCTCGCAATCACGCAATACAACGGTGACTATTCAGATGCCTTTTATAATATAATCAAAGACGCCAACAAGGCGCTTGAAACGAATACTTCCAGCGCATCACTTAGAGGTCTAACTTTTAACAACCGTGCCATTTTGACATTTTTTGCATATAAGACTTCGCAGAAATACCTTGATGCGATGACTCGTATAGTAAAATTATCTCGCAAATGATTCCAAGCTAGATGACCGATTACTAACAGCTATGGGTATAGCTTTTTAACTATTAATCAATCCCAGACCGCCCAACAAAGAATAATTTTTTCATTTCGATTGACGAGACTTTACTGATGCGGATTCCTGCATACCGATTAATTACGCTGATCGCTTGATACCCTGACAACGAATATCTTCTTATGGCCCAACGTAACTTTCGCAATTGATAGTCATGATCAGTCTCCAAAAGCGAATCCAACATCTTTAGGCTTTTCGGAAACTTATCTTTTGTATGCAAAAAACTATAGTTATTCGCAACCATCCTTAGCAAGACTGATTTTGTTATTTTTCTTGGTTTTCCGATCTCAGCTATGATTTCGCTCTTGGCCGCGATGAGTTTTTTCGATAGAGTAAAATCGCGATCCGCCCAATCAATAGGATTTTTCCTAAACTTAATTACTTTATTAACCTTACTTTCCTCATTTTTAGTTGCGGGTCGCCTAGAAGCATCTACAAGGAAACTGTTATCGATTTCCGGATTAAAACCCCGATGTTCAAAATTACGTAACCTATCCTCGTCCACACCGAATAGCCAGCAAAGAAAATAGTACCTAAACGGTTGAATAACTCTTCCACGCCTGCGGAGTGAACACATAATCCACTCAAGATCAGAGACGAGAGGCTGGTATTCCTGTTCATGGTTGCCTTGATGCAGTCTTTGCTCGACAAATCTCAGTATCTCTTGTTCTCGCCACCTATCCCTATAGCGAAATCCCATTTCTGTGAGGTGCCACTTTAGAAAATCATTACCCACGAGTCGGCATGCAGCCTGGGAGTTGCTTAGCGCCCAGAACTGTATTTTTGTAACTGTAAACACATCCGAAGTTGGTTTTTCCAAAACAAGGGAACCGGGTGTTTCTCCTGGGAGGGACAAGCGGCGCCAATCTGTATTACCGGGAAAAACTATGCTACGCAGTACGGTGTCATGACGTGGACAAACGCAGGAACCCGCCGCCATGTGAATCCTATGCCAGTACGGTATGCCATATTCGCCATAGTCCTGCTGAACGCACGCATCGCAGTAACGGAAGCAAGAGTACTTCAGCAATCTTGAGGCCGTGATCCCCAAGCTCATTTTCAATCCAGTGCCATCGGTACCCTGCATACAGTGGATCGCAGAATCATAGGTTTCGGCACAGAGAAATGGTTTATAGAGTGGCAGTAACGTATGGAATTCAGCTAGATCTCGAACGGAGTAATGTCCGTTCAATCGCTGTGATAGGGCTCCAAGGCAACAAGGAAGCACCGAGCCACAGGTTCTTGAATAAGTGCCAAATAGCTCCTCACTTGTCCGCCGGTAACTATTGCTGGCGACCAATCGGTGGTATCGGACTGCCAAGCTGTAAAGGGATTCATCAGGAAAAGGCTCTGGGAACAACAATAGCCGTTCCACCCTCTCACCCTCGCTTAAAAATTGCTCACCATGCTGGCTCATCATCGACCCAGCCTCGTTTTAGAAGCTCCGATTGAACCTCAACATCTTCACTCAGATGCACGTTCTCTAGACTGATGTTCTCTACTGCCACTACGGATTTACCAACGACCTTTCCAGGTTTCGGATCAGCGAAAGAGGGCAAGCTTTTAACGATCAGCGCAAGGTCTGCCCGCTTAGCTCGGCGAGCTAAGTCGTAGTTCAGCATCTGGCTGACCTGATCTTTCGTGGGCATCATGTCCTCGAAATCGGCGATCTGCATTGGATCACCGCTGCGCAAAGCTTCAATTGGCTTGTGCAGCATCCTCATTTGATTATCGTAAACACTTCGCAACACCTGCGGTGTAACGCCGTCGAGCTCTTCCGATATGACGTAACGCTGAGCCAGCATCAGCAGCTTTACGAGAAAGTCTGTATTTCCCTGGGTCAGGTCATAGATCATCTCCATGAGGTCATCCGTGAGAGGTGCACCCGAACCGGTCCAATCATATTCCCACAAACGTTTTACAAGGTGCTCCCAATAGGGGTTGTCCTCCGTAAATCTATCGAAGGTGATCTCACCCATTCCTACCGCTCGCCTTGCATTTCGAAGCACTCCCGAAAAGAGAGGCAACATCGCGTTCGTGCCTACATAAACCAGCGGCACACCTGCGTCATTAGATAGGGTCACAAAAAAATTCAGCAGTTTTTCCCTATCTCTTCCTCCACGTGAAGAGTTCAGGTGCTGCATCTCATCGATGATCAGAACTCCCACAAAGTAAGCTTTGCACAGCTGGCTTATGCGCTGCAGCATCACGCTCACGCTCTGTCGACTCACACCCTGTGCTGAGTGCTTGTCGACTCCTAATGCATTGTCTAGGGAAGCGAAGAACGCAGCGCAAAAACCACGCAAAGATCCGTCATGCGGACATTCGATCTTCAACCAAACTACTTGGGTTTGTATGAAAACTTTGGAACCATACTTACTGTGACTCACGACCTGTGGATAAAGCCTGGTTATCGCATCTAACGCAGTAGTCTTTCCCATTCCGCTCAGCCCGATCAGGGTCATGATGTTCGCGGAGGATTTGAATCCGCCACGCTCCGCACTTTCTGCCGAAGGCTGACGATGGCGAACTGTTGATGCCGCAAATGGCTTGCGACCGGTGTAACCATACCGAAGAAGCTGACTAAAACAGTCTTCTAGCTCAAGATGAACGTCCAGCGGGATCACCACATCCCTCAGCCTGTTGACGCCGTGTCCACGTAACTTGGGGCTGAGTTCAAGCTCTGAAGACGTTGGCTTGGACGGCAGATTTCCGATACCTCTAACAACCTCGATATCGGTCAGAATTTCAGGCAAGCACTCGATCAGTGGGTTGCCATCGTATTGCGGCATTCCAGTCTTTTTGTAGATAGCCTTAGCGATCGATGGAATGCTCATTGATCCACCTCCTGAGCTTCGCTAATAACAAGCTTGAGAAAAGCTGCACTCCTTGTTGAGGTCGCCTTGGGGTGAACAGATGCCTTACGCTCTAAGCTCGGCGCGGTGTTTTCCACAACTCGGAACTGATTTAATTCGGCCGTCTGATTATCCCTCTCAACCTGCAATTCAGTGCTGCGTTTTTCCTTCTTTTTACTTTTGAAATCTGCTTTGGACTTTGGAATCCCAGCCATATCTTTCTTGGCTATCGCTTCACTGACGATGGCCTCTTGTAAGTCTTTCAGCTTGGCAGCGTCATTCAACGACTCATACTTATTATCGGGAGATATCTGCCGAGTAATACTGAGTATATCGATGACCTCTTCCATTCGATAGCCAACATACTTCTCCGCCTGTTGAGGAACAATCGTCATCGGCTCGAAATCAGCGCCATTTTTTATCCAACAATTCTCGATTGAATTAGGGTCATACCAAACCCGGACATAGCGACTTTGGAAATTGTGCGAATGAGCCAACCAGTTCTCTCGCCGAGCTAATTCACAGGTGTACAGAATCCCCTGAAACTGAATTCCAGCTCGTGTGATACGGCATTCCTGCGACGGTAGCAAAGCGATCTTTAGCTCCGCAGGGCTGACGACCTTCGTGTTGACCATATTGTGTTCCATTGACCAATTCCAAATATTGATTGGAGTAGGTCTGAGGTCATCCGCAATCATTGCAGGTGTCAACAAATGAGGAAGCTGTAAGCTTTTGTTGTGAGCCAGCACGCCAGCTATGACCATTTGAGTGAACTCATCAATATCAAGAATAGCGTCGAGCTGGTAATCCCGGTCACCGCGCTCCAGACGTCGCGCGTCAACACCACCGGGTATGAACTTCAAATCGAGTTTTTCATTGATTATTCGGAATCGGCTTTCAACAATGCCCTTCCAATCCGGCCTATATGGCGGAGGGATGTTAAGAACGGTTCCCAGGGTGTTGCACATTACCTCTCCTGCTTGACTGAGCAACTCTGCTCGGTCAGCCGTTAGCTCGACAGGCAGATGAGAGCAAGGCCACTCAGTTTCCTCGATATCAATCCCATATCGCTTACAGAAGTCCTTCTTGGGTGTATAAGCGTTGAATAACGCATGTCTTGCACCATTCCAACTGGGGCCTTCAAGTCCCACATGCATACCGACAATCATACGCGTATAGCTGTCAACTACTACGTATAGAACAGGCCGCCCGATTAACCAGTTCCTATTCATCCGGTGGACGAGGTACACATCTGCGATGGTCGAGTCGATCTCATATCGATGGCATGGGCCAGAAAGATGTTGTGACGCCTCCCCGATGATCGGTCTGTAATCTTTGTTCCAACGAATACCACCACGGCGTCCTTTCAGTACATACAACGCATCATAGAATTTCTTCCCGTTGTAGCTGAGCTGCCCAATAGTGGGGTGGTCACCTCTTACGACATCCCCTCTAGAACCGTCAGCTGCGATTGCTCGATAGAATCGGTTCAGCATCCAAGAAAAACAGTCGCCGATTGTGCCGCATTTCCCGCTTGCGTAACGGCTATAGGCCAACTTAATTGCTGAAAGATGGCGCTCATTTAGCAGAACCGCACCATCCTCAACTACGAGACCGCGATACTTAGGGCGACGTCCAGGAATGATTCCAGACTCACGATTTTTAGCTTTACCCCTTCCACCACATTTAGCTGTGTTCCACAGGAAAGCATTTTTTACTTGCCCCATGCTCCAATACCGAAACAAAAGACGATAGATTTGCTTCCTATCGACGCCCATCTGATCGGCATGTTTTTTCACGTCTGCTCCAAAACTGTCGATTAAGATATCTATTGGTGATTTAGCCTCGACCATATCCTTAATCAAATTCCAGTTCTTCTCGCGACTGTTTTTTTCTCGTTCGTTCAGGTCATTCTCATGGCGAACCATAAAACTAAGAGGCAGTTCAACATTGAGAATCGAAGCTCCACAATTAATTTCATCAACAAGCGATTGCTTATCGATCAACCAAGGTTTACGTGGGTTTGGTGAAAGTTCGATTACTACGACCTGATGATCTCTAAACCCTAAAACTCTTACTGGATGTGTCAGTAAAAGGGATCCTTCGCCAGGTGAAACAATCGCGTTCATTGTGAAATTAAGCATGACGGCAAACCTCGCTCGATGAGAATTCGCCCGAGCCCATAGCCTCAATATGCAGAGGTTTTGATAGCTCAATAATTTTTGAATTCAGATCAATTTTCAGCTTTCCAACCCAGATCAGGTGAAAAACCAGGCATTTCACCGCCATGTACTCCATGTATAAAGCCTTCGCTACTTTGACTAGAAAAGCCTTTAGCGGTATTTCGCTTGTTTTCGCCGTTGTGATGAACTCAATCATCCGACTTATGTTCTTCTCTGTGGCAAGCGCTTGGTTTACTACCGCATAGCTTCTAAGAATGAGTAGATTTCTGATCTTGGTTTGCGGCAGTCGCTCATACAGAACCAATTTCCACTCTATGTCCCTTCTAGCCCAAAAACGCCGTTCAATCTCGAGTTTCTCGAGCAGCCTATCCTGCTCGCCTTTAGAGGCTTCCTCGATTTCCTTTGCATACTTCATTGATCTCGCAACCAACCGCTCCTCGCCATCGTCGTTGATTTGCGTGATTAGAAAGTCAGTGGTTAGCACCAGTGGCAGTGAAGTACCCGGATAAACTGGGGGACGAATATTCAGGCCCGAGGCGAGTGCGTGGGTTTCCGCGGCTGGTAGCAGAGGGAATTGCTCGCGAATATCAATGATAGAGCGGTCATACTCAAGAAGGACTAGGTAGTGGTATTCGGCATTCGACAATAAGTGATGAGCCCGATGGACTATAACTCCTGGCACGATGTGTGAAGTCCCACGTGATGCGAACGCCCGTACCTTTATCCAAGGAACGTACTGCTCTCTGACGCCTTGGCCGTCGCCCGCAACTATCCTTTTTTCTATCTTTTCCTGAGTGACGATCCGCGAGGTCGTTGCGTAGCGACGTGACGATTTAACCTGGCTCATCTGGCTAACCGGACTACCTAAAGTGACGTAAAAATGCCCTAAAAGGAGCATTACGGGCAGAGGGGGGAAACCATGCCACCGAGTTGTGGCGCATAGCTCATGGCGTCACAACCCTCACTACGGATTGTGAACCGGTTTGGAGGTTGTGGTCGCTTCCCCGACGTAGGGAAGCAACCGTGACAACCTTTATTTTTCTGTGACAACGTTTATTTACTTGTGACAACCTTTATTTATTGCAGACATCAATGTCAGCTGTGGATAACTTATTCCACCGTCACCGACTTCGCCAGGTTGCGCGGCTGGTCGACGTCGGTGCCCTTGAGCACGGCGACGTAGTACGACAGCAGCTGGAGCGGGACGGTGTA
>Ga0157370_10003864_pt1 | contig 17459 bp, 11 predicted proteins | sample C35metaG_FD_113463 | JGI IMG/M metagenome (GOLD analysis project Ga0157370, IMG submission 113463) | Corn rhizosphere microbial communities from Kellogg Biological Station, Michigan, USA - C3-5 metaG | ecosystem: Host-associated > Plants > Roots > Rhizosphere > Soil | place: USA: Michigan...
CGAACGTGCTTCAATAGGCGCTTGAAGCGGGGGTGCCGGCCTACATCCGGCTGAGACAGACCCTTCGAACCTGATCCGGTTCGCACCGGTGTAGGGAGCTTCGCCGCACGTCGTTTGGATTCGTGTGGTTGGCGCCGCCGCTTCGTCCATCCACCAAGGACGCGCCGATGAATGCCCAACCCTCCGAGCTGCTGCGCCAGGCGCAGACCCTCTCCGAAACCGTCACGTCGCCGATCCGCGGATCGCGCAAGACGTACGTGCGCGGCAGCCGCGACGACATTCGTGTGCCGATGCGCGAAATCCTGCTGACAGATACGCCGGCGATGTTCGGCAGCGAGGCAAACGCGCCGTTCGCGGTGTACGACACTTCGGGGCCATACACCGATGTCGCGTTCGCGGCCGATCTCGTGGCCGGGTTGCCGCCGCTGCGCGCGACATGGATCGCCGAACGCGGCGACACCGAGGTGTTGCCGAACCGCACCTCCGAGTTCGGCCGGCGCCACGCCGAGGCCGCGCAGCTCGCGGACGTGCGTTTCCCGAGCCTGCCCAAATCGCGTCGCGCGAAAGCCGGGGCCAACATCACCCAGATGCACTACGCACGTCGCGGCATCGTGACGCCGGAAATGGAATTCATCGCGATCCGGGAAAATCAGAAGCTCGATGCATTGCGCGGCAGCGCACTGGCGCAACAGCATCCGGGCCAATCGTTCGGCGCCGCGATTCCCCGCGAAATCACGCCGGAATTCGTGCGCGACGAAGTCGCCCGCGGCCGCGCGATCATCCCGTGCAACATCAACCATCCCGAAAGCGAGCCGATGATCATCGGCCGCAACTTCCTCACCAAGATCAACGCCAATATCGGCACGTCCGCCGTCACGTCTTCCATCGCGGAAGAAGTCGAAAAGATGGTATGGGCGATCCGCTGGGGCGGCGACACCGTGATGGACCTTTCCACCGGCAAGTACATCCACGAAACGCGCGAATGGATCATGCGCAATTCGCCGGTGCCGATCGGTACGGTGCCGATCTACCAGGCGCTCGAAAAGGTCGGGGGCGCGGCAGAGGAACTCACCTGGGAACTGTTCCGCGACACGCTGATCGAGCAGGCCGAGCAGGGCGTCGATTACTTCACGATCCACGCCGGCGTGCTGCTGCGTTTCGTGCCGCTCACGGCGAAACGCGTCACCGGCATCGTCTCGCGCGGTGGTTCGATCATGGCCAAATGGTGCCTCGCGCACCACAAGGAATCCTTCCTCTACGCGCATTTCGAGGAAATGTGCGAAATCATGAAGGCGTACGATGTCGCCTTCTCGCTCGGCGATGGCCTGCGCCCCGGCTGCATCGCCGACGCCAACGACGAGGCCCAGTTCGCGGAGCTCGATACGCTCGGTGAACTGACCGACATCGCCTGGCAGCACGACGTGCAGGTGATGATCGAAGGCCCCGGCCATGTGCCGATGCACCTCATCAAGGAAAACATGGAGCGGCAGCTCGAGAAGTGCCACGAGGCGCCGTTCTACACGCTGGGGCCGCTCACCACCGACATCGCGCCCGGCTACGATCACATCACCAGCGCAATCGGTGCCGCGATGATCGGCTGGTACGGCACCGCGATGCTGTGCTACGTCACGCCCAAGGAACACCTGGGACTCCCGGACAAGAACGACGTGCGCGAAGGCATCGTCGCCTACAAGATCGCCGCGCATGCGGCCGATCTCGGCAAGGGCCATCCGGGTGCGCAGGCGCGCGACAACGCGCTGTCCAAGGCGCGCTTCGAGTTCCGCTGGGAAGACCAGTTCAACCTGGGTCTCGATCCGGAGAAAGCGAAAGAATTCCACGACGAAACCCTGCCGAAGGACGCCGCCAAGACCGCGCACTTCTGCTCGATGTGCGGCCCCAAGTTCTGCTCGATGAAGATTACCCAGGACGTGCGCGACTACGCGCGCGAACACGGCGTCGACGCAGCCGAGGCGCTGAACGAGGGCATGGCCGAAAAAGCCTCGGAATTCCGTGACTCCGGCAATCATTTATATCGGCGAGGGTGAGAGCCTCATGCAATTGCAGGTTCCTTTCGTCCAATTGCCGATTCGCTTCGATGCTGCAAGGCTGGTCGGAGAGGTAGCGATGCTGGGGGACTCCGCATGGCGTGAACACCCCCAGAAGTACCCGGGCAATTTCGCCCTGCCGCTGATTTCAGTCGATGGCGATCCCGGAAGCGATGCGATTGCCGGCCCGATGCGGCCAACGGAATACCTGCAGCGCTGTCCCTACCTGCACGACGTTCTGGCGCGCCTGGGTGCCGTGTGGGGGCGCACACGGCTGATGAAGCTCACGGCCGGTGCCGAGGTCACCCCGCACGCGGATATCAACTATTACTGGCGCGATCGAGTGCGTGTGCATGTGCCGATCCTGACGCACCCGGAAGTGCGCTTTGCCTGCGGGGAGGCCGAGGTGAACATGGCCGCAGGGGAATGCTGGATTTTCGATACCTGGCGCCCGCACCGCGTCATCAACCCGGTCGCGCAAGATCGCATCCATCTGGTTGCGGACACAGTGGGGAGCGGCGTGTTCTGGGAGCTGGCCGAACGGGGCCGCACTCCCGGCCGCGGTGCTTTCAATGGTTGGCATGCAGAGGAATTCAACGGCGATGGGGAAGCGACGGCGAACCTTGTCTTCGAGTCAATCAACGTGCCGCAAGTGATGACGCCTTGGGAGCTGCGCAACCACGTCCAGTTCATCCTTGATCACGTCGAACCACATCCGCAGCTCGCCGTCGTGCAGCGGCAGGCTGCGCGCTTTGTCGTCGGCTGGCAGGCGTTGTGGGCGCGCTACGGGGAAGACCGTGAGGGGTGGCCTGCCTACCGTGAAGCCTTGAATGCGTTTATTGAAAACATGCAAGCGCACGCAGTGCCGTTGCGATTGGTCAACGGTATGGGGTTCATGAATACGCTACGCTCGATGGTTCTCGGCGTGGCCCTGGCCGATCGACTAGATCGCCCGTCGGGTGATGAGGCACGCACCCCGGCCAAAGTCGGTCAAGAAGCATTGCCATGAAACTCCCCGTCCCGTTCATCCAACTGCCGCTGCTGTTCGATGCAGGCGCGCTTGCCGCGGAGGTCAACGCGCTGGAAGAGAATCTGTGGCAGCCGCATCCCAGTGGCCTTCCCGGCAACACGGCGCTGCCACTGGTAGCGGTCGGGGGTGATCCTGCGCATGGTGACGCATTGCAGGGCGCCATGCGGCCGACGCCCTCGCTGGAACGCTGCCCCTATTTGCGCCAGGCGCTCGGCAGCCTGGGTATCGTGCTGGGGCGCGTGCGGCTGATGCGCCTCGCGCCCGGTGCCGAAGTCGATCCCCACGTCGATACCAACCACTACTGGAACGAACGGGTGAGGATACACATTCCCGTCACCACCGATCCTTCCGTGCAGTTCTTCTGCGACGATGCTCAGGTCCACATGCGCGCCGGCGAGTGCTGGATTTTCGACACCTGGCGGTTGCATCGCGTGACCAATGGTTCTGGCCGCGACCGCGTTCATCTGGTGGTGGACACGGTAGGCAGCGCGGCATTCGGAAGGCTGGTCGATGCCGGACGCCAGCACGTGCATTCGGCAGATGGATGGAATCCCAACTACGTTTCGCCCGACGCGGACAAATCTACGGACGAACTGATGTTCGAGTCCGTCAATTTGATGTCTCCGATGAGCTATTGGGAATTGCGCGAACACGTGAAATTTCTGCTCGGGGAGTGCGAGGAACACCCGTTGTTGCCCGTGGTTCGGCATTGCGCGAACGAATTCGTGATGGAGTGGCGGACACTCTGGTTTCGGCATGGCTCGAATCCAGACGGCTTGCCCGAGTTCCGGGGTTTGCTGGATGAATTTCTTGCGCGCATGCAGCGTCTTGGCGGCGAGGTTTCATTGCGAAACCACGTGCAATTGACATCTGCGTTCAATGGATTGCTTGGCCAGGCCGCACGCGAATTGGGCGCCGCCGATGCCAGCGAGGAGCGCACGCGCGCACCGGTGCATGCCAAAGCAGCCGGCTCTTCGGGAGATTACGAATTCGATCGTCCGGTGTTCATCGTATCGCCGCCGCGCTCGGGTTCGTCGCTGCTTTTCGAAACTTTGGCATTGGGCCGCAACGTGTGCACGATCGGAGGCGAAAGCCATGGCATCATCGAAGGCAACACCGCTTTCGGAATGCTGGGTGCGGCCGCGCGCGATTACGAGTCCAATCGGCTCGATGCACTCGATGCCACGCCACAGATCATTGCGGCGCTCCGCGAACGGTACCGGCGGCGCGCCTTCGATCGAAACGGACGGAAGGTGCCGGGCCGCATCCGTCTACTGGAAAAGACGCCCAAGAACGCCCTGCGCATTCCATTTTTCACCAAGGTATTTCCCGACGCACGGTTCATTTACCTGTATCGCGATCCCAAACAGGTACTCGCAAGCATGATGGAAGCATGGGAATCGGGAGGATTCAGAACCTACCCGCAATTGCCCGACTGGAAGGGGCTGCCGTGGTCGATGACCCTCATACCCGGTTGGCGCGACCTGATCGGCAAACCACTCCCGGAAATAGTTGCCGTGCAGTGGCGGACGATCACCGGGGTGTTGCTGGATGATCTGGCTGCCCTTCCGACGGACCGCTGGTGCGCAGTGCGCTATGACCGGTTCATGGCCAACCCGGATGACGAAGTCCGCAGGCTTTGCGCCGACCTCGACATTGACTGGGACCGCACGCTCGGTACCGAATTGCCTGTGGCCAGCCATACGGTGTCCGCTCCCGACGGGCAAAAGTGGCGAAAGCGCGAACATGAAATCCTCCCGCAGTTGGCGCGGATGGCCGACACGATCGACCAGGCGGAACGGTTTTCGCGCAAGGGGCAATACGAAACGGCTTGAACGGCTCGTTTTCGGGCATCGACTTGATCGCTCCGACGTGATCGTCGGCATCTATCGTTCCGATTGAAAGAATGCGTTGGTGTCCGTCTCCGGCGCGGGATTAAACTGATCGTCCTACCCCAAGGTCGAACAAGAAGGAGTTTTGACATGGCCGCTAAAGAAAGACCTTTCCTGACCGACATCCAGACCATTCGCAAGCGTGCGCGCGAACACATCCAGAGGGGTGCGATCACCGAGGGGTACAAGGCCGATCGTGAAACGGTCATCCAGCTTTTGAACGAGGCCCTCGCCACCGAAATCGTGTGCGTGCTGCGCTACAAGTATCATTACTACATGGCTTCGGGCATCAACGCCAAGAGCGTTGCCGCCGAGTTCCTGGAACATGCCAACGAGGAACAGGGCCACGCAGACCAGATTTCGCAGCGCATCACCCAGCTCGAGGGCGCACCCAACCTGTCGCCCGAGGGCCTGTTGACCCGCAGTCATTCCGAATACGTCGAAGGCGACGACCTGGTCGACATGATCAAGGAAAACCTGGTCGCCGAACGCATCGCGATCGAAACCTACAGCGAGATGATCCGTTATCTTGGTGACGGCGATCCGACCACCCGCCGGATGATGGAAGAAATCCTGGCAATGGAGGAAGAACACGCCGAGGACATGAGCACGTTGCTCGAACAGCTTGGCCACAAGGGCGAACCCGCCAAGCCGCGTCCGGAAAAGCGCAAGCACTGAGCGTCGGAAATCGACGAAACCCTCGAGCGCCGCCGGGCCCGGCCCGGTAGCGCTCGTCCCTGTCGGGATTGCCGTCACCGATGAATCTGCCAGGCACCGCTGACGATTCCCGCCTGTGGCGCTGGCTTGCGCTGTGGTTCGCATTGTTGCTGCCGCTGGCCATCCTGTTTCCGCCGATCCCGATCGACGAGACGCGCTATCTCACCGCCGCGTGGGAGATGTTCAATTCCGGCCAGTGGCTGGTACCCACTGTCAACGGCGCCTGGTATTCGGACAAGTCGCCGCTGCTTTTCTGGCTGATCGCCGGCGGCTGGAAAATCGTCGGCGTGCACACGTGGGTTGCGCGCATCGAGGCGCTGATCGTCGCGCTCGGCATGTTGTTGGCGTTGCGCCGGCTCGCCGCGCGGCTCGGCCTGGAGGCGCGCGGCGCCGACACGGCCATGTGGTTGCTGGCGGGTTGCCTCGGTTTCACGGTGTTCGGCACCGCGATCATGTTCGATCTGCTGCTGTCGTTCACCGTGCTGGGCGCGCTGCACGCGTTGCTCGATCTCGACGAAGGCAAATGGAAGCGTGGCATTCTCGCGCTCGGCATCACGATCGGACTGGGCATCCTCGCCAAGGGTCCGGTGATGTTGCTGCACATCGTCGCCGTCGCGGTGCTGGCGCCGCTGTGGAGCGACACCGCGCGTGCGCACAAGGCGTGCTGGTATTTCGCGCTGCTCGCCGGGCTTTTGATCGGAGTTGCGATCGCACTGTGCTGGCTGTTGCCGGCCGCGTGGTACGCGGGGCCGACTTATTGGCAACCGTTGGTGGACAAGGTCACCGGCCGCATCGCCAAGAGTTTCGCGCATAACCGTCCATGGTGGTGGTACCTGCCGCTGGTGCCGGTGCTGTTGTTGCCGTGGCTGCTGACCCTGCGCGCACCCCGCGCCGCATGGGCCGGCCTGTGGCGTGGCCGTTTCGGGCGGTTCGTATGGTGTTGGTGGGTATTGCCGTTTGTCACGTTCTGCGCGATCAGCGGCAAGCAGATCCATTACCTGCTGCCATTGCTGCCGGCGTGGGCACTGGCTGGCGCGTGGTTGTTGCAACAAGCCGGTGCGCGTCTGCGGCCGTTGTTGTTCGGGCTGCTGGCGTTGCTGGCGGCGGCCGGGATCGCCGTGTTGCCGTGGCAAGCAGCGAAGACGTTCGGCTATCCCGCGCAATCCGCTGTCGCGGCGTTCGCGCTGGTCGGCTTGATCGTTGCCGCGGGCGTCTGGCGCGCATGGGGCCGCGACGCGCGCTCGCTGGCATTGTCCGCGACCGCCCTGGTTTCGGCGGCCATGTTGGCGGGGGCTTTGGCATACCTGCCCGCGCTGGACGTACGCCCCGAAGCGGCCTTCGTGAAACGGGCTTTCGAGCAGCACGTCGCGATCGCGCATGTCTCGTGGCACAACGGCTTGTTCGGTTACACCGGGAGATTGCGCCAGCCGCTGCCGTGGATTCCGCGCGACCAGGTGCAGGACTGGTGCCGCGCGCACCCCAATGGCATCCTGCTGACCAGCGACCACAGCGACGAACCGTCGGGCAGCGCGCCGTTCAAGACCTGGCCGTATCTCCTTTCGGGCGATCACCGCATCGCGGCGTGGCGTGCCGCACAGGTGATGGCTGCATCGCACTGACTTTCGCCACGTGCATTCGTGTCGTCAGAGGGCTACGCTCGGCGATTGCCTCTGGAGGGATCGTCATGTCGTGCACTCGTACGCTGTCCGCCGTGATCGCCGGCACACTTGTTACCGCTGCGGCTTTCGCCGCGCCGCCACCCGCCAACACCCATCCCGAACTGCACGCGATTGCCGGCGCGGTGAAGGCATCCAACCTGCACGCCACCGATGCAGCGTTGGTCGGCTTCGGTACGCGCCACACGCTTTCGACCACCACCTCTAAAACCCGCGGCATCGGCGCGGCGCGACGCTGGGTCGCGGCGCAGTTCGCGTCGATCTCGAAGGGTTGCGACGGTTGCCTCGAAATCGTGAAACCTTCGCAGGTGTTCAGCGGTGAGCGCATGCCCAAGGCTGGCGCCGAGGTGATGGACGTGGTGGCGATCCAGCGCGGCACCACCGATCCCGATCGCGTGATCGTGATCACCGCGCACCTCGATTCACGCCGCAGCGACGTGATGGACGCGACCGGCGATTCGCCCGGCGCCAACGATGATGCCGCCGGCGTCGCGGCCGTGATCGAAACTGCGCGGGTGCTTTCGAAGTACAAGTTTCCGGCGACGCTGGTGTATTCGGCCGACTCGGGCGAGGAGCAGGGTTTGTTCGGCGGCAAGATCATCGCGCAGTACGCGGTGGATCACGGCTGGAACGTCGAAGCCAACCTCAACAACGACATGGTCGGCAACGACCACGGCGGCAACGGCGCGTACGACCCGCACACCATCCGGGTGTTTTCGGAAGGCACGAAAACCAATGAGACGCTGAAACAGGCCGCGTACCGCCGCTACCATGGCGGCGGCGTGGATTCGCCCTCGCGCAACATCGCGCGCTACATGGCATCGTTGGCCGAGCAGTATCTCGACAACTTCCACGTGCGCATGGTCTACCGCACCGACCGCTGGGGCCGCTCGGGCGACCAGGTGCCGTTCCTGGAGCAGGGCTATCCCGCGGTGCGGCTGTCGGAATCGAACGAGGATTACGACCACCAGCACCAGAACGTGCGCGTGGAGAACGGCGTGCATTACGGCGACGTGATCTCCGGCGTGGATTTCGATTACCTCGCCAACGTCACCCGCCTCGATGCGATCACCATGGCTTCGCTGGCGATGGCCCCACCGCCGCCGCCCGATCTCACAGTGAAGGGCGCGGTTGCCTACGACACCACCCTGTCATGGAAGCCATCGCCCGGCGCCACCAGCTACAACGCGTGGTGGCGTGAAACCACCGCATCGCAATGGCAGCAGGTGCAGAAGACGGGCAATACCGATTCCGCGATGTTGAAGAACATCATCCTCGATGATTACTTCTTCGGTGTATCGGCGGTCAGCAAGGACGGCTGGGAGAGCCCCGTGGAGTTTCCCGGATTCGCCGGCAGCTTTGCCCGTTCGCCCAAGCTCGGGCCCGACGGCAAGCCGGCCAATGAGCGTTACCCGAGCCTGTTCGGCAAGTACGGTGGCGGAGCGGTCGGCCCGGCGTCGTGGCACAAACAAAAGCCGTAAGCATCACGCGTTTGATGATGTCGGGCACGTCGTGGTGGCGGTCCATCAGCGGCGCGGTTTGGCACGATGGGTCGGCGTCGCGTTCCAGGGATCGTCGGGCCATGGATGGCGTGGATAGCGTCCCTTCAATTCCTTTTTCACTTCGGCGTAGGTGTGGTCCCAGAAGCCGCGCAAATCCTGCGTGACCTGGATCGGCCTGCCGCCGGGCGACAGCAGATGCAGCATCACGGGCACGCGGTCGTTCGCGATGCGCGGGGTTTCTGCGAGCCCGAACAACTCCTGCAGCTTCACCGCCAACACGGGCGCAGGGATTCCTTTGCCGACGACGTCGATCGCATAGTCGAGCTTTCGCGTCATGCCGCTCGGAACCTTCAAGGCATCCGGCGCCGCTTCGTCCAGCCGCTTGCGCTGCGGCCAGTCGAGCAGGCCCGAGAATGCATTCGACAAGTCTTCTGACGATAGAGCAGCCAGCTTGCGCTTGCCGGCCAGCGCAGGTGCGAGCCAGTTCTCCAGCGTCTCCAGCAGCGCCGCGTCGGACACGTCCGGCAAGCCCACATCGGGCATGGCCCGATGCAACCATGCGATGCGCGCGCGCAAACGCACAGTCGCTTCGTCCCACGGCAACGCGGCGAGGCCGCGCATGCGCACGGTTGCAAGCAGCGCGGGCAGCGCGTCCTCCGCGCTGGCAGGCACGGCGCGGCGCTCCAGCACGATCGCGTCGAAGTGCCTTTCCTCGAAGGCTTCGACCACGTCGTTCGCGTTCATGCGCAGCACGCGTTCACGCACGAAGCGTTGCGGATAGTCGCGTTCGAGCAAGGTGGAATCGAACGGCGCCGCCGAAAGAATCAAACTGTCGCGCGCGTCGAACCGCGCCTCACTGACGACCAGCCAAGGTTCGCCAATCAATGCCGAAGCTTCGTGCAGGCGCGCGCCGCGGCCGTTCGCAAGCAAGTACCGGCGCGGTTCGCTTGCATCCTGTTTGGCGACGCGATCGGGAAATGCGTGCAGCAGCAGGTTGCCCACGCTCAGGGCATCCGGTGTTCCGCTGGCGCCATGGCGCGCGCCGACGCGCTTGCGCCAACCGCGCGCGGCCTGTTCGATCGCGGACAACGCGCTGGCATCCGCATCGCGCACGGCACGCGCACCGCCGTCGCGGTATCGATGCAACGCAGCGACGCGCGCGCGCAGGTCGTCGTTGAATTCGCCACGCAGCGGCGAGCGCGCTTCCACCAGCGCGAGCAGATCGGCGACCAGCGGGCGCAACGCATCCGGGGCACGCAGCGCCGCGGCGGCCATGCGGGGGTTCGCGCCGAGTTGCAACATGTCGCGGCCCAGCGGCGTGATGCGCAGTTCCGGGTCGATGGCACCCAGGCGTTGCAGCAGGTCGCGCGCGGCGGACAGGGCGCCGGCGGGTGGCGCATCGAGCCACGGCAGGGCCGATGCCGCATTCGCGCCGACGCCCCACGCGGCCAGTTCCAGCGCGAGTCCGGACAACTCGGCTTGTGCGATTTCCGGCGTACGCGCGGGTTCGAGGCGCCGGCTTTCCGGCCACAACCGGAATGCGACGCCCGGCGCGACGCGGCCCGCGCGCCCCGAGCGCTGGTCCGCAGAGGCCTGTGAAATGTTGACGGTGGTGAGGCGCGTGAACCCCGAATTGGGATCGAAACGCGGTTCGCGCGCGAGCCCCGCGTCGATCACGGCGCACACGCCCGGTACCGTAATCGACGATTCGGCAACGTTGGTGGCGAGGATCACGCGGCGCGTACCGGCATCGGCCCGCCCCAGGGCGGCGTGCTGTTCGGCCAGCGACAGTTCGCCATGCAGGGGCAGGACTTCGAGGTGCGGGTTGGATTCGTCCAGCATCCGTTGCGCTTCCGCGATCTCGCGACGCCCCGGCAGGAACACCAGCACGTCGCCCCTGGTTTCCGCGAGCGCCTGCTGCACGGCGCGGCGCAAATGCGCGGGTTCATTCTCCCCGCGCCGCGCGGGCGGGTATTCGATGCGTATGGGGAAGGCGCGGCCCTCGCTGCGCAACATCGGCGCATCCATCCATCCGGCAATGCGCGCATCGTCCAGCGTGGCCGACATCACCACGATGCGCAGGTCGGGCCGCAGGGATGCTTGCACGTCCAGCGCCAGCGCCGCGCCCAGGTCGCCGGCCAGGTGCCGCTCGTGGAATTCGTCGAACACGATCGCACCCACGTCCGGCAGTTCCGGATCGTCCTGCAGCATGCGCGTCAGGATGCCTTCGGTGACGACTTCGATGCGGGTACGCTCCGATATTCGCGATTCGAAACGGATGCGGTAGCCGATGGTCTGCCCCACCGCCTCGCCGCGCTGCGCAGCCATGAATTCCGCCGCCGCACGCGCCGCGATCCGGCGTGGTTCCAGCACCATGATCTTGCGACCCGCAAGCCATGCCTCGTCGAGCAGCGCGGGCGGCACCTGCGTGGTCTTGCCCGCGCCGGGCGGAGCTTCCAGTACCAATCGCGAATGCGCGGCCAGTGACGCGCGGATGCGCGGCAACAACGGGACGATCGGAAAGGCTTCGGTGTTCATTGTGGGATTGTAGAAACGATCCCGATATTCTCCACGGCCGAACCCGCGAAGTCCGCGCATTGCGCACATGGCCACCATGCACCTGATCGACGTCGGCGCCAATCTCACCCATGAATCCTTCCGCCGCGATTTCGACGCGGTGCTGGATCGCGCGCGCAAGGCCGGCGTGGAAAAGATGATCGTCACCGGCGCATCGCGCGCCGGCAGCGAGCACGCGCTGGAGCTTGCGCGCGGACACCCGGGTACGCTGCACGCCACTGCGGGCGTGCATCCCCACCACGCCGGCGATTACGGTGCGGAGACGGACGCGCTGTTGCGCGCGCTGGCGCGGGAGCCGGAAGTGGTTGCCGTGGGTGAAACGGGCCTGGATTACTTCCGCGATTTGTCGCCGCGTCCGGCGCAACGCGCCGCGTTCGAGAAGCAACTCGCGATCGCGGTGGACCTCGGCATGCCGCTGTTCCTGCACCAGCGCGACGCGCACGATGATTTCCTTTCGCTGCTGAAGGCCGCACGCGACCGCGTCCCCGCCGTGGTGGTGCATTGCTTCACCGACCAGCGCCGCGCGCTGTTCGAGTACCTCGACCTCGATTGCCACATCGGCATCACCGGCTGGATCTGCGATGAACGCCGCGGTATGCATCTGCGCGAACTGGTGCGCGATATCCCGGCCAGCCGCCTGCTGCTGGAAACCGATGCGCCGTACCTGTTGCCGCGCGACATCCGCCCGCAGCCGACCGATCGTCGCAACGAGCCGATGTACCTTGCGCACATCTGCGAAACCGTCGCGCGCGAACGCGGCGAGGACCCGGAAGTCACCGCGGCCAACGCCACCGCGGCAACGCGTGCGTTTTTCGGATTGTCCGGATAGCGTTCGCGAAACCGATTGCGCCGTCAGCCGACACGCCCCGCGCGAACGGCGAGCGTCCAGCGCACCGGGCGCACGTGCTCGGGCTGATGCCATGCCACCGCCAGTTCCTCCGCCACCGATGCCACCGCGTCCTCGCCCGTGATCTTGAGGTGTTTTTGCGCGGCCGACCACGAGGTCAGGTAGGCCAGCAGTTGCCGCAGGTCCCAGTCGACGCGCATCTCGAACGCCGGTGTCTTCACCGGTGCGAACGGCAACGCCAGGGAAGCGTAGCCCTCGTCCACGAATTTTCGTTCCGGTGACCAGTAGGCGCCGAGGAGGTCGTCGTACAAATGCGCGATCACCGCATCGACCGCGGGCGTGACGCTGCAATGGGCGTAGCACCACGCCGCGAACAAAGCGCCGGGCAGGGCGACGCGGCGCACCTCCGCGACGAAAGCGTCGAGGTCGAACCAGTGCAGCGCCTGGGCGACGGTGACGGCATCGACGGACCGGTCGGCGAGGGTGGTGTGCTCGGCGGCTTCGTTGCGATAATCGATGCGCGGATTCGCGGCTGCGTTTGCGAGTTGCTTCTCGCTCGGGTCGGTCGCGATCACGTTTTCGAAACGCGCGGCGAGTGCGACGCTGGCCTGGCCATTGCCGCAGCCTGCGTCCCACGCGCAGCTTCGCGCGGGCGCTTCGGCGGCGATCCAGTCGAACAGCGCATCGGGGTAGCGGGGGCGTGCCTGGACGTACAGGTCGGAATGATCGGAGAAGAGATCCTTGAACGTCACCTAAGCGCCCTCATCGATGCGTGCGCGGGATGCTTCCCGACGATCCGGAATGCGCCGGGCGCAAGATCGCCGAGTGCGTGTTCGCCGACGCGCGTGCGGATCAGGCGCAGCGTCGGCAGGCCCACGGCCGCGGTCATGCGCCGCACCTGGCGGTTGCGGCCCTCGCGGATCGTGAGTTCGATCCACGCGTCCGGCACGGTCTTGCGATGGCGCACCGGTGGATCGCGTGGCCACAACTCTTTCGGTGCGTGTTGCAGCACGCGCGCGTCGGCGGGACGCGTGACGCCATCGTTCAAGGCCACGCCATGACGCAAGCCTTGCAACGCGGCTTCATCGGGCGTGCCTTCCACCTGCGCCAGGTAGGTTTTGGGCTGTTTGTGGCGCGGATCGGTGATGCGATGCGCGAGCGCGCCATCGTCGGTCAGCAGCAACAAGCCTTCCGAATCGCGATCCAGCCGGCCGGCCGGGTACACCTTCGGCGGCAGGTCGAATTCCGCCAGCGTGCGCCGCGGTTGCGCACCGCGGTCGGTGAATTGGCACAGCACATCGAACGGTTTGTTGAACAGGATGAGCACGCCCATCCTCCATGCATTTCAGTGAACCGTCGTGGCAGTCGCCGGCAGGGACGACGTGTCCGCTGGCGCCACACTATTCGCCGATGCGGCGTCGTCCGCAAGCCCCGCGTCCGGCGCCGCCACCACGTAGCCGCGCGCTTGCAGCGCCGCGAGGTAACCATCCGGGTCCAGCAGGTCGTGCATCGGCAGCACCGCGAAGGTCTCGGCATTCGTGGCCAAGGAGGCATCGACGGCGGCCAGCCATGCGCCTTCGATCCGCTGCGGCAGGTTGTCGATGCCCAGCGATTTGGCGAAGCTGGCGCCGGTGACCGCGGACTGGCAGGTGTTGCGCCAAGGGCTTTCGGGCACTTTGCGCAAGGTCTCGATGTCGCCGGTGGCCCAAGCGTTCGCACGCGCGCGGAAATCAGGGATCCCGTGTCCGACCGCGTCCAGCACCACCCTCAGGCAAGCGACGCCGTCGAGGTTGGAAGCCGCGAACGCCTTGACCGCCTGGCGCGGTTCCCTGATCTCCAGCATGGTCTCCGGCTTCACCAGTTTCACGCCGTGCTGCTTGGCCAACGCGACCACGGTATCGGTGACTTCCCCGGCGCCGCGCAGGCCGTTGGCCTTCAGCGCCTGCTTCATCAATTTGCCGGCCGCGATGAGCGGGCGGTAGCGTTCGACGGAGTAATTGTCACCGAAATAACGTTCGCGCGCGTAGTACCAACGCGCGTAGACGGCGGCCGGCAGGACGTCGTGCAGCGTCTTCCCGTCTGGGTTGCGCTGCGCGCGATAGATCGAGGGCAACAGGAACAGCTTGCCGAACCAGTTGGTGTCGACCTTCAGCTTGACGCCGGGCGATTCCAGCACCGCCTGCGATGCGGCGATGGTCTGCGCGACCTGGTTCGGCCGCCATTCGATGCCGGCCGGCAAGGTCGGCACCACGCCCAGGATCCACAACACGTGCTCGCCGCGCGTCACTTTCCACAAGCCCGGTCCCGGCACCACGCCGGTCACATTGATGGCTTGCAACGTGACGATCGACGAAGCGGGCGCCGGCGGCGCATCTGCTGCCTGGACCGCCGGCGTTGACGCGGCGGGCATCGGCGTTTGCGCGGTGGCGGCAAACGCGACGAAGATCGCCGCGCACCACGCGATCCATTTGCCTTGCAGCAGGCGGGTGCGGCGGCGAGGCGAAGGCGCGAGGGTCGTGGCGGTCGAAAACACGTCGGCATGATGTTGCATCGGATGCATGCAGAGTCCTTGTCCGGCGGTGTCCGCCGTTGTTTCAATCGATGACCGGCGATGAGGCACCTGCCACAGACCATGGACGACGTCCAACGGTTCCGCACTCCGTGACATGCTGCCAGAACGGCATGACCTTATGCGGTTTGGCAACGAAGCCGAAACGTCGACTTGGTAAGCTCAAGCGTTCGAGTGCCCGCGCGAGGATTGCATGCCCGAAGCTGCCGACAGCGTCCCGGAATTCCTGCCGCACGATGGCCCGCTGCGCGAGGACGTGCATCGGCTGGGCATCCTGGTCGGCCGTATGCTGGCCGAGCAGGAAGGCGAGGCGTTCTATCAGCGCGTGGAAGACGTCCGCACCGCCGCGATCCGCCGTCGTCGCGAGGACCAGTCGGTGGATGCGCTTGCGGAATCGCTGGCCGGTCTGGATGCCGTCGATGCCGAAGCGTTGGCGCGCGCGTTCTCGGCCTGGTTCCAGGCCGTCAACACCGCCGAGCGCGTGCATCGCATCCGTCGACGGCGCGACTACCAGCTCGCCGGCGCCGCGCCGCAACCGGAGTCGCTGGCCGACGTGCTGACGTCGCTGAAGGCAGATGGTGTGGAAGCCGACGAACTGTTGGCGTGGCTGGAGCGCGTGGATATCGAGCCGGTGTTCACGGCGCACCCGACCGAAGCGGTGCGGCGTTCATTGCTGGAGAAGGAACAGGCCATCGTGCAGGCGCTGGTGGAAGGTTTCGATGCCGCGCGCACGCCGCAGGAACGCGCGGTCGACCACCAGCGGCTGCTGACCTCGCTCACCGCGAGCTGGCAGACGGCCGAAGCGTCCGGGGTGCGGCCGAGCGTGCAGGATGAATTCGAACATGTCAGCTTTTACCTGGCCAGTCCGCTTTACCGCGTGCTGCCGGTGTTCTACGAATCGCTGGAACACGAACTCGAGCGCGTGTACGGCGTGGTGCCCGAGTTGCCGCGGCTGCTGCGTTTCGGCTCGTGGGTGGGCGGTGACATGGACGGCAATCCAAACGTCGGCGCCGACACCATCCATGAAACCCTGCGCGCGCAACGCGCGATGGTGCTGGCGCGCTACCAGTCCGAGTGCGCGCACCTCGAACGCCTGCTCAGCCAAACCGACGATCGCGTGCAGGTTTCCGATGCGCTGCGCCAGCGCCTCGACGACTATCGGCAGCGCCTGCCCAAAGCGGCCACCGCGATCCGTCCGCGCCACCTCAACATGCCCTATCGCTGCCTGCTCACCTTGATGCGCGCGCGTCTGGCCGCGACCGGCAGTGACGGTGCGCAGCGTTACACCAATGCGGCCGAATTCCGGACCGATGTCGAGTTGATTGCGGCAAGCCTTGTGGCGCACAAAGGCGAACATGCGGGATTGTTCGGCGTGCGCCGGTTGCTGCGGCGTGTGCGCACTTTCGGATTCCATCTCGCGCGTCTGGACGTGCGTCAGGACGCGCGGGTGCACGACGACGTATTGGCGACATTGCTCGACGATGCGGACTGGACCCGTCGTTCCGCCGACGACCGCGCCACGCGCCTGCGCGGGTTGGCGGAAGGGCGCGATGCATTCGCCGCCCACGACGATCCGGCCGTCGAACGATTGCGCGCGGTGTTCGCCACGCTGGCGGACGCGCGTCGGCATTACGGCCTCGATGCCACCGGCCCCTACATCATTTCGATGGCGCGCTCGGCCGCCGACGTGCTGGCGGTGCTGGCGCTGGCGCGCGACGGCGGACTCGTGGAGGACGGCGCGGTGCCACTGGACATCGCGCCGCTGTTCGAAACGGTGGACGACCTGAAACACGGCGGCGCCACGTTGCACGCATTGCTGGACGATCCGGTGTACCGCGAACACCTGTCGCGTCGCGGCGATCGCCAGTTGATCATGCTGGGCTATTCCGACAGTGCGAAGGACGGCGGCATCCTCGCCGCGCGCTGGGCGCTGCAACGTGCGCAGGTGGAATTGCTGGAGGTGGCGCGCGAAACCGGCATCGCGTTGACCTTCTTCCATGGCCGCGGCGGTTCCGCGAGCCGCGGCGGCGGCAAGGTGGCGCCGGCGCTGATGGCGTCGCCGCGCGGCGCGGTGGCCGGCCGACTGCGCGTTACCGAGCAGGGCGAGGTGATCCATCGCAAGTACGGCATCCGCGCGCTTGCGCTGCGCAATTTGGAACAGACCGCGGGTGCGGTGCTGCGTGCGAGCCTGCGTCCGCGCGATCCGGAGCCGCGCGAAACTTCGTGGCGCGAACGCATGGGCGTGCTTGCCCGGCACAGCCGCGAGGCGTACCGCGCGCTGGTCGAACGTCCCGGCTTCGTCGATTACTTCCGCGCGGCCACGCCGATCGACGTGATCGAACGGATGACCATGGGTTCGCGCCCGGCCAGTCGTCGCAGCATGCATGGCGTCGAGGACCTGCGCGCGATCCCGTGGGTGTTTTCGTGGACCCAGTGTCGCTCCATCGTCACCGGCTGGTACGGGCTGGGCACCGCGCTCGAACGCGGCGCCGAGGCAATTGGCGAAACGGACCTGGCAGAGATGGCGCGCGAGTGGCCGTTCTTCGCGAACGTGCTGGACGACGTGGAAATGTTGCTGGCCAAGTGCGATCTCGGGATCGCCGA
>Ga0157370_10003868_pt1 | contig 17439 bp, 11 predicted proteins | sample C35metaG_FD_113463 | JGI IMG/M metagenome (GOLD analysis project Ga0157370, IMG submission 113463) | Corn rhizosphere microbial communities from Kellogg Biological Station, Michigan, USA - C3-5 metaG | ecosystem: Host-associated > Plants > Roots > Rhizosphere > Soil | place: USA: Michigan...
CCTTTAAATAAATTTCCTTTTGCTGTTTGTGCAATCGTTCCATCGCGATGTAAATAACCAAACCATTCGCCGTGTTGCTTATCATGAAAATGTTTGTACGCATAATCATGCACGAGTTTATGCCATTCTGCATATTTATTATTGCCTGTAATTAAATAAGCAAGCAGCGTTGCAATAATGGTTTCATTATGCGGCCACCAGAACTTCATATCCTGCCAATACTCCTGTACCGGTTTATTATACACATCCCTGAAATATAAAATGCCGCCGTATTCTTTATCCCATCCACGTTCCCACATGTAGTCAAGCATTTTGCAACCGAGTTCTGTTAAATGCCGATCATTATTTCTATACATAGCTTCGTGCAGGATAAACCACGCCCCTTCAATCGCATGGCCGGGATTCAATGTCCGTCCGTCAATATGATCAATGATGCTACCGTGCGGCGCCACTTGTTCCATCACGCATTTAATATCATCCTTTATAAAATCTTTTTCAATTTCATTGATCCATTTTGTAATCCAATCATTACAAAGCTTATCACCAATGGTTTCTCTTAATTGCTGAGCAGTATTTATCATTATCATTGGAACTCCAATCCCTTTTGCAGGCCGTGTATCAAAAAATTTTGGTTGCAATTTTTTTTCACCATTTGAATATGCAATACATTCAGCAAAAATTTTTCTTGCATTGTTTGCCGCTTCTTCATCACCGGTTGCTTTGGCATAAGCAGCTGCAGCAATTACATAAAATGTTTCAGAAAAAAAATATCTTCTTTTACGAATGGGTCTTCCATCTTTCGCCACATGGAAAAACATTTGTCCATCTGCATCAAAACAATGCTCATTCAAAAATTCATAACCAAGTTTTGCCCCTTCCAGCCACTCCTGCTTTTTTTCAACGGTATTGTATAAAGTGGATAACAACCATGTTGCACGGCCCTGTATCCACACTGCTTTATCATCATCAATCAAACCTCCATCTGCATCACGCATTAATAAAAAGCCTCCAGATTCTTTATCATAAGAACGCGGAAACCAAAACGGGATAGTATCATTCAGCAATTGATTTTTATAAAAATCTTTCAGCGCTATTAGATCTTGTTTTGAATAACTCATTTCACAAATTCTTTATTAAAACTTAAAACGTATAACTTACAACTACCTATTCCCATTTCACCGTTGCAAAAACAATTTCTTTGTAATTATTTCTTTCATACAAAATTCCAATTTTGTTTTTTGAAACCCTTACCAAATCGGAATAAGCGGTAAAATCATTTTTATTTTCTTCATTGCTCTTATCAATTAAAAAATTTTTACTCCATGTTTTGCCATCATCATAACTGATACGCAGTGTCAGATTATCTCTCTTTTTTGTATCCGCTGCATTGCAAAATGCAATAATCTTCTTTCCCCTTTTTGTGCCAACAGCTAAAATGCTTCCTTCGTTTACCGGGTCAATCAAAGTGCGATCAATGTATGTAGTATCCCACGTGGCGCCGCCATCGCTGCTGATGGAAACAATTCTTGCATGAATATCGCCACTTTGATTGCGGCTGTTCATCATCAATCTGTCGCCGCTCAATTCTGTTGCAGTGGATTCATTGCTGCCCGGGTAATTAACCGTGGCGCTGAGATGAAATGTCTTTCCATGATCATCGGTATAATAACCATGCGCTGCATAATCTGTAAAACGGTTTTGTGGTGTTCCGGCAGAGTGATTGGCCGCAACAAAAATTCTTCCCCTGAATTTTCCATGTTGAAATTGCATGGCATGCCCCGGAGTATTGGCATAGCCTCTCCAGTCTTGCGCAAAATTGTAAGCAATATTTACCTGTGGCTGTTTAGGGCGATGCACTTGCAATGTTATGTTTACCGCTTCGCTCCAGGTTTGGCCATTATCGGTTGAAGTTTTATACCACACCTCACGCAAACCATTTCCCCTTCTTACTTCGCCTTCATTTTTATTGCCGGTATTATAAAATAAAAATATTCTGCCACCTGGATAAGCAGGATCATACATATCAACAACGGGGGCACAGTTGCCCGCCTGCAGGCTGTCATTATCTACAACAACTTTTAAAGCGCTCCATGTTTTTCCTTTATCATTGCTTCGTTTCATTACAATATCAACGTTGCCGAAATCAGAAGAACCATTTACACGTCCTTCACAAAATGCAAGCAGGCTGCCATTTGGCGCTTTGATAATGGCAGGGATACGATAGGATTTATACCCATCATTACCCGAAATAAAAACCGGTTTTTTTTTCTGCGCAAAACTTTGAAAACAGGCGAAAAGAAAAATTAAGTTTATGAATAAATTTTTTATTGCATATTTTTTTAGGAACGAGATCCTGTAATAATTTTTTTGTTTCATTATTTTTTTGTTTCATTATTTTTTTGTTTTTCAAACTGAACCCCATTTTCATCAGTTGTTTCTCTCATTGTTGGACGCAAAAAATAAAGTTGTACCGCCAATGCAATAAATACAATGCCACTTAGCATCGCAAAACTTTTTCCTAAATTTCCCGCATCGGTTGATTTACCTAGAATATCTGTAATGAAAGCGCCTGCAAACACGCCAGCCATGTTCATCAATCCATACGCAGTTGCCCTGTATTTTGATGAAACAAATTGGCAAAGTATAGGCATATTATTCGCATCAAACATGCCATAACCGAAACCAAAACAAAATGCAGCGCCAATTACATTAAATAGCGAATGACCAAAACCAATTAACAACAATGCGGGAATAGTTAATGCCAAACCGATGGCGCTGGTATAAATTCTTCCACGAATATTTTTTTGCACCCAGCGATCAGATAAAATTCCTCCGAAGATGACACCTAAAAATGAAGATGCAGCAATGGTGATTGTTGACAACGGGCCTGCCTGCGCCATATCAATTTTTAAATGATTGGCAAATAAAGTTGGTAACCAGTTTTTAATTCCCCATCCGGGTAATGATGGAATAGCAAAATAAAAAAGTATGATCCAAAATGAAATGTTGGTAAATAAAACCGCAAGCCCTTTGAAAAGAGAAGATGATTTTTTTTGAACAATGTTATCATTTATAACAACAACATTTTTTTTCTCTCTTAAAAAAAGAATCAGTACAAGCGAATAAACAATTCCGATCAATCCAAACCAATGAAAAGTTTGGTGCCATGAAAATTTTGCTGCGATGGTAGCACCAAAACCGCCAAGCGCCTGACCCATATATAAACCCGTCATATGAATCCCTATTGCAAGCGAACGGGTTTTATCAGAATGATAATCGGCAATGAGCGACAAACCTGCAGGAATGTACAAAGCTTCGCTTACTCCCATGGTTGCACGAAGCAAATACAGTTGATGAAATGTATTGGCATATCCCATTGCGAAAGTAACACCGCTCCATACAAACAAACTTGCAACGATGAGCCATTTGCGATTCACTTTATCTGCAATGATTCCGGATATAGGGCTCATGATTCCGTAAATCCAGAGAAAGATGCCCATGAGATATCCGAAGTTGGTAGCGGATTGCAGTTCGTGAATATCCACCTGCATCGAAGGTTTCATGGTAGAAAGCATTTGCCTATCCATATAATTAAGAAGAGCTACCGCCCAAAGCAAGCCAACAACAACCCATGGGTAAAAATTTTTTTTCTCCCCAAAATGTTTTTCAGATTGTTTTCCCCACGCTTTCATTTCACTACAATTTTTGCTGAAAGAATTTGTGTTGTTCTCACCCCTGCTCTTATTTCTCCGCCGGGAATAATTATTTTATTATCCCATTTCACTGCTGTGGTGGTAGCGGGTGAATCGAAAGGGATATTACCGATAGTCTTCCATTCATCTTTTTTTGTATTATACAGAAGTACTTGCCCGCAAAAGCCGGGATGAGTGGATTGTACTTTTATTTTTTCAGCATTGAGCCGCGCTTTCTTTGCTTCATCTTTTTCATTACTGATGGCAAAAATTAATTCTTCTGTTTTATGAAAGGTTGTGCCTTTATCTCCACCAAATAATAAAATAGAATTTGTTCCAAAGGCAACTCCTGTTCCGGCAGATAACATATAAGGCAAAGACTTTTTTTCTTTCCATTTGTTTGTTTTCAAATCAAACTGATCGTTTGAAATATACAGATCGCTTGGGCCGTCAGTATTTTTCCTTCTTCCACCAATCACATAAATGCAATCATCTTTTCCATTAGATTGAACTGTCATTACAAAATGTGAAACAGGTTTGGGAAGATGGGGTAAATTTTTCCAGCCTGCATTAATATTATTTAAATCAAGTGAAAGAAAATGATTGGAAACTTCGTTCGTCATTTCTCCGCCGGCGAGATAAACTTTTTCATTACGCACCACAACAGATGCATTGGTAACTTCAAAGGGAAGGTCAGGAAGGTTTTTGATGCGGATGTTTTGTCTTGCTTCAATCCATTGAATCAACAATACTTTATTGCTTATACCATTTTCATTCTCGCCACCTGCAACAATAATTCCGCGTGAAGATGAACAGTTAGCAGAATAAGCCAGTGGAAAGGGAAGTTTAAATGATTTAAAAAGTATCAATGAATCTTTGTTGTCCTTTTTAAAAACATACAGATCGTTATAATACTTTTTTTTTCCGCCCAGCCAGGGCATACTATCGGGAAAATTAGACCCGCCTCCAACAATCAACACATTATTGCCTACCCCAGCGACAGGTCCGGCAAATCCTAACTGTTTTCCATTTGTTGTAGGTAATACACCTGCTATATTCCAATCAATGGTCACTTTGCTTTTTTGCGCTGATGCGTCAGTAATGAAAAAAGTAAAAAATAATAAGCTAATCGTTGTACAATTCATGATTTATGCTTTTGCCGCAGAAGACGGGCGGGAGCAAAAGCTACTGAAATTTAATTGTTCTACATCTTTTTTAAATGCTTCAAATTCTTCTTTGGTCATATTCTTTACAGGCAACCGGAATTCTCCGCAATCAAGTCCTATCAATTTCATATATGCTTTGCCTGTTGCGATGCCGCCATATTTTCCCAACAAGCAGATCATATCAATGGATTGCTGTTGCAATGATTGTGCTTTCTCCAAATTATTATTATTAAAAGCATCTATCAACTCATGATATAACGGTGCAGCATAGTTGAAAGTGCTGCCCACAGCGCCTTCTGCGCCGACAGCTAAGGCTGCCAGCATATTTTCATCACGTCCCCAGAGCATATCATATTTTTTATTTTTAAAATGAAGGCAAGAAAGAAAATCCATGAAATCTTCATGTGTATATTTTATACCGGTAAAATTGGGGATCTTTTCATCTACATTTTTCAATAAGTCAATCATAGGAAAATTTGTGCCGTTTAAAGCGGGTATGTGATAATAATAAAAAGGCATATCGGGCACTGCATTGGCAACGGCTTTGCAGCAATCGGCTAATAGTTTTACATCTGCGGGTTTGAAATAAAATGGCGCGGTGAATGATACTGCATACAAAGCTTCCTGATGCGCAAACTTTGCGAGTTCAATACAATCTGCAATACAAGTACCTCCTACAAGCACCATCACTTTAAATGCAGGATTATTTTTTGTACAATGTGCCCATGCTTTTACTACTTCTTTCTTTTCATTCATTGTTAATGAAACACCTTCGCCTGTAGAGCCGCAAATGAATGCGCCAGTAACTCCGTTTGCTTTCAGCATTTCATAATATTTTGGAATAAGTGAAAGGTTCAAAGCCGCATCTTCTTGCATGGGGGTGAATGGAGCAGCAATAAGCCCTTTTAGTTTTTCAATGCTCATCGTATTCAATTGTTTTACAATTTTAATAAAAAACCGGAAGCAGGATTACTCCCGGTGCTATTGATGCTTATGAGAAAAACATTTTTGTTATTTAGTAATATCAAAAACATCCCTGGTAAGTTTATTAATTTATCGCTTTAAAAATTTTAAAATATAGGATACCCGGGGTTCTGTTGCAAAGCAGGGTTATTTGTCAAAGTATTGTGATCAATAGGCCACAATAATTTGTATGTGTCCGAAGAAGGAATAGAAGTATATTTAAAAACATACGTTCCGCTTGCATCCATTCTTCTCAAGTCATACCAACGCTTACCCTCAAAAATAAATTCATAGAAACGTTCTTGCAGAATAGCTTCTTTCGGATCGGCGTCAATTGCCTGGTTTGGATAACCCTGGATAGCGGGATCATAATTTGAACCATAAGCCCTTGCTCTTACCAGGTTAATTTCATTGGAAGGATCCTGTCCTAAAATAATCTCTGCTTCTGCTTTTAATAATAATAGATCTGCATAACGATAAATCGGGTAATCATTAGTATAAACTCTGCTTCCTGCATTTTGTTCTCCCTGGTATTTACTTACAAACGCTCCAGCAATTACATAATTAGTGTCCACCAAATTATAGGCTGCCGTAATGGAAGCCCATTTACGACTGTCCTTATCATCAAATCTTCTGAAGGTTGCAATTTTTATCGGTGCTCTCAATAAACCACCCCAGTTGTCATCTGTTACATTAAATTGCCTGTTATTTACTGAATCAAAATAATTAGCTATTAAACCTGTCTGAGGTTCAAAAGTTCCTGGAAAAGGCAATGATGATTCATTCAACTGATTGTGGATAGCAAAAATAATTTCTTTATTTCCTTTGTTGCCTGATGCGAATATATCTGCAAAGTTGGGAAGCAATTGAAGCGAAGGAACATTTGTTTGAATATCATTTAAAGCGTTCAATGCAGTTGTTGCATCGGCTGTACCTCCGCCTCTGTAGCTTGTCCAAAGATATACATGAGCTTTCAGCATTAAAGTTGCTGCTTTAGACCAATATCCTTTATTATTTTTAAAAGAATAATCGTTGCCGAAACTATTTATTGAATTGTCAATGTCGCCTTTTATTAATGCAACTACAGAATCTTCGCTGGAAGCAGGTTTAGCCAGGTGGGATACATCAATTGCAGTGGTAGGCTGTGTTTGAATAATTACTTCGCCCCAGGATTTATACATCTGAAAATAATAAAAAGCACGCATTCCATAAGCAATTCCGAGGTAATAATTTTTATTTGCCGGTGTAACTATGTCTAAAGAATTCAATTTAGAAATTAATAAATTGATCTGGTTTATATTAAAATAAAATCCGCCGAAATTGCTTACGCCTGCATTGTTTCCATCAAGGGTATTATTCCAAAGATTTTCCACACCTTGTGTGGCCTCGCCTGTAAATGCAGAACTTGATCCGGGATCAGTACCAAATGCATCTGCCCTTAATTCTCCGAGAAGTTCAAAATTATAAATACTGCTTCTAAAAGCTTGATGAATACCGGATACAAAAGCATCTACCTGGTCGGGTGTTTTCCAATAACTGGCATCGCTCAGGCTGCTAACCGGCGCCAGCTCTAATTTTTTGGTGCACGAATTTATTGTAATAGCAATTGCTAAAACAGCTATCGTTATGACTATATTTTTTTTCATGTTGAATAAATTTGATCGTTTAAAATGATACTTGTACACCAAATACATAAGTTCTTGGTGTTGGATAGGTGCCTTGATATACGCCGGGAACATTTCCGTTTGCACTGGATGGTGGTTCCGGTGAAGGGCCACTGAATTTAGTTATATAAAATAGATTGTTAGCACTGGCAAAAACTCTTGCTTGAGAAAGGATTTTTGTTTTGGAGAGTATATTCCTGTTAAAATCATAAGAAAGTGTCATTTCTCTTGAAGCCAGGTAACTCCCATTTTCATAAAAGCGGGAATTATTGCCGTTAAGCGCGATAGCAGCGTTATTAATTCTTGTATAATTTTTCTTACCAAGCGGCGCAGCTACCTGATCGGCATAATACACTTTGGGAATATCCGTGTTTGTGTTTGTTGGCGACCATGATTTTTTTTGCAAATCAATATAATTGAATGTTCCCTGGTAATTTCCAAGAATCCTCGCTACCTGGTCATTATAAATTACGTATCCAGTTGCAAACTGAAACTGTGCATATAAACTAAATCCTTTGTAAGAAAACGTGGTGGTAAAACCGCCTGTCCATTTTGGATTAATGTTGCCGATATATACCTGGTCGCGGGTATCAATGGTATCATTATGATCTACATCGAGCCAGTTTACATCACCTGGAGTTATAAAGTTCGTAGCAGATGTATTGGAGCCGCCAATTTTTGCCACAGCATCATAGCGGCTACCAGCTATTTTATCTACTTCCCCCTGATCTTTGAAAATAGATACCTGCTTAAACGCATAAACATCGCCTAAAGTTTGTCCTTCCTGCAATCCGCCTACCCATTCTAACTGTCCTGATTTTGGATCGTAAATTTGAAAACCGCCCTGGCGATTGTTAGGCTGCCCGTTATATGGCAATTTTAGAATCTTGTTTTTTACATACGATGCATTGGCTCCTACATCTATTCTTAATCCATTTGGTTGATTTAAAATATTTGCATTTAAAGAAAATTCATATCCTTTATTTTGAAAAGTTCCAAGGTTGGTTCTTACAGAATTAAATCCGGTATAGCTTGGCAATGATAAATTAGTTAGCAGGTCACTGGTTATTCTATCATAATAATCTGCAATAAAAGTGATACGGTTTTGTAAAATTCCTAAATCAAGACCCACATCGGTAGTTTTACTTTTTTCCCATCTTAAATTATTATTAATAATTCCCGTATTTAAAAAACCTGCATTACCATTGTACAATCCCTGTAAACCATAGCTGCCTTGTACTTCGTAATTGCCCAATCCTGCTACGTTTCCATTTACACCGTAACTAACACGAGGCTTTAAAGTAGAGATAATGTTTGAAACCGGACTTTTTTGAAAAAACTTTTCTTTGTGAACATTCCAGCCTGCAGACATTCCCGGAAAAAACCCATACCTGTTTGCTTCAGGGAGACTGGAAACCCCGTCTCTTCTGAAAACTAAAGTAAGTAAATAACGTTTGTCATAATCATAATTGAGTCTTCCAAACTGTGATAAAATTCTATACGCAGACTGATCGCTATAATTATCTCCCGGATTAAAAACTGTGGAAGCATTTACTGTTGGAATATCATCAGTCGGCGCTTGGGAGCCCAGCACCTGCATGTCGAATCCTTTCGTGCCAAAATATTCTGCACCTAACATTACATTTACATCATGTTTATTAAATGAATGGGTGTAATTGATAATTCCATCAAATTGTTGCTGAAAACTTCTTGAAAAAGTAGCATAAGCAGTGCGGCTGGTATTGCCGGGATTTGGTGGATTACGAAATATTTGAGAATAGGTTTGTGTAGCTTTTTGAAATGATTGATCTAATTCTTCGAAATAATAACCTGATCCCGTTCCTTTCACGTAAAGCCCCGGGATAATATCCCATTGCACGGAAGCATTAGCTGTGATCCTGTTTACTTCATCACTTCTGTCTCTTTTACTTAACCAATATAATGGATTACCATCGTTAATTCCATTACCCGGGTTCGGTATTTTTTTGGCAGAATCAAGCCATGGATTCATAGTAGGCCATAAAGCAAGATTGCGATACATATTATTTATTTCGCTTCCGTTCACACCCAATTGTGAAGAAGTAGATGCAGCAACTCCTGAACTTACTTCCACATTTGGTTTTACTTTATAAGACCCGTTAATATTACCAGAAAACCGTTTATAGCTTGACCCAACAATAACTCCATCTTCATGGTAATAATCGAAACTGGAATAATATCTTCCTTTATCATTTCCACCTGTTACATCTATATAATGATCCTGGGTTTGCGTATTTCTAAATACAATATTTGCAATTTCACCGCCATGATCTTTAAAAATAATTGTTCCGCCATAAGGGTCACCAACGGTATCCCAACCTTTGGTTAAAAGATAAGCATTAGAAGGATCGTACTCTCTGATATCGAAAGTAGAAAGATCAGCCGAGTCAGTTAGCAATCCGTAGCCACGGCTATTATTTACCGCGCTTAGCGATCTGCCAGAGTTTAAATTCCCTAAACGGTTATAATAAATATAATCATGAGCATCTAAAAAAGTATAACCTTTTCGCGACTGATTAAATCCTTGAGTAAACTTGTATGATATTTGCGCCTTACCTGCTTTGCCACTTTTGGTTGTAATCAAAATCACACCATTATTTGCCCTTGCACCATAAATGGCGGTGGATGCGGCGTCTTTTAGCAATTGAATGGATTCAATATCTTCAGCGGGAATATCATTATAAGAACGAATGATTCCATCTACTACCACAAGTGGTGCGCCGGGGCTATTAATTGAAGCACCTCCACGCAACAACACGGATGGCCCTGCGCCAGGCTGGCCGGTAGTATTTACTACATTCAAACCCGGAAGTGTCCCCTGTAAAGCGCCTCCAATATTAGCCCTGGGAGCATTTTTCAAAACTGAAGGATCGAGCTTTGCCACAGAACTGGTAATGGTGCCCCGGCTTTGAGAACCATAACCAACCACCACTACTTCGTTTAATTTTTCGTTACCAGGTTTTATGGATACATCAATGGTTGATGATTTACCCACTTTAATTTGCTGGGAAATAAATCCTGTATAAGTAAAAGTGAGTTTATCACCGGAAGCTGCGTCAATGCTATATTCGCCATTAGCATCGGTTTGCGTGCCGGTTCCTTTCTCCGTTACCACACTTACTCCCGATAGAGGTTTTCCATCATCTTCGGAAATAACTTTTCCTGTGATTTTTTTAACCTGCGCCCACCCTGCTGATGCCACAAAAAAGAAGGCTGCTACAAGGCTCAATCTCAAAATAAAAAATTTCATAATTGTCAGTTTAAAAATTTATATTTGTATTATGTATGACATAATAAAATTATAAGACTTTTATGAAATCACCAAAAAAAATTTTAGAAAAATTTTAAGGCAGTGATCTTCAATTAATTTACTGGTGATGATTTTTGATTTTTGTATCATTATATTTGAATATTTATATGAACATAGAAACTTTCAAAAATAGTTTGAAGCTTGTAGATACCAGCACCCTGGTAGATAAAGTAGAAGCGAAGCTGGTAGAATTATTACAGAAGCAAAAACTAAAAGTTGGCGACTCTATACCAAAAGAAATTGAACTGGCAGAAACATTAGGTGTAAGCCGCACTGTTATAAGAGAAGCCCTGCTGCGCCTTCGTTTGATGGGATTGATTGAATCAAAAAAGAAAAAAGGAGCTGTAATTACCAGCCCCGATTTGTTTGGAATGATGAGCAAAAGCATGAACCCTCATATTCTTGATGAGGATACATTAAAAGAAATTTTTGAAATTCGTTTGGTGCTTGAAATCGGAATGGCTGATCTGCTTTTCAGGCGTGTAACAAAAAAAGATATTGCAGAGTTAAGAGAAATTGTAAGCAACGAGCCACCTGTTACAAAATATCATTTATTTAATATAGATCATGAAATTGCATTTCATGGAAAACTATATGAAATAACCAGGAATGAAACACTGAAAAAATTTCAAAAAATGTTGTTACCGGTTTTTGATTATGTGCACAAAAGCGGTTTATTAAAAAAACAACCATTACTTAAAACTTTTACATCTCACAAGGTTTTAGTTGATATTTTGGAAAAAGGGAATCCCGAAAAATTCAGAAACGGAATGCGTAGTCACCTCGAAAATCACTTCATGCGCATTTTTGATTAATACAAATAATTTTAAGCGAGAAAATAATATTCTCTATAATCTTTCGATAAGATTTTGACAATATCATTTGCAAAGCTATTTTTGCGCCGGAGAGATGGCAGAGCGGTCTAATGCGGCGGTCTTGAAAACCGTTGACTGTAACAGGTCCGGGGGTTCGAATCCCTCTCTCTCCGCTGGAATGATTTAAAATTCGGGGCGTAGCGTAGCCCGGTTATCGCGCCTGCTTTGGGAGCAGGAGGTCGCAAGTTCGAATCTTGCCGCCCCGACCGGTGAACCCGTTTTTTTTTAAACGGGTTTTATTTTTTTAGCTTATTCTTAAAATGAAAAAAGTTTGATGAAACGTGTTTCATCAAACTTTCACCTAATCGGTTATAATACTAATTTTTAGAAGATTTTACCAACCATTTTCAGTATTAGGCCAAAATATATTTCTACTAGCCTTGCACCGTGATATTAAAAAAGCTTTATCATACCAATATTTGACAAATGTGATAAAATATAAATTCCGGTGTTTACTTTTGGGGCATGCAATTATTAGATGGAAAACTTGCCTCGCAGGCAGTTAAAGATAAATTGAAAAATAAAATATCAATTTTAAAAGATGCTGGTAAAAAAGTTCCACATCTCGCTGCCATATTGGTGGGCAATAACCCGGCAGCTGAAACATACGTAGCTTCCAAAGTGAAAAACTGCTATGAAATTGGTATTACATCATCATTGATAAAACTTAATGAAAAGGTTTCCGAGGAAGAAGTTCTTGAGAAAATTAATGCACTTAACGCAAACAATGATGTGGACGGGATCCTGGTACAACTTCCCCTTCCTAAACATATTTCAGAAGAAAAAGTTATCAATACAATTGCCTCTGAAAAAGATGTGGACGGATTTCATCCTATAAATGTTGGTAAGTTAGTGCTTGGATTGCCTTCATTTATTTCGGCTACTCCGTACGGAATTATTTTATTGCTTCAGCATTATAAAATCCCAACAACAAGTAAACATGCTGTGGTAATCGGAAGAAGCAATATTGTTGGCACTCCCATCAGCATCTTACTGAGCAGAAACAATGAATACGGTAATGCCACTGTTACCATCTGCCATTCCAAAACAAAAGATCTGAAAGACATAACCCTGCAAGCAGATATAATTATTGCTGCGATTGGAAGGTCGAAATTTGTAACAGCATCTATGGTAAAAGAAAATGCTGTGGTAATTGATGTGGGCATTAACCGTATAAAAGATGAATCGAAAAAAAGCGGTTTTAGATTAGTAGGCGATGTGGACTTTGAAACTGTTTCGCCAAAGTGCAGCTATATTACGCCTGTGCCTGGCGGCGTTGGACTGATGACTATTGCCGCATTGTTAACGAACACTTACCAGGCTTGTATGAACCGTATACACCATTAACAACTGACCATTGACAATTGACTCAATGACTATGGCATTTTCTATTATAGCAAAAAAAGTTTTGAAATTTCCGTTAATGGAATCTTTCTACACCCTGCAGGGAGAAGGGTTTCACCAGGGAAAAGCTGCTTATTTTATACGATTGGCTGGTTGCGATGTTGGTTGTGTATGGTGCGATGTAAAAGAAAGCTGGGATAAAAATCTACATAAAGAAATTTCTGTTGAAGAAATAATCACCAATGCAAAAATGAATCCTGCGAGGATTGCGGTAATTACCGGCGGTGAACCTGCAATGTATAATTTAGATGATCTAACGTCAAGGCTACATGAAGAGAATTTTTTTACGCACATTGAAACTTCTGGTGCATATCCAATAACCGGGGAATGGGACTGGATATGTGTTTCACCAAAAAAATTCAAATCGCCTTTATCCGAAAATATTGCCAGGGCAAATGAGCTAAAAGTAATAATATATAACAAATCTGATTTTGCATGGGCAGAGAAAAATGCATCACTCGCATCTGCATCCTGCAAACTATACCTGCAACCGGAATGGAGCAAATCTTCAATAATAACTCCACTTATAGTTGATTATATAAAGCAACATCCTCAATGGGAGCTTTCGCTGCAGATACATAAATATATTAATGTGCCATAACTATGTTTGATGTATAATGTACGATGTGAGAATTTATTTCGTTAAATATCAACATTCCTGCAACTCTGGTTGTATGGCACATAATAAGTTTGTTTAATTTTAACTATGCCCCGGAAAATAATTTTCACTTTTTATTTTTTACTATTTACTTTTTGCCTCGTTCATGCACAATGGTATGATCCCGATAAGGTGAATAAAAAAGCTGCAGACCTGTATGCACAGGGTTTACAAAAAGCACAGGATGGTGATTATGCCGCAGCAACAAAATTTATGAATGAGGCATTAAGAGCTGATCCCAAATTGGTAGATGCTTATCTGTCGCTGGCGGGCATTGCAGCAGAAATGAAAAACTATCCCGAATCAGCCATTCAATTTGAAAAAGCCTATTCGATGGATTCTGTTTATGCACGCGATTACCTGCTTCCCTACTCCATTTCACTTGCAGGATGCGGCAGGTTTGATAGTGCGCTTAATGCAGTAAACAAATTTCTTGCAACACCCAACATCAACGAACGAAGCATTAAAGCAGGCGAGTTCAGAAAAAAAACATATCAGTTTGCGATTGACTATGCAAACAATCATCCACAAAAAAATTATGTTTTTGATCCGCAAAACATGGGAGACAGCATTAACTCTGAAGAATCAGAATATTTTCCGTCGCTTACTATTGACAGTAAAAAATTAATTCTTACAAGAAGAGTCGGCGGGCACAATGAAGATTTTTTTGAAAGCGATTTGCATACGAATGGTCAATGGGGAAAAGCATATCCATTACCCGGCAACATTAATTCTGAAACTTATAATGAAGGTGCACAAAATATTTCGCAGGATGGCCAATGGCTGATCTTTACCGGGTGTAATTTTCCGCATGGTCTCGGCAGTTGCGATTTATATATTTCCTATCTCACAAAAAACGGATGGAGCACACCCATAAATCTTGGCAGCAATGTGAACACAGAATTCTGGGAATCTTCTCCATCACTTTCGCCCGACAAACGCGATTTGTATTTCAGCAGCAGCAGGCCCGGCGGATATGGAGGCACCGATATATGGGTTTGCCATCGCAATGAAAATGGTGAATGGAGCCAACCAGAAAATCTTGGACCCGAAATAAACACTGCCGGCGACGAAGGCACTCCATTTATACATGCAGATAATCAAACATTATATTTCAACTCAAACGGGCACGAAGGATATAGCGATAAATCGGATTTGTTTGTTGCAAAAAAATTGCCCGATGGCAAATGGAGCAAAGCAGAAAATCTCGGTTACCCGATTAATACCATTGATGATGAAGGGTCATTAATTGTAGCAGCAGATGGCAAAACCGCGTACTATGCAAGCGACCGCAGCGATTCAAAAGGCGGGCTTGACATTTACACATTTCAATTGCGCCAGGATATTCGCCCGTCAAAAACATTATGGGTAAAGGGACAGGTATATGATGCAAAAACAAAACAGGGATTGCCTTCTACCGTGGAACTAACGGACATCCATACACGAAATTTGATTAGCAAACTACAAACGGATGAAGAAGGAAATTACCTTGTTACATTGCCGGTAGGAAATGATTATGCATTTGAAGTAAACCGGAAGGGATATTTGTTTTATTCGGAAAACTATAATATCAGTGATACTTTAAGCGATTCAATATTTAAAGCAGATATTCCATTGCAGCCTATCGAAGCAAGTGCCCGCATTATACTGAAGAATGTTTTTTTTGATACTAAAAAAACAGATCTTAAACCCGAATCAATAACCGAATTGGATAATGTGGTAAAACTAATGAACGAGAATCCAACTATAAAAATTCAAATTACCGGATATACAGATAGCATTGGAAAAACAGAAGACAATCTTACTCTTTCGAAAGGGCGTGCGGTGGCGGTGGTAAATTATTTATTGAGCAAAGGAATCAACAATGACCGGCTGGCCTTTAAAGGAATGGGCGAAGCAAATCCCATTGCCGACAATGGAACTATGGAAGGGCGCGCCATGAACCGGAGAACTGAACTTAGCATTGTTTCAGTTAATTAATTTTTTTTATTATTGCTTTTCATTTTTTTACTTGTACAGCGAACTTCAATACCAGATAGCACTCACTCAAGTGCCCTCCATTGGCGATGTGCATGCCAAAGCATTGATTAACCAGTTTGGTTCAGCTGCAGCCATATTTTCTGAAAAAAAGAGACACCTTGAAACATTAGAAGGCATTGGCACTATAAGAGCCAAATCCATAAAAGAGTTTAATGCATTTGATAAAGCCGCTGAAGAAATTGAGTTTATAAATAAATATAAAATCAGGCCGCTTTTTATTACCGACAAAAATTATCCGCAGCGTTTGCTTAATTGTTACGACAGTCCTGCAATGCTGTATTACCGCGGCAATGCAGATCTGAATGCATCAAAAATTATTGCCATCGTAGGCACCAGGAATCATGATGAGTATGGCAAAAATATAACTGAAAAATTTATTGAAGCACTTGCCGGTGAAAATATATTAATTGTAAGCGGCCTTGCGCATGGCATAGATAGCATTGCACATAAAGCCGCATTAAAAAATAAACTGCAAACGATAGGCGTGCTGGCACATGGGCTTGATCGAATTTATCCCCCGCAAAATTCATCTCTTGCAAAACAAATGCTTGCCCATGGTGGATTGCTTACCGAATTTACCAGCTATACCAAACCCGATAAGCAAAACTTCCCGCTGCGCAACCGCATCGTTGCAGGCATCAGCGATGCAATTATCATAGCTGAAACGGGTATTAAAGGCGGTTCATTAATCACCGCAGAATTGGGCAACAGTTATAATAAAGATGTATTCGCATTTCCGGGAAGAACTACCGATCCTAAAAGTGAAGGATGCAATTTTTTAATAAAAAGCAATAAAGCCGCATTGCTTACCAGCGCGGATGATCTTTTGGAAAATATGGGATGGAAACAAACCAAACCCATTCATGCAAAAAAACAAAAAGAGTTATTCATCGAACTTACGGCCGATGAAAAAATAATTGTAACCCTGTTACAACAGCACGATCAAATACACATTGACGAACTTTATGTAAAAAGTAAACTCAGCAGCAGCGCGGTGGCCCAGGCTTTGCTGATGCTGGAGATGCAAAGCATTGTTACATCCCTGCCCGGGAAAGTGTATAAGTTAATGCCATAAAAATGTAAAATGAAAAAAAATCCAAATAGCAAATCTCAAATCACAAATAATAATCAAATTAAAAAGTAAGAAATAAAAATTCAGGGAATTTATTTGTGATTTGTTTCTTGTGATTTGTGATTTATCTCCGGATTTATTTGTGATTTACATTTTGCATTTTAACAGTTTTGAAAACCTGTTACGTCCAAAAAAATTAGGGCTATAACAAAATTTATCCAATTGATTAGCCCGTTATGTAAAATTTGTACGTACCCCTTATCTTTGCACATGGCTACAATAAATAACTCATCTTCTTTTCCCAAAACCCCGTTTTCTGAAGGATTAACTTTCGACGACGTACTGCTCGTTCCGGCATACAGCGAAGTACTACCGCGCGATGTAAGCACTAAAACAAATCTTACAAAAAATATTTCATTGAACATCCCGATGTTGAGCGCAGCAATGGATACGGTTACCGAAGCGGCTCTTGCCATTGCACTGGCACGGGAAGGCGGCCTGGGCATTTTGCATAAAAACATGAGCATAGATGCGCAGGCAGCGCAGGTAAGAAAAG
>Ga0157370_10003869_pt1 | contig 17438 bp, 17 predicted proteins | sample C35metaG_FD_113463 | JGI IMG/M metagenome (GOLD analysis project Ga0157370, IMG submission 113463) | Corn rhizosphere microbial communities from Kellogg Biological Station, Michigan, USA - C3-5 metaG | ecosystem: Host-associated > Plants > Roots > Rhizosphere > Soil | place: USA: Michigan...
AAAATCTTTGATCAGGGTTCGTCAGATAGAAGTTCTTATAAATGTTTTTACGGGCATAGTTCAATGGTAGAATAGAGGTCTCCAAAACCTTTGATCAGGGTTCGAATCCTTGTGCCCGTGCAAATTAATGTGATATGTGCTGGTTAGCTGATGTGCTAATTCTAATCATTTTCAAATTTTCAAATTTTCAAATTAACTTTTATGAATAAAGTTGCCTTATACATTCGGGATTCTTACAAAGAAATGATGCAGAAAGTAACGTGGCCTACATGGGAAGAATTGCAACAATCTACCATGATTGTGCTGGCTGCTACCATTATCATTACAGCTATTGTGGCTTTAATGGATTTTGTATCCAACGGCGTTTTAAAATTTATTTATTCTTTATTTAAATAATCATGTCAGAAGAAAATAACAACCATATTGAGGAACAACTTCCCCCTGATCCTACTCCTCCGGTAGCTGAAAAAGATACCAAATGGTATGTTTTGAGGGTAGTAAGCGGAAAGGAAAGGAAGGTAAAAGAATACCTTGATAAAGATATCATCAGGCAAGGTTGGGATAAATATATTCTTCAGGTTTTTCTTCCTGTAGAAAAAGTTTATAAGGTATTAAATGGCAAAAAAGTAATGCGGGAGCGCAACTTTTATCCCGGATATGTGATGATAGAAGTTTTGGATGGAAAGCTTTCGGGAGAAATGGTTCAGCACCTGAGCAATACAACTAATGTCATGCATTTTTTGACCGATGGGAAAGGTTCTAAAGGTGAAATCATCAGCCTGAGAAGGTCTGAAGTGAATAAAATGCTTGGTAAAGTAGATGAAATGGCCGATGCAGGCGGAATGAAGATGAGCGAACCGTTTATTGTCGGAGAAACGATTAAAATTATTGATGGTCCTTTCAATGATTTTAACGGAGTAATTGAAGAGGTAACAGATGAAAAGAAAAAATTAAAGGTACAGGTGAAGATTTTTGGACGTGCTACGCCTGTTGAATTAAGTTATATGCAGGTAGAAAAACTTTCTTAAAAAATTTGATTTAAATGAAAAAAAACCATCAGTTATGATGGCTTTTTTTTTATAAATGAAATTCCAGCAACAAATAAATAGGGCAAATTCCTGATTAGCTTGTTTTATTCATAGATAATAGGTAGGTAATATTTTTTTGACAGAAGGGCAGCCAATTTTCTATTCTCTACCTTTACTTACAAATTAAAAAAAGTAAACATGAAAATAAAACCTTTGGGAAGCCAGGGATTAATGGCTTCACAGATTGGATTGGGTTGTATGGGAATGAGTGAATTTTATGGAGAACTAAATGACCAGGAATCTATCAAAACCATCCATAAAGCTTTTGAATTAGGGGTTACCTTTTACGATACTGCAAATATGTACGGCCCTTTTGCCAATGAAATATTAGTTGGCAAAGCAATCAAACCATTTAGAAATAAAATTACATTGGCAACCAAATTTGGGATTGTAAGAGATCCTTCAAATCCGAAAGTAAGAGGAGTAAATGGGAAACCGGATTATGTAAAAAGCTGTTGTGAAGCGAGTTTGAAAAGATTGGATGTGGAAGTAATTGATTTATATTATTTGCATCGTAAAGGTCCCGAAACGCCGATTGAAGAAACGATTGGAGCAATGGGAGAATTGGTGAAAGCAGGAAAAGTAAAAGGAATCGGTGTGAGTGAAGTAAATGCAGAAACTTTGAAAAAAGCAAATGCGGCATTTCCGCTTTCCGCTTTGCAATCAGAATACAGTTTATGGAGCCGTGAAGTGGAAGATGAAATTATACCGGCCTGTAAAGAATCAGGAATAGCATTTGTAGCGTATAGCCCACTCGGGCGTGGGTTTTTAACCGGACAGATAAAAAGTTTTGAGGATTTGGAAGAAGATGATTTCAGAAGAAGTTCTCCGCGATTCCAGGGAGAAAATTTTAATAAAAATTTGGAACTGGTAAAAAAAATAGAAGCCATTGCAATAGAAAAAAGTTGTACACCTTCTCAGTTAGCGCTTGCATGGGTAATGGCGCAGGAGGATTTTATTTTCCCTATTCCAGGAACAAAAAGAGTAAAATATCTTGAAGAAAATGTAAAAGCAATTGATATTAAATTGTCAATGGAGGACCTAAAACGAATTGATGATGTGTTTCCTAAGAATGCCGCATCAGGATTGCGTTATACAGAAGCAGGAATGAAAACAGTAAACTTATAAAAATTCCCGTAAAAAACTTTTTAAAATAGAAACAAAAAAATTGTGTTTTTAATTATAAATAGATTTTATGATAAAACTTCCATCATTTTTATTATTGGGTTTTGCTTTCTTGTTTTCTAATATTACCAAATCGCAAGACTTTACGTTAGGAGCCAGGGCAGGAATCAGTGTTCCGAATTTATCTGCAAAGGAATCAGAAAATAATCCCTTAAACACGGGCTACAAGTCAATACTGGGGCCCGATGCAGGTATTTTTGGCGAGTATCATTTGTCGTCTTTATTTTCTATCGAAGCCATGCTTGAGTTTTCATCACAGGGCGGAAAGAAAGACGGTCTGCAGGCTTTTCCTACTCCCCCCGAAATGGCTGCTATGTTTCCTGAAGGTACAGCTCCGCAATATTTATATGCCAATTATAAAAGCGAGGCAAAGATGAATTATCTGTTGGTTCCGATTCTTGCAAAATTTGGCTGTAACTTGAGTAGCAGTTCACCGTTAAGAATTTATGTTGATGCCGGTCCATTTGCCGGTTTTTTACTTTCTGCGCACCAGGTTACGAGTGGATCGAGTATGGTGTACGTGGATAAACAAGGTACCCAGGCTTTATCACCGCAGGCAGTTCCTTTCGATGCAAATAATGACATCAAGAATCAACTGAATACTTTCAACCTTGGCGTTTCAGGAAATGTAGGTGTAGCATACAATTTCAGCAGGAGCAATATTTTTGTAGAAGGTGGCGGCAATTATGGATTTCTAAATATTCAGAAAGGAACTGCAAATGGTAAAAATAATACCGGTGCAGGAACTGTCGCTATCGGCTATGGATATATATTTGGAGAATAAGTAATGAACCAATAAAAAAAGTAAAAATTGATTCTGAAGAAGATTTATGGATGAATCAGTTTATAAGCAGCTGGTAATATTTCAATTGAAAATTCTTCAAACGTTTCTACCGGATCACCATCAATATGCAAAGGAGCGAGGCAGGGATTTTCTATTTTTAATTTCTTTGTTTGAAAATAAAGGATGTTTTTTTTATAAAGATCTTTTTCAGAAAAGCTTTTTATTTTTCCTGAAATAAGTTGATTTATAAAAGAGATTACAATTTGCGGTTTCGTTGTTTTTTTCAGTACAACAATGTCCAAAAGACCATCAGAAATACTCGCCTGGGGCGCAATTTTAAAATTATTTCCAAATTGGTTACTATTGGCAATGCAGATTAAAAAAGCTTCAATTTTTGCCTCATTTTTTTCTGCCAGAATGGTGAAAGGGAATGTTTTTGCAGAAAAGAAATTTTTCACTGCAATTTTTGTATAACTGTTCAGTCCACGTTTTTTTTGTTTAGAAAAATCGTAGGCCACTTTTGCATCAAAACCTAATCCACAAACATGCGTACTTATTTTATTGTTGATTAGAAAAACATCAGTATAAGTCACGTTTCCTTTTAAAATAACGTCTATTGCTTGATCAATTGATTTCGGAATTCCGGCAGTTCGTGCCAATCCATTTCCCGAACCTAGAGGGATAATACCAATATTTACAGAAAGATTCAAAACAGATGAAACGACGGGAGCAATACTTCCATCACCACCGCAAATGACAATATCTGTTATCCTTTCGTCATTAATTTTATGATACAAAAAATCATAATCGCCGTCTTTTGAGGTAAGCAAAATTTCAAATGAAATATTTTTTTCTTTGCATTTCCCAATGATCTTTTCTTCTAGATTTAATTTGCTTTTGACTCCCGAAATTGGATTGATAAAAAATAAAATTTTGCGGCTCATAATTCGAGTAATAAAATTCGTGCTTTATTTTTCTAATTCTATTCGTTTAATGCATTCCACAGCAAATCTTTTAATTCTGTTAACCCTTTATTTGTTAATGAAGAAATGAAAAGATGCGGAACGTTTTGGGGCAATTCTTTTTCAATCGCATCTTTCAGTTCTTCATCCAGCATATCACTTTTGCTGATGGCAATCAGAAATTTTTTATCCAGCAATTCGGGATTATATTCTTTCAATTCATTTTGCAAAATCTTAAATTCCTGGCCATGATCTTTACTATCGGCCGGAATCACGAAAAGCAAAACCGGATTGCGTTCGATGTGCCTTAAAAACCGGTATCCAAGTCCTTTCCCTTCGGCTGCGCCTTCAATAATTCCGGGCAAATCTGCTACACAAAAACTCTTATTATCGCGATACTCCACCATACCGAGCTGAGGCGTTAAAGTGGTAAAAGCATAATCTGCAATCTTTGGTTTTGCTGCAGTAATTACTGAAAGCAATGTTGATTTTCCTGCATTGGGAAAACCTACCAAACCTACATCAGCAAGCACTTTTAATTCTAAAGACACAAAACTTTCTTCCCCCGGCTCACCAGGTTGAGCATGCTCAGGAGCCTGGTTTGTTGGTGTGGCAAAATGTGAATTTCCCTGTCCGCCACGGCCGCCTTTTAATAAAATTTTTTGCTCGCGGTCTTCTAATATTTCCACTTTTCGTTCATCGCCGGCAATAGTAGCAATAGTGCCCAAAGGAACTTCAATAATAATATCTTTTCCATCATGGCCGGTACAATTGTTTTTGCTCCCGTTTTCACCATTTTCTGCAAAAACATTTTTATAATAACGCAGGTGCAAAAGTGTCCAGAGGTTTTTATTTCCGCGTAAAATAATATGGCCGCCTCTTCCGCCATCGCCTCCATCAGGGCCACCGAAAGCGGTGAGTTTGTTGCGTAAAAAGTGTTTGCTGCCGGCACCGCCATGCCCGCTTCTGCAAAATATTTTTATTAAATCTATAAAATTTGATTTTTCCATTGGGTAAATTTCGCGAAGTTTTTTTTAGCAATCGCTTTTGTAAATATTCACGGGAAAACGGAACTAAAATAATTTGATAAAATTCAGTTCTTTTCGCATGGCTGGTTTCTAATATTTTTTTACAGTTAGCAAAGAATAAGCTGAATTTGTTTTTATCCTTATTTCCATTTTAGTGTATTGATAAGATGTTTCATGTCTTCCTGCAAAAAAGCATTTACTGGCCGAAGCGAATCCTCATTTGGGGTAGCATCAAAATACAAAGCGCCCCTCAAAAAATGATGTAAGGTGTCTGACAAAAAGAATTGTTTTGCTGTGGCCACATTTCCTGAAAGGGTGAAAAAAACTCCTGTTATATTATTGGGAGTATGCATTACACTGTCCTCTATTGAGTATGCTTTGATATCATTTTTATAAGTGAGATTATAAGAGTCATTCACCATTTTTTCAAAGCTGTTTTTTCCAATAGAATCACGGTAAGTGCCATCCGGGTTTTTTACTTTATAAATAGATGTACCCCCGATATTTTTATAACTGATAAAGATGGTTCCATGAAATGCAGGGAAAACAACATTTATCCAGTAAGGATTTTTTTCGCCCGCATTAAAATATGCTGAATCCTTTGCTATCCGCGCATAAACAGGATATTCGAATGAATAAGGATAAGCGGGATCATTAAAAGTTGTATAAGATTTTTTGGGAAAATCAATTTTAAAGTATCCTTCTTTTTTAGAAGTATAATTTGAATTACAACTGATAAAAATAAAGAGAAAAAAGAAAAAGAAAATCCGGTGCATCAGAAAATTTTGTTTCAAAATAAGATATTTTATTTTCCCGGTTTTTGTTTTAATGTAAGTTTCACTTTTTCGATGCGGTTTTTATTTATTTCAAGTACGGTAAACACGTAATTATTGGTTTCAAAATGTGCATTTACTTTTGGAAATTCGCCGGCTATTTCCAAAATGAGGCCAGCCAATGAATCACTTTCACCACGAAGCAAATCAAAAGTATGAGTAGGGATATTTAATATTTTACAAACATCATTAATCATTGTTTTTCCTTCAAAAATATAGGTGTTATCATCTATTTTTTTGTTCACACTTTGCTCATCATCAAATTCATCCTGGATGTCGCCAATAATTTCTTCCATAATATCTTCCAGGGTAATGATGCCAGATGTGCCACCAAATTCATCCACTACTACAGCCATGTGTATCCGCTTATTTCTGAAATCCTGTAAAAGATCTTCAATTAATTTCTGCTCATGCACATAAAAAACCGGGCGCATCAATGGATGCCAGTCAAATTCTTCCTGCTGCAAATGAGATAAGATATCTTTTGTGTGAAGAATGCCTACAATTTCATCCAGGTTATTTTTATAAACGGGCAGGCGTGAATATGAAAATTCTTTTACCTTATTTATTACATTTTGAAAAGAAGCAGAGGCATCAATCCCATTTACATCCAGGCGCGGTCTCATCGTTTGTTTTACAGTAGTGTTGCTGAATTTCCGGATTCCTTTCAGGATTTGTTTTTCTTCGTTTGAAGTTTTATCATCCGGCAAAAGGTCAATAGCGTCGTCGAGTTGGCTGTCTTTCATCGTTGCAGATTCTGAATGGAAAAGATTTTCGACTGAATCTCCAAAAGCGACCAGTTGCCTGGCTATTTTCAAAAAAATACGATTAAAAATCTCAACCGTCATGGAAGCTGTAGATGCAAACCAAATCTTGTGATGAGTAGCCCAGACCTTAGGAAGCGCTTCACAAAACAAAACCAATGCACCCGTTATGGCTACAACTTTTATTAAAAAATTGATTGCGGGATGCAAACCCAGGGTATCTATCCATTCATTTATCAAAGAATTGGATATGAGAATGATTCCGATATTTACAAAACAATTCGAAATGAGCAATGAAGCCATCAATGTTTTTGGATTTGCAAGCAGCGATACGATTCTTTTGTAGGATGGCTGCTGTCTGGTTTTCAGCATATTCATATCCTTCAGCGTTAGTGAAAAAAACGCCATTTCGGAACCGGAAAAAAGAAAAGATAAAACAAAAAGCACGAGTAAGATAAAAACGAGAATAGTAGTATCGGCGGAGGTAATGGCTAAAAGTGTAAGCAATTGATAACTGTTTTCAATAACCATAAGATAATGCAAATCCAAAAAATTTATTTAAAGATAAGAAGCAGTTTTAAGAGCATTCAATTTATTTTATTCAGGAAGTTTTTCTCCATCTGTATCTGTTGAAGTTATATTTCCATGGAACGGTTCGTGTGGTTCATCAAGATGAAAATCGGAGCGCTTGTCGAGCATGATGAGATTATCTGCAATAATTTCTGTAGCCACTTTTTTATTGTGGTCGCGGTCTTCCCAATACCTTGTTTTTAAACGGCCTTCAATATAAACCAGGCTGCTTTTATGCAGGTATTTTTGAGCCAGTTCTGCCAGTCCACGCCATAAAACCACATTATGCCATTCTGTTTGAGAAATCGCTTTTCCATTTTTGTCTTTGTATGTTTCTGTTGTTGCCAAAGGAAATTTTGTTACCGGAATATTGCCTTCAAGATATTGAATGTCCGGGTCTTTTCCGAGATTGCCGATTAACATCACTTTATTAACTCCGCGCATAAGTACAGATTTTCTTCAGTTTGAAAATAGATTAAATCGAGCTTAAAGGTACATTTTTCCATGCTAAATATGATGCTATAAATTTTGGAAAGGGCAACGCTTTCAATTGATTTACATTGACTGTAAAATATTTGTTATTTGTCAATGGTCTCTTTATTTCAAGATGAATAAATCTTCCTGTAATAAATTGGTGCGTCAGCTTTTGGGAAAGCCTTTCTGAAAATGATTTTACTTTAAATTCATTTCCCTCCAGCAGTGATAGAAATTGCTCATTCTGTAAAATCTCTTTTTCACTTTGTAATGATTTTGTTTCTATTAAAATAAATTCATAAAGATTTTGCCAGATGTCTTTTTCTACCCTTTTATTCAAATACAATTTCCTTTTATATTCAATAACGAGGTAATTAAAAAAACGCTTTTTTTGTTTATTAACGGTGTTGTTTATGGGCAAAACAGAAACTTTATTCTCTAAAAAAGCAACACATTTTTTTTGCAAAGAACATTGCAAACATAATGGTAGTGCAGGTTTGCAAATTACTGCACCAAAATCCATAATTGCCTGATTATAAAGCGCCGGATTTTTTTTGTCAAGAAGTGATTGTGCAAGCGGCGCATAAAACTTTTTCCCTTCGGTAGTATTTACCGGTATTTCTATTCCAAAAAACCTGGACAATACGCGGAAAACATTACCGTCTAAAACCGCATAAGGCTCGTTAAATGCAAAAGATACAATTGCTGAAGCGGTATAATTTCCAACACCCTTCAGTGATAAAATATCTTCATATTTTTCAGGAAAATTTCCATCAAGTTTTTCATAAATAAATTTTGCCGATGTCATTAAGTTTTTGCATCGTGAATAATAGCCAAGCCCTTCCCATAATTTATAAACTTTTTTTTCAGAAGCTGTTGCAAGCGTTTTTATATCGGGAAATTCATGGATAAAACGATTGTAATAAATGATTCCCTGTTGTACTCTTGTCTGTTGCAAAATAATTTCACTTACCCAGATTCTATATGGATTCTTTTCTCCTTTCCAGGGCATTTGCCGGTCATTTTTAGTGTTATTCCAAAGCAATAAAGAATCTGAAAAGAATTTTTGGTTTTTCATGGGGTATTGAATTCCGGTCTGGTTTAAAAAGCGAATTTGCATTATTTGCTTGTTTAAATGCAAAATAATTTTTACTAAAAAAATATCACCAGGAGCCAGAAGAGCAGAACGGAAAAACTCCTTTTATTTTTTCAAAAAAAAGCTCTGTTTTATAAAATAAAAAAAATAAACATACACAAGATATATTATAGCAGGTTATTACAATAAAGATTATTAAATTTGCCATACCTGGTTGAATCATCAATGGAAACACATTTTAATTTTCATAAATAAAGAGTTTCAAATGAGAAAAGCAGATTTAATTAACCGGATATCCGACAAAACAGGAATAGCAAAAGTAGATGTTCTTGTAACACTGGAAGCGTTATTTACAGAAGTAAAAAAAACGCTGGGGGAAGGGGAAAATATTTACATCAGAGGCTTTGGTAGTTTTATTACCAAAAAAAGAGCCGCCAAAATTGGCAGGAATATCAAAAAGAATACCGCCGTTGAAATTCCTGCACATTATATTCCGGCATTCAAGCCTTCAAAGGAATTTGTTGAGCAAATTAAAGAAAAGGAGCTTTCCTAAACAAAGCGGAATGGCTTACCTTTGCACACGGATAAAAAATTCCCGTTAAGAATTGAACAAAAGAATTATTTTAGCAGCCGCCGGCGTTTTCCTGGTTTTTATACTTTTTTTCTTTGGAAAAACAACAACCACAAAGAAAGAGATTCCATCTGCAACAAAAGCAGAAACTCCCGTTTTTAATATAAAAGATACCCTTCTGGCTGAAAAGCAAAAATTATCGCCGGTTCGCCTGATTTATGTGACTAATATTGAAAATAATATCAGCCGCGGCGATGTGAAAAATCAATCTGAAAACCAATATACCAACCTGGCAAATTTCTGGAAAGATTCAGTCGGTGCTTTTGTGCCTTATGTATATTATTTAAGTGAAGCAGCAAAGTTGGATAATTCAGAAAAAAAACTCACCTTTGCAGCCCGTTTTATTTTAGAGAACATGAAACGGGAGGAAAATCAGGCGCAAAAAGTGTGGGAAGCACAAACAGCTGCCGATCTTTTTGAAAAAGCATTAAAGCTTGATCCTGAGAACCAGGATTTAAAAGTTGGATTGGGAAGTTGTTACGTATATGGAGAGGGAATGATTGGCAATGCGGAGCAAACAATGAGGGGAATTCAGCAATTGCTGCAGGTAGTGCAAAAGGATTCAAATAATATGCAGGCGCAACTGGTTCTGGGAATCGGTGGAGTTATTTCAAATCAATACGCTAAAGGGATTGAAAGGTTGAAGAAAGTAGTAACTTTTGACCCGCATAATCTTGAAGCAGTTTCCTGGCTGGCAGATGCTTATGCTGCCTCAGGCGATAAACAAAACGCCGTAAAGTGGTATGAACAAAGCAAGCACCTGGTAAATAATCCTGCATTTAGTAAAGAAATAGACGCTCGGATTAAGGAATTGAATGAAAACCATTAAATGGTTTGGGTAAGCAACATCGCAAATAAAATTAATTATTTGTCTTTTATTATAAAATTATTAAAAAATTGTCTATGCCTTGTGGTAAAAAAAGAAAACGTCATAAAATCGCTACTCATAAGCGTAAAAAGCGTTTAAGAAAGAATCGTCATAAGAAGAGGTAATTATTTACTTACTTTTACTTTCGCCTGCCGGTATATCCGGCTTTACTTTTTCCTTCTGTTTATGGTTTAGTTGAAGCGACTAATTTAAAAGATTTTGAGTTGAACAAGGAACTTATTATAAATGCTGCCCCGCAGGCAGTCGAAATAGCCTTACTTGAGGATAAAAAGCTCGTGGAAATGCACAATGAAAATGCAAATGCAAGCTTTGGTGTGGGCGATTTGTATTTAGGAAAAGTGAAGAAATTAATTCCCGGATTAAATGCGGCGTTTATAGATGTTGGTTTTGAAAAGGATGCTTTCTTGCATTATTCAGATTTGAGCCCTTACATCCGTTCCATTTTGAAATTTACCAAAATGACCATGAATGACAATTCGGAATCAGGGATGAATTTTGAGAAATTCCAGGTAGAACCGGAAATTGTAAAAACTGGAAAAATCGCAGAAGTTTTGAGTGGCAAACCAAATATTCTGGTTCAGATTTTAAAAGAACCGATTGCCGCAAAAGGCCCGCGGTTAAGTTGCGAAATTTCTTTGCCCGGCAGATTTGTGGTCATTACTCCATTCAACGATATTATTGCTGTTTCAAGAAAAATTCATTCTTCAGAAGAAAGAAAAAGATTACAGAAAATAATTGAAGCGGTAAAACCTAAAAATTTTGGTGTAATCGTTCGGACTGCCGCAGAAGGAAAGCATGCCAACGAACTTCATGAAGATTTATTAGGATTAATAAATACCTGGAAAAATATTCATAGAAATCTGAAAGGGGCTGTTCCTCCAACAAAAATTCTGAGTGAAGAAGGAAAAACAAACAGCATTCTTCGCGATTTACTTACAGAAGATTTTAATAAAATCGTAGTCAATGATAAAAACATTTATAACGATACTAAAGCATATCTTCAACGGATAGCACCGGAAAAAACAGATATACTTTCTTTTCATAGCAATGGTTCGCCCATTTTCGATTCTTATGGAATTACCCGCCAGGTAAAAGCCTCGTTTGGCAAAACCGTAAATCTTCCAAGCGGTGCATATTTGATTCTTGAACATACAGAAGCGCTGCATGTAATAGATGTAAACAGCGGCTACAAAAGCGTAGGAAATAACCAGGAACAAAACGCTTTTGAAACCAATATTGAAGCAGCGGCTGAAATAGCCCGGCAGCTTAGGTTAAGGGATATTGGTGGAATAATCGTAGTAGATTTCATAGACATGAAACTTCCGGAACATAAAAAGCAGCTGGCTGAGCAAATGGACCAGTTTATGCGAAAAGACCGGGCAAAACATGCCGTGTTGCCTATTAGCAAATTCGGCCTCATGCAGATTACCCGCCAGCGCATGAAACCGGAAACAAATATCAACACAATGGAAGTTTGCCCGAGTTGCGAGGGCACTGGAAAAGTCTCTTCTACATTGGTTTTGGAAGATGAGATCGAAAAAAATCTTAGTTACCTCATTATGCAAAAGCATACCGGATTGACCATTGAAGTACATCCGATTTTGTATGCGTATCTCACCAAAGGCTTTATGTCAAAGCGTTTCAGATGGAGCATGAAATTTAAACAAAAAATTAAAGTGCGACTAAATACCAATTACCATCTTACTGAATTTCATTTTTATGATAAAAATAATGAAGAGATAAAATTGTAATCCTCTGAATTTTTCTCTCTTCTAATAAATATGTTCATTTGCAACAGTCAGAGAATGAAACATAACGTTTTACTTTATTAAAATCGGAAAGAGTAAATAATTGTTAAGCTTCCTCATAAAATTTTTTTCGTTTTGAAAGGAGATCTATTACAATATTGGTATCTACTAGTAATTTATCCATTAGTAAAAATTTACCTAAAAAGTAGAAAATTTACCTTCCTCTTTTTCCCATAACAAAACTGCTAATACTCTTTAAATTCTTGTAAGTTCTTCTGAGGTTTAAAATCAAAAGCCGGATAAGCTGTATTAGTTTGAAAAATAAAAATTGGTATTTTATCATGCTGATCATCTGACTTATAATCCAGTTGATTAGTTTTGCTAATATTTTTTAAGATAAAACAAACAATCAAAGATGAATTACATTCCAAATGAAGAACGCTATGAACATATGACATACCGCCGTTGCGGAAATAGTGGCGTTAAATTGCCTTTAATATCTTTAGGTTTATGGCACAATTTCGGAAAGATAGATGACCTGGAAAATTGCCGGAATATTTTGCATACTGCATTTGATAATGGTATTACTCATTTTGATTTGGCAAATAATTACGGTCCTCCTCCGGGTGGTGCCGAAGAAACATTTGGAAAATTATTTAAAGAAGATTTTAAACCATATCGTGATGAGCTGATTATTTCTTCCAAGGCCGGTTATAAAATGTGGAATGGACCTTATGGCGATTTTGGTTCTAAAAAATATTTGGTTAGCAGCCTCGACCAGAGTTTGAAAAGAATGGGACTCGATTATGTAGATATTTTTTATCATCACAGGCCTGACTCTGAAACTCCTTTAGAAGAAACGATGTCTGCATTGGATTTGATTGTACGCCAGGGAAAAGCATTGTATGTCGGCATTTCAAATTACAAGGCCGATGAAGCAAAAAGAGCAATTGAAATGTTGCGTGAATTGGGTACACCATGCTTGATTCATCAGGCAAGATATTCGATGTTTGACCGCTGGGTTGAAAATAAATTATTGGATGTTTTGGAAAAAGAAAAAGTAGGTTGTATTACATTTTCATCTTTGGCACAAGGATTACTTACCAATAAATACCTGCATGGAATTCCTGAAAATTCCCGAGTTGGACGGCATCTTGAAAACGGTGCCATTACTGAATCAGAGATTACTCTGGAAGTAATTGAGAAAGTAAAAAAGCTAAATGAAATAGCTCAAAAAAGGAATCAATCACTGGCTCAAATGGCGCTTGCCTGGATTTTGAAAGATAAAAGAATTACTTCTGTCATTCTTGGTGCAAGTAAAATAAAACAAGTAACGGAAGGAGCGGAGTCAATAAAAAATATTGATTTTACTAAAGAAGAATTAGATAGAATTAATTCTATCCTTCAATAATTATTTTCGTTTGTTCATAACCGTTATAATAAGACTTATTTTTAATTTTTGAAATTACTTTCATGTCCTTAATTCGCATTCTGGCATTCAGCAGTTCGCGCTTTGGCAACTCTGAATATCTTGAAACAAATCTTCCTGCAATTAGAAATCTTATTGGCAGTAAATCAGCAAATATTGCATTTATTCCTTTTGCTTCGGCGGATAAGAACTACAAAGAATATGGATTTCGTGTAGGTGAAGCATTAAAATATTTGCCTTATAAAATCGAAATTGCCTTAGCCGAAAATGCGAAAGCTGTTATTGAAAAAAGCGATGTAATTATGGTTGGCGGTGGCAATACTTTTAAGCTATTACATGATATTTATGATTTAAGCTTATTGGATTTGATTCGCGATAAGATCAATAAGGGCGTACCTTATATCAGTTGGAGCGCTGGCTCCAATATTCTGGGTCCCACAATTGGCACCACTAATGACATGCCCATCATTGAACCAAAATCATTTAATGCTTTGGGATTATTTCCGTTTCAAATAAACCCTCATTATTTCAATAAAAAAATTGAAGGATTTAATGGTGAAACTCGAGATGATAGATTGGAAGAATTTCTGCAAATGAATCCCGGAGTTCCAATTGCCTGTTTACCTGAGGGAACCGGCTTGCAATTGGAAAATAATATTCTGAAATATTTCGGCAATGATGAAGGAGTCCTATTTTATTATGGAAAAGAAGAAACTCATTTTACAAAAAAACAAATAAGAAATGATGATGACCTTTCTTTTCTTTTTAAATATTGATAGCAAGGCAACAAAATACTTGAGATTTCTATTTTTATTTAAGAAAAATTATTCCAATTTTTTTCAACAGACAAGAAAAAATAATAATCATTAAAGAGATTCTAATTTTTATTTTTCCATTTAATTCTTGTGTAAATTCGTAATTAATGGAGAATACCCTCGACATCCCAAAATATACAATGAACGAAGAAGAAGAAAAAAAAGAAATTCTTCGAAAATACCGTGCATTATTAAGAGCTTTAAAACCGAAATTAAAACCGGGAAGTAAAGAGCAGGTAAGGGTTGCGTTTGAAATTGCTGCAGAAGCTCATAAAACGACACGCCGCAAAAGCGGCGAACCTTATATTTTGCATCCGCTTGCTGTGGCCATGATTTGTGTGGAAGAAATCGGCCTTGGAGTGCGCAGTACGATTTGCGCTTTGCTTCATGATACTGTAGAAGATACCGATATCACGCTGGAAATGATTACCCGTGAATTTGGAGCAGAGATTGCAAAAATTGTAGATGGCCTTACTAAAATTTCTAATGTTCTGGATGCGAATTCATCACAACAGGCAGAAAATTTTAAAAAGATTTTACTCACACTTACCGATGACCCACGGGTAATATTAATCAAGCTTGCAGACCGCCTTCACAACATGCGCACGCTTGGAAGCATGAAGCGTGAAAAACAATTGAAAATCGCTTCTGAGACTGTTTATGTGTATGCACCGCTTGCCCACCGTATGGGACTTTACAATATTAAAACTGAGATGGAAGACCTGGCGATGAAATATATGGAGCCTGACAGCTATCATTACATTGCTGAAAAACTGGCAAATACCAAAAGAGAACGGACACGCTACATTAATGATTTTATCAGGCCTATAAAGGAAAAACTTATCAACGGAAAATTTGATTTTGAAATTTATGGACGGCCAAAAAGTATTCATTCCATCTGGAACAAAATGAAAAAGAAAGGCATCTCATTTGATGAAGTGTATGATCTTTTTGCTATCCGTATTATTTTAAATTCGCCACCAGAACGGGAAAAAGAAGATTGCTGGAAAGTTTATAGTTTGGTTACTGATGAATACAATCCTTCCACAGAGCGGCTTCGCGATTGGCTCAGCAATCCCAAGAGCAATGGATATGAAGCCTTGCATACAACAGTAATGGGACCACACGGAAAATGGGTGGAAGTGCAGATCCGTACAAAGCGAATGAATGACATTGCGGAAAAAGGACTGGCAGCGCACTGGAAATATAAAGAAGGTACTTCCGAAGAGAACCGGTTTGATAAATGGTTTCAGCAAATACGCGATATGCTTGCAAATCAGGATACCAATTCAATCGATTTCCTGCAGGATTTTAAATTGTCTTTTTTAGCCGAAGAAATTTACGTTTATTCCCCGAAGGGAGATATTAAAATGTTGCCAAGCGGCGCTTCTGCATTAGATTTCGCGTTTGCTGTTCATACTGCAATTGGTGAAAAATGCATTGGGGCAAAAGTGAACCACAAACTTGTTCCAATTGGACATAAACTGCGAAGTGGCGACCAGGTAGAAATCATTACATCTACTAAGCAAAAACCGAAAAGTGAATGGTTGAAAATGGTGGTAACTACCAAGGCAAAATCAAAAATAAAAGATTCATTAAAAGAAGAAAAAAGAAAAATTGCAGAAGAAGGAAAATATATTTTGCAACGAAAGCTCGAGGGACTGGGCGTTCCAATGAGCCAGGCGAACCAGGAAGAAATTACCAATTTTTACAAACTAAATTCTTCACTGGATTTGTTTTATGACATTGCGATAAAAAAAATAGACCTGCGGGAGTTAAAAGATTTCCAGGTGTTGGGTGATAAAATTTCTGCGCCAAAAATTATCAAACCGCCGGTCGAAGAAAAAGCCCTAATCAATTTAAAAAAGGATAAAAAGGATAATGAGCTAATTATTTTTGGAGAAAGCAGCGATAAGATTATGTATTCCCTGGCCAATTGTTGCAAGCCGATTCCCGGTGATGATGTTTTTGGATTTGTAACGCAGGGCGAAGGTTTAAAAATACATCGCACGAATTGCCCGAATGCAGCAAGGCTTTTAGCAAATTACGGCCACCGGGTAGTAAAAACAAAATGGGTTAAGAATAAAGAAATTTCTTTTCTTACCGGTATTAAAATTATCGGGCTGGATGATGTAGGGGTTATCAATAAAATTACAAATCTCATCAGTGGAACTTTAAAAATAAATATTAACGCCCTTACCATTGAAGCAAAAGAAGGTTTATTTGAAGGAAATGTAAAAGTATATGTGCATGATAAAGATGAACTGGATGAACTGGTAGCGAATTTAAAAGCATTGTCTGGCATTGAAAGTGTCGAAAGATATGATACGGAATAGCTAAATTCCTTTGTTAATGCAGAAAACTTTCAATCAGAGGAAAGAGTTTGGCTGGTTCTTCTATTTGCGGATTGTGGCCTGATTTTTCGAACATTACAAACTTCGCCTGCGGGCAATATTCTTTAAATTTTTCCATCATAACGGGAACGGCCACACGATCATATCTTCCGCCATAAATTAACACAGGCATTTTCAAATATTTCAAATCCTTTCGGTAATCAAAAGTGCCGATATCACTTCCTACCAAAAAATCACCATCCTTGCCAACCATTTGATAATATAATTTTGAATTGAAAGAATTTGGATAGGGTTTTTGTCCACGGGATAAAAAATTATTTGGATTATAAGCATATAAAAACCCATAAGGTACTTTCCCATACAATCTTTGATGTTCCGGATCACTGGAAACCGCACCTTTTTCACGAATCATCATTAATGAATCCCAAACTTCAGGATAATTTGTGGCAATTTCATGGTTGCTGTTGTCATCATTTTTTTGCCACATAATATAACTATGAAAAGTATTAGCCAAAATCAAATGATTTACATGTTCAGGATATTTCAATGCATATCCCTGGGCAACGACACCGCCATATGAATGCCCAAGTACATTTAATTTTTCAAAATGAAGCGCTTTTCTCAACCCTTCAATATCTTCAATATCACGGGAAAGAGTATATTCTTTTACATCTTTTGCCGTATCACTTTTACCTCTTCCGAATGCATCAAAATAAATGATCTGATTATCTTTTGCCAACGAATCAAATACACGATATCCGGCATGAGCACCGCCTGGTCCTCCGGGA
>Ga0157370_10003870_pt1 | contig 17437 bp, 8 predicted proteins | sample C35metaG_FD_113463 | JGI IMG/M metagenome (GOLD analysis project Ga0157370, IMG submission 113463) | Corn rhizosphere microbial communities from Kellogg Biological Station, Michigan, USA - C3-5 metaG | ecosystem: Host-associated > Plants > Roots > Rhizosphere > Soil | place: USA: Michigan...
AAGCCTTCACCAAAGATTTCCTCGCGCGTCATAACATCCCGACGGCGGAATATCAGAACTTCACCGAAGTGGAGCCAGCCCTGGCCTACCTGCGTGAAAAAGGTGCGCCGATTGTTATCAAGGCCGACGGCCTGGCCGCCGGTAAAGGCGTCATCGTTGCCATGACCCTGGCCGAAGCCGAAGACGCCGTGCGCGACATGCTCGCAGGCAACGCGTTTGGCGAAGCGGGCTCGCGCGTCGTGATCGAAGAATTCCTGGATGGCGAAGAAGCCAGCTTCATCGTCATGGTCGACGGCAAGAACGTACTGCCAATGGCCACCAGCCAGGACCACAAGCGCGTCGGCGACGGCGACACCGGTCCGAACACCGGCGGCATGGGCGCTTACTCCCCTGCCCCGGTCGTGACCAGCGAGGTGCATCAGCGCGTCATGGACCTGGTGATCTGGCCGACCGTTCGCGGCATGGCCGATGAAGGCAACGTCTACACAGGCTTCCTGTATGCAGGCCTGATGATCGACAAGGCTGGTAATCCAAAAGTCATCGAGTTCAACTGCCGTTTCGGCGATCCTGAGACCCAGCCGGTAATGCTGCGCTTGCAGTCGAGCCTGGTCTTGCTGGTTGAGGCCGCTCTGGCACAAGCGCTGGACAAGGTCGAAGCGCAGTGGGATCCACGTCCGAGCGTCGGTATCGTGCTCGCCGCTGGCGGTTATCCGGGTGATTACGCCAAAGGCGTGGCCATCAACGGTCTGGATGCAGCCGCCGCCCTGGAAGGTAAAGTCTTCCACGCGGGCACTGCACTCAAGGACGGTCAAGTCGTGACAGCCGGTGGCCGGGTGCTCTGCGCAACCGCCATGGGCGCCAGCGTCGATGCGGCTCAACAGCAGGCTTACAAACTGGCGGCTAAAATCGATTGGGAAGGCTGCTTCTACCGCAAGGACATTGGCTACCGAGCCATTGCCCGTGAACGTGGCGAAAGCCAGGAATAAGGCCATTCATTTGGCCGGGCAAGGGCCGCTGGTCCTTGCCGCACTATTCCGGCACCGCGCATAGTTATAATCTGGCATCAACCTACGAAGGGATTTCGCCGTGCGCTGGCTCAGGATTGCCATAAGTCTTACCGTCACGCTGCTGACCCTGCTCTGCATGCTCCCGGCCCAGGCCGCGCAAGGCAGTGGTTGGGCGGTATTGCTCGACGAACAGGGCGACCTGCAGCTTAGCGACATCCGTTCCGCTCGCTACACCAATCAATTCAGTCCCATCGAACTCGAGCGCCTCACGGCGGCCGAGCCCGATGGTGCGTTGTGGCTGCGTTTCAGGCTGGCCCCCGGCAAGCATGAACAATTGCTGCGGGTGTTCGCCCCCGATCTGTCGGCACTCAATCTGTATGTACTCGACGGCGACAAGCTGATCGATCAATTGAACACCGGCACCAGGCAACCCCAGGCTAATCGCCCCCTGCCCAACAGCGACTTCATGTTGCCGCTGCCGCAAAGTGACAACACCCTCGACGTCTACCTGCGGCTGGTCTCTGAACACCAGTTACGACCTTATATCACCCTGCAATCGGCGGTCATGACCGCGGCCGATCAGAACCAGACGTTGATCTACGGCCTGCTGTTCGGCTGCATCAGCATGCTGATCCTGCACAACTTCGTCCGCTACGCCTACACACGCTCGCGCAGCAGCCTTTGGCTGGCCTGGTGTGAAGGGTTGTTGATGCTCAGCCTGCTGTTGCTGCTGAACCTGGCCGGCCCATGGTTACCCGACTGGCACGCCATCCAGACGCCGGGCGCCTACCTCGCGTTACTGCTGACCGCGCCGAGCGGCCTGATGTTCGCCTACCGCTTCTTTACCCCGCTCGGCCCGCACCCGCTGAACAAATTGTTGCTGGCGGACATTCTGTTCATTGTCGTCTGCGGCTTGTTGCTGTTGTTCGTCAACACACTGCCGCTGAACATCATCACCTACGTCTTGGTGGCTCTGGCCGGCTTGAGCATGTTGTTCGTCAGCGCCTATCACTGGCAAAAAGGTTATCGCCCGGCACGCTTTTTCGTCGCGGCCATGGTGGTGTTCAACATTGGCGCACTGGTCATCCTGCCCGCGCTGCTGGGACTGACTCAGCTCGCACCGCAAGATCTGATCATCACCCTGTTGGTGGTTATCTGTATCAGCGGCCTGCTGATGAGCATCGCCCTGAGTGAACGTCAGCGCCGCATCACCGAAGACCGCTTCAGCGTCAGCCGTGACCTGGCCGCCAGCAACGCCGAAATCAATGCAAAAGCCGAGTTCCTGGCGAAAATCAGCCATGAAATCCGCACCCCCATGAACGGTGTACTGGGCATGACCGAACTGTTGTTGGGCACGCCCCTGTCGGTCAAGCAACGCGACTATGTGCAAACCATCCACAGCGCCGGCAATGAGCTGCTGACCTTGATCAACGAGATACTCGACATCTCCAAGCTCGAGTCAGGGCAGATCGAACTGGACGACGTGCAGTTCGACCTCAACGCTTTGATCGAAGACTGCATGAGTATCTTCCGCGCCAAGGCCGAGCAGCAGAATGTCGAGCTGATCAGCTTTATCCAGCCGCAAGTACCGCGCGTCATCAGTGGCGACCCTACACGCCTGCGTCAGACCCTGCTGAGCCTGCTGGAAAACGCGCTGAAGAAAACCGACGAAGGCGAAATCCTGATCGTCGTCGCCCTCGATGAACGCAGTGCAAAACCGCGACTGCGCATTGCGGTGCAGGACAGCGGTGTGCCGATGGAGGCAGAAGAGCGCGATGCCCTGATGCACGCCGAACTGCACAGCAAGCACTTCCTTTCGGCAACGAGTCTGGGCGGCAATTTGGGGCTGGTGATCGCCCGTCAACTGATCCGCCTGATGCAGGGCGAGTTCGGCATCAAGACCGGCGCCAACCAGGGCAGCACCTTGTGGCTGACGCTGCCCCTGGACCCGGACCGGCTTGAACACCCGACCTCTGACCTCGACGGACCGCTGCAAGGCGCGCGCGTGCTGGTGGTGGACGATAACGACACTTGCCGCAAGGTGCTGGTGCAGCAATGCAGCGCCTGGGGCCTGAACGTCAGCGCCGTGCCGTCCGGCAAGGAAGCCCTGGCACTACTGCGCACCAAGGCTCACTTGCGCGATTACTTCGACGTGGTCCTGCTGGACCAGAACATGCCTGGCATGACCGGCATGCAACTGGCGGCCAAGATCAAGGAAGACCCGAGCCTCAATCACGACATTCTGCTGATCATGCTGACCGGCATCAGCAATGCACCGAGCAAGATCATTGCACGCAACAGCGGGATCAAACGCATCCTCGCCAAGCCCGTGGCCGGCTATACCCTCAAGACCACCCTCGCCGACGAACTGAGTCAGCGCAACAAAGGCCCGGCCGCTTCGCATCACCTGTCGCCCGGCTCGGCGCTTCCGGTCAAGGTTCCGAGCGATTTCCGCATCCTGGTGGCCGAGGACAACACGATCTCGACCAAGGTAATTCGCGGCATGCTCGGCAAGCTCAACCTGCAACCAGACACCGCCAGCAATGGTGAAGAGGCGTTGCAGGCGATGAAAGCCCAACGCTACGACCTGGTGTTGATGGACTGCGAAATGCCGATCCTCGATGGTTTCTCTGCCACCCAGCAACTACGCGCCTGGGAAGTCGGCAATCAACGCACACGCACCCCCGTGGTGGCATTGACCGCGCATATCCTCGCCGAGCACAAAGAGCGTGCGCGCCAGGCCGGTATGGACGGGCATATGGCCAAGCCGGTCGAACTGTCGCAGTTGCGTGACCTGATCGAGCATTGGGTTGCCCAGCGTGATCAGCAGAATCGGGCAGCCGCTCCGACCTCCTGACTGAACCTCAATCAGGTAACACGCTGCCTATATATCCAGTTCATGCAAATGACGGGTGGTTTCGGCCACCACCGCGGCCGCCACTTTTTTTCTGAAGGTCACGTAGTGAAGCGTGCTGAACGTAATGATCGCCATTTCTTCCCGACTGTTTTCCACGATTTCTTCAATTGGCCAAAACAGGAACTGCGAGACGTTTCGGCGGGTGCTGAACTGTTTGTGGTACAGGGCGATTTCGATCTTTCCAGGGGCTTTCAGGCAACAGGGAATCATTTGAAAGAGCCCCGTTTCACGTTGCAGGCTAAGCCTTTCGAATACCTCAAGTGCATTGGCATTGCGCTTGAGCGACTTGAGCGCATGTTCTGCCGGACTCGAAAAACGCTCGCCGGCCGCCCCTGATATTTGCTGCGCAACGCTTTCCGACATCTGCCCCTGTCCAGCAGGACCTGGACTGACCGCGCGCGACATATCCCAGCCCAGAAACCTGAGTTTGTTTTTGTAGTAATCAAACCAATTGCCGACCAAGCCGTCTTTTTGCGCTGAACGAGTGGCCAACTGCGCATATAGATTACTCAGATAGATATCTTCCCTGTCCTGCGACGACATCCCTTCGTTGAATGAAACAACACTGTTGCCCACCACCGCCGCACGTGGGGAATAACTGCTACTGAGCACTTGACCGGCGGCAAATCTGGAGTCCTTTGCAGTCATGACGGTGCCCCCGCTGTCGATGGCAATCCAACTGGCTTAATGTCAGAAATGTACAGGATGTTTTTCGCCGCCTTATCCCCCAGTTTCTTTACGATGGCATCGCGAAGGGAGACATAAAGGACAGACGACAAGTTGGCTTGAAACCATCTGAGTCGGATATTGCCCAGCACGTTATCTGAGGAAAACAAATGGCCCAAAGGATCAGTTAAGGTATGCACATTGGTTTCGAACTCTATAAAGAGACTGCTCATTACAGCCCCTTGGCCGACGACAATGATTTGCAACCTGACGTCACTCACTGCCTCTGCGGGTGTGCCCGACACCTCGATATTTTTTTGCCTGGACATCTGCTCGCGCAGTAGCTCAGTTGCCGGATGATTGCAGGGTAATTGAGCGATATCGTTAAAGACTCCGGCGATCCCGGCAATCGTAATGTTACCTGCTTGATCTTCCAGTCGGCTCTCGACCCACTGCACCATGGCACGCTTCGATTCGGCATCGGTTCCGAAACTGTCCCACGCCACCGCCCTCTGCAACCAACTATCCTTAAGTACCCCCTGACAGGTGTCATACCACCCATCACCAAGCGTAAATTCCGGGTATTTCTTATTAGCCACCAATTGCGCGAACAACACCGAATTCAACACATCCTGCCTCTCCTGCTCCAGCAGGGCGGAGGACAGTAAGACAACGGCACCGGCATTAACGAAAACTGAATACTGCGCACCCATCAATAACTCCTGACTCATTCAAAATTGGCGACTACAACGTAGTCGCCAAACGATCACACAGGATCAGATTTCGTATTCGTCAATTTTGGTTTGTGCACGATCACCCAACTTCGCGATGATGGTGGCGCGAGTGCGCTCAATAATGGAAGGCACAATGGTCATATGACTTTCGCCTTTGTACAGATCGACGGAACTGCTGTCCCAATCCACAAACAGGACTTTGGTCTGGTTGGTCCGTTTAATGAAACGGACGGCACCCAGCGCCATGATCACTTCGCCGTGCTGGCTTTCCTTACAGCTGGCCACACCAAACCCACCCGTCCCCGAATCCTTGATGTTCTGGTCGAACAGTTGAAGGGGCTTGCCACTGGTTTGTAGCGCAGCCAGCGCATCACCAGCGACTTTCAGCATCAGAACCGAGGTCGGCCCCGGAACGGCAGCGGCAGCGACGGCAGAGCCGAGGATCTTCAGCACCAACTGATCCATCTTGAAGCTCTTGCCGGAAGCGGCAACAGTGTCGTAATACTTCTGCAAGATGGTCCAACCCGAATCCTGCATTACTTGCAGAAAAAGCTGATACCACTCTTTACCTTGATCATCGCGCGGGTATTTTTTATTAGCCACCAACGAAGCGAAGAGATAAGTGTGTTGAATATCGGTTTTATTTTGCTCGCTCATTCCCGATACAAAAGACAAGATGCCGTCTCCCACAATCGAGGCGCGATCCGGTTGATCGACATCGCCACTATTGATGGTCATGGCACGCGGAACAATAATGATACTCTCTGGCATCACGTCATATGCGTTCAAACGCTCAAGACGATCAGACAAAGTTACTACAGGATTAGATTCAATACTCATAACACTTCCTTTATTTAACAAAAGCCCTCCATGGGCCCGAGCGACAAAGTTACACAAACCACTTAAATACAACAAGATCACAACTGTAACGCCATATAGCTTACAACCATGCCACAACTAAAATACGCCAGCAGACCAACTAACAAAAACTAATACGCCGTACAAACCAAGTAGTTTTCTGCACGCAAAACTATCGTGGCCTCAAGCCGACAGACGCCCCCGCGCCTGATAGACTCCACTTCAATTTCAATCGCCGTGAGCTCCGACCATGCTCCAAGAGTTATTCAGCGTTTACCTGAAGATGCTGGTGCTCTACAGCCCATTCTTCGTATTGTCCTGCTTCATCAGCTTGACTCGCGGTTACTCGCGCAAAGAACAACGACGCCTGGCCTGGAAAGTGGCCATCGCCACGCTGGTGTCGAGCGTCTTGCTGTACTTGTTCGGGCGGGTGATTTTCACTGTGTTCGGCATCACCGTGGACGCGTTCCGCATCGGTGCCGGCAGCGTGTTGTTCATTTCGGCGCTGGGCATGGCCCAAGGCAAGTCGGCGGTGCAAACCGACAACGTGCAGCAGGACGTGACCATCGTCCCGCTGACCATTCCCCTGACAGTCGGCCCCGGTACCATCGGTGCATTGCTGGTGATGGGCATCGGCCAGCCGCATTGGGACGACAAACTCACGGCGATTCTCAGCATTGCCCTGGCCAGTTTCACCGTGGGCGTCGTGCTTTATCTGTCCAACCACATCGAGAGGATTCTCGGCGATCAGGGGTTGCAGATCGTCAGCCGGCTAATGGGGTTGTTCGTCTGCGCACTGGCCGCGCAAATCATCTTTACCGGGGTGAAGGGCTACCTGGTGCCCTGACCTTCAAGGCCGCAGAGTCGAAAAAACCTGCGGCCTTGTGTCAACCGGACTCAGCTCAACCCGTTGCCCGAAACCTCCTCTGCGGTCGGCAGATCGATGCGCTGCGCCGGTACAACCTCGCTCAACAAGACGTTGTCCTCGTTACCGAGCTTGATCAGCAACGCTTTCACCAACGCGGACACGGCAAAGGATCGATACCCTTCTACGGCCAGGAACACTTCGCCCTGCAAGGTGACGTCCGCCGAGAACACGTCGCGAAAGATCAGGCTGTGCCCACAGTCGGGATCGACAATGACCAAGTGTTCCTGAACCTTGCTCAGCGTCAGTTTCTCCGTGTTGTCCAGCGCCCAGATCAACTTGCCGGGAATTGACGCCTCACGTCCCGGTATTGCCCGGCAGTCGACAATGACCGACTCCAACCTGAACCAGACGGCCTTCGACAAGCAGTAAGTAACGGCGCCCTGGCCCAGTCGAAGGACCAATGTGTGCACGTCGTCGGGAATCAACGGCATCAGGTCACTGACGGTCATCTGCCCTTCGAGGGTCAGCACTTCAGCATTGCGCTGAACATAACGCACGGGGCCGGCCTGCTCCTTGCCCGGGTAGGTATGCAGCAGCCCGTCCTTGCGCTCATGAAGCAACACATTGATTTGCTGCTGTGTCCCCAACAGTTCGAAGTCGTCGGTATTCGAAGCTTTCGAAACCCGAATCAATCGGCCGGTTTCAGACACATACCATTGCAGGCTGTCGGGTGCCTCAACCGCAAGGAACGCCGCGTGCCGGTGGTTTTCGACCAGCCTCTTGAGACCGTCTTGCAACGGCGCGGTCTGAACAGCCACCCATTGGCTATCAACGCCCGTGATCAACACCGACTCCTGATAGCGCAACTCCACGTTGATCCCTTCAAGCGTCGTAGCGCGAAGTCCTGCGCCTGCTGCTGTTACTTCGGCAAACCGCCAGGGCCCCCACTCTCGCACCGGTGCCGGTATCACGCCGGCCTGCAACAATTGCAAACCCTGGCCAAATGCACTGTCGAGTTGCACAGGATCGATAAAGCCCTGACGGTAAATTTCACCGGTGGACAGCGCCAGCAACCAGGCTGCGCTGCTGTCCGGCGTAACGCTCAGCAAGCGTACTTCCTCGCCACGTCCCAGATCGGATAACAGCAGCCGATCGTTCACGTACCAGGCGCTTAACCGGGCATGGTCGTGCAACTGGCTCAAGCCCACGATGGCAAAACTCGCGACGGGGTATTGGTCGGCCACGCTGTCCAGCGCCAGCCACCAACGTGCTCGATCCTTGAGCCAGTCATCGGTCACCCCACCCAACTGCAGGCGACCGTCGGTAGTCACATTGAAAAACAGACCTTTATCTGTCAGCGCCAGATATTCCTCTTCAATGGCAACCACATTCACCAGCCCTTCGGGTTCAATCTGTTCAACAGACCAGGCCCCGTTGATTCGTTGCTGGCGTGACAGATGCCCGGCAGCCTTGTCGTAGACGACGAACACATCCCCCTCATTATTCGTGGGCGGGACAAGCGTGAGCTCTTTGAGATTTTTGATGGAATCCGGCCAGCCTCGCTCCCGGTGTCGCGGCGCGGCAGGGCGGACAATCAGGCGGTCACTGCGGCGAATCCAGGCCAGGTCGCGCAGCGTCGAATCCACCTTCCAGCAAATCGAGACGTACGCCGCTGGCTGCCAGTCGACAGTGGTTACCACACCGTTTGCCGGCACAGGCGCAAACACAACATGCCCTCCCAATACCTGAGCCCAGTCGCCGAGTGTCTCGCGCTTGCTCACGACCGCTGCCAGCGTCGGGTCCAGGTCGCGCGTCATCGAACTCAAGAACAGTTCGCCGTCATGCAGTTGGTAGACAAACTCATCCACCGTCCGGTCTTTACGAGTGACCTTCTGCACGAGAGTGATCACCCCGTGCGTCGCTTCCTGGCAGTGGGTAATGAGGCTATCGGCAGCCTCGGCGAGCAACAGCCGATAACGTCGGTGGAGCAGGCCAGTCACTGCGTCGACTTGCCAGACAAGGTAATTCAGCGGGTGATAGAAATACGCATACCCATCGACCACCGCGCCCAATAATGCCCCATCGGCCTCCCCCGGATCATCGTCACGAAAATACAGAAAGCGATCGACAGCCGAGTCATACCAGGCGGTCGTAAACCTGGGTTCATCGGGTTTTTCGAACGGGACCGGAAACTGATGTACCGGCGTGTAGGGCATGCCCAGGCGATGCGCTCGGGCCAACGTCTTGAAGTGATCCTGCAATGCCTGGGCATCCATGCCCGGGGTCGCGTCCTGCTCGATAACCATCAACGTCAACTGGGTGAAGTCGACCTTGAACACTTGATCCTTGCCGATTTTTATCAGGACTTCATTGCGTCCCCTGCCGCTCAACTCAACGTTGATTGAACCAATAAAGAGTTCGCCAAAACGCTCCACTCGAACATCGCTTTCCTTCGCCCACGAGGCTTGCAGCAACCAACGCGAGGTCTCCTGGCTCGGCGACTCCAGTTCGATCTTCACCCCGGGATTGAGCACCAGCGAGCAGTTCGCCCCTGCGCCTTCGATTTTATAAGTGATCTTGTCGTGCCACGATGTCGGCAGCGCAGGCACCACCAGCGTGCGTGCGATTGCGTCCAGCCGAACATTGATCATCGTGGGCTGATAGACCGGGCTCAGGCGATAGACAATGTAGTCACCGGGAAACGAATAGAACGAGAACAGAAACAGACGCGTGCCATCCCGTGTCCTCTTCTCGAGGCGACGCGCCGTATCAAACCCGACGCTGTGGCGCAGTGTCGAAAAGGGCAGCCATTTGTATTCATAGCCGTAAACCGTTTTAGGCGTGCACGGCAGCACGATGGCCTGACCCGCAGCGGGTGCAAACGCGGCGCGCCCTGGCAAACCGAGTTCACGACGAATATCAATCGTTCGCTCGTAATCCACATCAAAGTCAGGGACCCCGAAATGATCACGCAGGGGGAACAGTTCAGGGCTGCCGAACGCCAGGGTGCGGGCCTTCAGGTCCAACGTCTGGAAGACCAGGGCCGATTGAGGCAGCCACGCGCTGGCGGCCTCATCGAACCGATAACCGCCTTCGCGATGCGCACGTTCCAACCCGTCAAAAAACAATCCGACTTGTTTGACCTCTTCGGCAATCACGGCAAAACCTTGTGCGAGCGCTTCCGCACCAATCGCCAGGCCACCCAGAATCACACCGGCACCACCCAGCACCGCGGCCGCTGTACTCGCCCCCACCACCCCGGCACCAATTCCGGCCCCTGCCAGCATTACGCTGGCGGAATCGAATGCCAGTTGAGTACCGTATTGCGCGCGCTCGACGTCGTTTTCGGCCGTGGATAACTGATAGATATCGAAACCTGCGTTGGCCAGGCCCAACACCGCACCCACGCCTTCATTGGCGACATGGCCCAAGGCCTCGCTCACCACCGGCGCACAGGTTTGAGCGATCACCTTCTCTTCAGCCAGCGCTTGTCGCACCAGTTTGACCAGCCCAAGAACATCGACCGCATTGCCATGTACCAACTGCGCGTAATTGACGTAAGCGTGCAACCGAACGGCCATCGTCAACGGTTTTCCAGCACCTTCCTGGTTGCGCAACGCGTTCATCAGCGCCTGGATGGTGAACCCTGCGTTCAAGGTATGGACGCTGCCGGCGCCCGTCGGGTCCAGCTCATTGACCGGCGCCCGGGGTTTTGTCGCCAGCGTCGAGAATTGCTCTGACAAATAGGTTTTGATGCGCAGCAAGCGCTGATCGTTAGTGATGACTTGTACCAGGTGCTCGGGCTTTTCGGGATCGATCAGGCTCAAGCGATACTCGCCGACCGGGGTAATTTCCAACGTCTCGAATAACGGGACAAGCCTCTGCGCCAGCTGATTTTTTTCCAGAAGCTCAGTGGTCGCCTCGCGTATCTGCTGGCTCCAGCCATAGCTGTCGAGTTCCAACAGACTGCTGCCCAGACGCGGATTACTCATCAGCGAGTCGCCGTGAGCACTGGCCAGGCGCTGCCTGAGTGCAGGCAATGTCTGCTCCTTCAACGGGCCGGGTTGCAGCAATTCCGCCACACGAATACCGGAAGGCAACGCCGTTTCGGACAGGCGCGTACCGTCCACCTCGATCAGGTCAAACGTTGGCCGCAAGGCGTCGCCATAGGCGGCGTACTGTTGGGCCATTTCATGTTCCAGAAAGAACTGCTCCAACGCTTCGCGAAACAGCAGTGGTTGCTCAAACTCGAACACACCGAAGTTCGGATCGTAGAAGTGATAGAGGCCGCGCTCGCCGACAAAGGTTTTCGCCACCAGCATCGAGTGGTTATTGGAGTTGAGCATCAAGGTGCTGGTGGACGTCTTGGTTTCCAGTAGCGCCACCACCTGCGCCACGTCAGAACGAGCGAGGGAGGTACCCACCTCGTTGAGTTGCACGCCGCGCATTTCTTCCACCGCGTTCAGAAAGACCGCGGAGTCGTTTTCCTTTGGATCAATGACCCCAAGGTAGAAACGTTCGCGCAGGGTATTGGCGGCGGCAGGGCTGTGTACCAGCGCCGCGGCCATCGCCAGTGCCAATGGATAACAACGGCCACCCACCCGCTCACCGGCCCCCTGTAACAACAAATCCTGTGGCACCAGTTTCGCCGTACCCGCCTGGAAACTTTCCAGAACAATCCCCACTCGCTCGACAACCCGGTCACGAAATTCAAGCTTCGCGACCTCTTGGATTCGGGCGACGTGCTGCCCCCATTGGCGCAAGGTCAACGGTTGCGCGAGGGCATTTTTCTTGAGTTCCAGTGCGTGCTCAAAGAACGCTGGCGGTTCGCCGGGAGCGCTATTCATTCCCGCCAGGAAGGCCGGCGAATTGTGTTTGAAGAGTTGACGTTCAATGGCCGCATAACGCCCCGAAACGCCCAATTCGCGAACGGTGTTGGCCAGGTTATCGAGTTCGGCACTCAGCGCCTCGAAGCTACGGTTATCCAGTGCCTTGGCGCCCAATAAAGCACCGAGCAAGAGTCGCTGCGCGGGGCTCAATTGCGCCGTCAGGAGCGAGCCGCTGGCAATGGCGGTCAAGACTTCATCGATGGATAAACGTTGCGTCTTCGTGTCGCTCAGCGAAGCCGGAGGCAGCGCTTTTCCGTCCTGGGCGATGATCGATTGCCGGTCATCAAAGCTCAACGGCACGGCCTTTTCAAACGTCAGCTCATCGCTGCGCTGTTCATTCATCGCCTGCAGAAACGGCTCACCAAGTTCATCAGCCAAGCGCTGCAACAGGTCGGTCGACAACACATGGCGCCCCTCGATGACCGGCCAGCCTTCCTCGAAATCAATGGTCTGGTACTTGAGCAGTTCCCCCATGTCACCCATGAAACGGTTTTTGAATCGCCCCTCCTGCCAGCGCTTTTGCTCACTGGCGAGCCATTGGGAGGTGTCACTCGTGTTCTCTTTCCAGGAGTGATCCAGCTCCTCCTCGGTCGACCGGTTGACCGTCGCGATGGGGGCAATAGCAACGTCGTCTCGCCAGGCTTCAGCCGCCTGTGGGGTGAAGTGCATTCTGACGTAGGCCGTGACCGCATCACGCATCGCAGCGGGTCCGGTCAGGTAGATCGTCACTTCGCTCTGGGGGCGAATCCCGTCGCTGTAATAGGTGGCGGCTGCTTCTGTCAGAAAAGCGAGCGACAACTCTTCTTCCATCGGTAGTTCGCCCAAGGAACCGAATCTGTTCTCGACGACCTCTCGCGCAACACCGCTCATGGCCTCGGCGTCGATAAACGCTACCTTTCTCTGCAAGGCCAACCGGGTCGTGGCATCGACTATTTCATAGTTGAGCCTGAAACGTTCGATCACGGCGCTCAGCATCGCCGACCCGGGATGAGCCATGATGAATGCATTACTCAAACTGCTTTGTTCGGCGACGGCTCGCAGTCCGTCCGGACGCACCAGACGCTCTGCCGGCGGGCGAAAAACGCTGTTCAACGCCGGATGACTTTTGGCAAAACGTTCCAGCGCGGGAAGATGCTCCTCGGGAATCACCTGGTCATAGTTTGTGTACTTGCTACGCAGCGCCTGGCGACCCGGCATCCATTCGGGATTGTGATCCAGCAACAATTGCAGGACGCCCAGACGCGCATCGGGGGCAAATTGGCTGATGTCCACCTCGCCCAGGATGTTCGGAAGAGGCGGCAGGTTATCGACATCCGCGTAACTGCCTCCTTCAGCCATCAAGGCCTCGACGCGGACCACATCGGAAGCCGCGGCAAAGTTGCCGCGCAGGCTGATCTCTCGATCGTAGATAGCCTGCAAGCGCAGCGGTGTGGCCTTGCTGGCCAGGTCACGAAGTTCAAGAGCACCCTCGACCAGTGCCGAAAGACTCTCACTGTTTTTGACCTTCAAGGCTTTCAAGTGCGCTTCGTGCTGTCCATAAGCGCGGACCAGCAGATCAATGCGAGCATCGTCGGCTTTCTCGCCGCGACTTACAGCGTTGGTGATATGCGCGCTCATCTGTTGCTTGAGGACAATCGCTCGCTCTTCGTACTTGTCACCCAGTTCAAGCGCGGTCTCGCTGGTCGCCCCACCCTTAATCATCGCATCAGCCTTGGCGGCCTCGACAATAATCCGGTTGGTCTCGTAGGCCAGCAACGCGTCACTGTCATACCAGAGTTTGAGGTTATAGCCTTCCCCCGCGAGGGCCTGTTTCCAGACATTGATGTAATCGCGCTGAATATCCCCAATGCCACCGCCTAGCCATACAAAGTTCAGGTTTTTCGGCACTTCGGTGGCGGCGACCGTTAATTGTTTAACACTGTTGGACAAACGCGCCTGAAAACTTTCAACGCGGTTGAGAATGTTCGTCAGGGTGGGGGACTGACCTTCACCAGGTTCCGCCGGCACCTTTACTTCCGCCGAACGTCGGCGTCGCCTCGAGGGTTTTGCAAACGACCCCAATGCCTGGATCAGCAGCCCGAGTGGCGCACGCATCCGTGGAAAATCGAGTTGACCAATACAACCGAAGTAATACCGAAACACCGCCTCGTATTCATCAGTCCCTTTATGTTCATGTAACGCCTGTTCAAGATCAGACAGTTTGAAAAGATCGATGAAACTTACATACCCATCAGCACGACATTTATCTTGCTCATGCATAAACACACTTCCCTGTAGAGTAACAATTGACGATCTTATTAAAACGTTAAATCAACACTAACCGAATTGATTTTCCGCCTCAAAAAACAAAACAGACAATTGATTACCAACAAAACATTCAGAAATGCGAAAACCGCAACAACAACCCGCTGCACCGGCAGTTAAAAACATTAACTTACAGCCGCACTTTTAATAACAGTGTTGCAAGAGATTGATATTAATTGAACAGCAGCCGATAGAGTGCGGCCTCAGAATGAGGCCGCTGACTATTATGAAGTTGGCTTATCGCCATACCAGCGCGGCGTATACACCCACTCGCCACCCTCGGCACGCGGGAACACACAGGTGGTGGAGGAGCCGATCAGCACCATCGTGCGCATGTCCACTTGATCCGGGGTCAATAGCCCCAGCGTGGTGACGCGCAAGGTCTGGCCCGGACGCCCGATGTCTCGTCCCAACACCACCGGCGTTTGCGCGGTGCGGTGTTGCGCGACGATCTCCAGTGCCCGCCCCAACTGCCAGGGACGCGAACGGGAGATCGGGTTGTAGAACGCCAGCGCCAGGTCCGCCTGAGACGCCAGGTCCAGACGTTTCTCGATGATTGCCCAAGGCTTGAGGTTGTCCGACAGGGACATCACGCAGAAGTCGTGCCCCAACGGCGCGCCGGCCTGAGCCGCGGTTGCCAGGGAAGCAGAAACACCCGGAAGGATCTCCAGATCAACGCTGTGCCATGTGGGCTCATTCGATTCGTGTAGCGCTTCGAGCACCGCGGCCGCCATGGCGAACACGCCGGGATCGCCGGACGAGACGACCACCACCGAACGCCCCTGGGCTGCCAGTTCAAACGCATGGCGAGCGCGCTGCATTTCCTCACGGTTATCGGTGCAGTGCAGCACCTGATCGTCGCGAAACGGGCCGGCCATGCGCACGTAGGTTTCATAACCGAGCACATCATTGGCACGCGCCAGTTCGGCCTTGACCGCCGGCACCATCAGTTCGGCGGCGCCAGGGCCCAGGCCGATCACCGCCAGACGACCGCGCGCACGACCGATGCGGGCGGGGTCCAGCGGTTGGCTGGCCACTGCAATAGCAAGACCCAAGTCCGCCGAAACGACGGCAGCGTCCGGCACGCTGTGGCGGGCCAGTTCGCCGACGCTGCCGCTGCCGCTGAACGTCGCAAAACGCAGCGGCACGCCCAGTTCAAGCGCCGCTTCACGCAAGGCCGGGTTGGCCATGTGCCGCTCGCTGGCCACCAGGCACGCCAGCGATTGCACGGCGATGTTCGCCTGATGCAGCGCCGCGCGAATCGCATTCGGCAGCTCCGCCACATCGCCATTCACCGCCACCAGCACGCTGCGCGGGTAGATCAGCAATTCATTAGCCGCAGGCAGGCGCTCGGCACTGCCGACGTGAATCGACAACTGCGCCTGCGGATCCTCGGGCAATTGCGCCTGCGCCAACCATGGCGCCGCGCCTTCGATGCGCACGCTCTGGCCGGCGAGCAAATCCGAGACAAAGCGTTTACCCAGTTCCAGATCACCCAACGCGTAACCTCTTGGCGGATTGAGCAGGCAGGTGCCAAAGCGCAATTCACCGCTGGTGGTAATCGCTGCCGCAACGTCGAGACCGTCAGCGATCTCCCGGGCCATGACGTTCACACCACCGAGCCCGCCGAGCAGCGGCACCACGGCGCTGCCGTCTTCGGCCACCGCCAGCACCGGCGGCTCGGCGCCTTTTTCGAGCAACAACGGTGCGAGCGTGCGAATGACAATGCCCGCCGCACACAGGGCGATGATCGGCGTGTCCTGTTGATAGAACTCACGCAAGGTTGCGCCGAACTCGTGATAGACACGGTCTGCGCCTTCAACCCGTTCAGCCAGGCCGTGGATCAATGCGCCGGGGTAAACCTGCTGAATCTTGCGCGCGGTCGCAAGGCTGCCGTTGCCCAGAATGACAATCGCCGGAACGGGACGGGCCATCAGCCTTGCCACCGTTCGCCGGGCACGATAATCAGCGAGAAGTACGGCGAGGACATCGGCTCGACCTCATTGAGCGGCACTATTTTCTGATTGGCCATGGTTGCGCGTTCGACGTACAGCGCGCGGTCTGCCAGACCGAGTTCTTCGAGCACCTGACGGACCTTGGGGAAATTGCGCCCCAGCTTCATGATCACCGCCGCATCGGCATCGGCCAGCCGACGCTTGAGGTCGTCGTGAGGCAGCACACCGGACAGCACCGACAAACTCTGATTGCGGTACACCAGCGGCGCGCCCAGCACCGAAGCGCCGCCGAGCATCGAGCAGACCCCCGGCACGACTTCGGCTTCATAGCGCTCGGCCAGTCGATCGTGCAGGTACATGTAAGAGCCGTAGAAGAACGGATCACCTTCGCAGATCACCGCGACGTCACGGCCCGCGTCCAGATGCGCGGCGAGTTCTTCGCCGGCCGCATCGTAGAAATCGCTGATCACTTGCTCATAGGACAGCGGTGCCGGCAATGCCTCGGTGGTTACCGGGTACACCAACGGCAGCAGCGTTTGTGCGTCTTGCAGATGCGCTTCGATGATGCCGAAGGCATTGCCCTTTTTGCCCTTGGCGACGAAGTACGCCACCACCGGGGATTCGCGCAACAGGCGCAGGGCTTTGACGGTAATCAACTCCGGATCACCGGGGCCGACGCCCAGGCCAATCAAGCGTCCAGGTTGCTGCATCATTCGATCTCCGTGGCGAGGGCATTAACAGCGGCGGCGGCCATGGCACTGCCACCCAGTCGGCCTTGCATGATGACAAACGGCACGCCGCGACTGTCGGCGGCGAGCGCGGCCTTGGACTCGGCAGCGCCGACGAAGCCCACCGGGAAGCCGAGGATCAGGGCCGGTTTCGGCGCGCCGGCGTCGAGCATTTCCAGCAGGTAGAACAGCGCGGTCGGCGCATTGCCGATGACCACGACGCTGCCTTCCAGGTGCGGGCGCCACAGTTCCAGCGCGGCGGCGGAGCGGGTGTTGCCCAACTCGCGGGCAAGCTCTGGAACGCTGTCGTCGCGCAGTGTGCAAATCACCTGATTGTTGGCTGGCAGGCGCGCGCGGGTCACGCCTTCGCTGACCATCCGCGCGTCGCACAGAATCGGCGCACCGGCCGCCAGCGCATCGCGCCCGGCCTTGCCCGCGCCTTCGGAAAACTGCAAGCCGTCGATGGCATCGACCATGCCGCAGGCGTGGATCACGCGCACTGCGAGTTTCT
>Ga0157370_10003871_pt1 | contig 17431 bp, 13 predicted proteins | sample C35metaG_FD_113463 | JGI IMG/M metagenome (GOLD analysis project Ga0157370, IMG submission 113463) | Corn rhizosphere microbial communities from Kellogg Biological Station, Michigan, USA - C3-5 metaG | ecosystem: Host-associated > Plants > Roots > Rhizosphere > Soil | place: USA: Michigan...
AGCAGTTCCTGAATCCGCTGCCATCCGAGCAGGTGCAACGCGCACTGTGGGAGGATCTCGACGCATGGTCGACGAAGGGTGTCGCTCCTCCGTCGTCGCGTGTGCCGCGGCTCGACGACGGTACGCTCGTCCCGCCCCCCGATGCCGCGCTCACCGGCGGCCACTACGTCGGTATCCCGTTCGTGACGTACACGGGCCTCAAGACGACGCGCTATCGCTTCAACTACGGCGCGAATTTCTATGGCACGTTCATTCCGACGATCAACCCGCCGATACCTCCGGGGTTCAACGGCATCATGGAGGACAACCCGCAGCTCGGCCCGATCTACCCGAGCTTCGTACCGAAGGTCGACAGCGACGGCAACGACATCGCGGGCATAAGGCTACCCGAACTTACGGTACCGCTCGCGACGTACACGGGTTGGGCGCTTCGTTCGGGGGTGTGGGCCAACGACGGGTGCGAAAGTTCGGGGCAATACATTCCGTTCGCAACGACCAGGGCCCAGCGACTCGCGACCGGCGATCCGCGGCCGTCGGTCGAGGAGCGCTACCAGTCGTTTGGCCAGTACCGGAGCGCGGTGGTCAATGCGGTCGACGACCTGGTGAAGAACCGGCTGATGCTTTGCGAAGACACCAGCGCATACGTCACACGGCTGAGCGATGCCGGGCTGGCGGCCGGCGTGCCGGCGCCTATCGGTCGCGAGCCCAAGTACCCGGCCGTTCCTCACTGCAATTAGCGAACAGGTCGCCGATACAACCCACCGCCGCGTTTGGCGGTGGGTTTTTTCTGCCGATTCGCGATTACAATGACCGGCGCACCGGGCTCGCATCGCACACGCAGCACACAATGAAGTCAATCGACCGCACGGTGCGGCGTTCCGATTGATCGACCTGACTGGAGGAGTGAAATGAAACGATTGATGCCGGTGGGCATGCTGAGCGCCATCGCGCTCGTGATGATCAGCGGCTCGCTTAGTGCCGCGCCGGTCGTGTTGCGTGCGTCGCACCAGTTTCCCGGCGGCAAGGGTGACGTCCGCGACGACATGGTGCAGATGATCGCGCGCGACGCGAAAGCGGCGAACGTCGATCTCGATGTACAGGTCTATCCGGGCGCGTCGCTGTTCAAGCCCGAGCAGCAGTGGAACGCGATGGTGAACGGCCAACTCGACATGACGCTGTTCCCGCTCGACTACGCGAGCGGACAGGTGCGTGCATTCAGCGCCACGCTGATGCCCGGCCTGGTGCGAAGCTACGACCGGGCCAAGCGACTCAACGACTCGCAGTTCATGAAGGACGTTCGGGCGCATATCGAGAAGGCGGGCGTCATCGTGCTGTCGGACGCGTGGTTCGGCGGCGGCATGGTTTCGAAGCGCGGCTGCATTCTCGAGCCCAGCGACGTCAAGGGACTGAAGTTCCGCGCCGCGGGACCGACGTTCGCGCAGATGTGGCAGTCGGCGGGCGCTTCGATCATTTCCATTCCGTCGAACGAGATCTACAACGCGTTCCAGACCGGTGTGGCCGAGGCCACCGACACCAGCATGGGCAGCTTCCTGTCGTTCCGGCTCTACGAGCAGGCGAAGTGCATGACGGCGCCGGGCAACAACGCGCTGTGGTTCATGTACGAGCCGGTGCTGATGTCGAAAAAGAGCTTCGACCGGCTCGACAGGAAGCAGCAGGAGGCGTTGCTCGCGGCCGGCAGGAAGGCCCAGAAATACTATGAGGACAAGGCCGAATCGGTCGATGCGGCGACGATCAAGGCGTACAAGGACCACGGCGTCGAGGTCAAGACGCTCTCCGACGCGCAGTACAACGCCTGGCTCGATGTCGCGAAGAAAAGCTCGTACGTCGAGTTCGCCAAGGACGTGCCGGACGGCAAGAAGCTCATCGACGAGGCCTTGAGCGTCAAATAACGCTTCGCCGATGCGGCATGCGGACGGACGGCGCGCATTCCGTGCGCCGTCCGCCGACGGCTGCTCGTCTTGAAGCACCCCCCGATGTGACGGCGGGCGCCGGAGAGCACGGCATGGACAGATTTGCCCGGGGCGTGGGGCACATATCGCGGCTCTGCGGCTACGTGGCCGCGGCGCTGATCGCCATCGGCGTCTGTGTCGTCTGCCAGATGGTGTTCGTTCGGTTCGTCCTCAACCAGAACACGATCTGGCAGACCGACTTCGTCACCTACAGTCTCGTCGCGGCGACGTTCATCGGCACGCCGTACGTGCTCATGCTCCGCGGACACGTCAATGTCGATGTGCTGCCGATTTATCTGACCGCGCGCCCGCGCTTCTGGCTCGCCGTCGCCTCGATGCTTCTGGCGATGACGTTCTGCGTCGTCCTTGCGATCCTCACGTCGCTGTATTGGCTCGAGGCGTGGAACGAGCATTGGCTCTCGAACACCATGTGGCGGGTGCGCCTGTGGATACCGTATGCCTCGATGCCGATCGGCCTCTGGCTCGTCACGTTGCAGTACCTCGTCGAATTCCTTTTGCTCGTGACCGGGCGCGAGCCGCCTTTCGGCATCGCGGTCCAGCGCCATCGCGAATGAGCGTGAGCGCGCTGTCCCGACGCGCAATCTCGCGCGCGTACCGATGAGCGCGTCGACGCAAGGCGCGATCGTGCTCGTCGTCACGCTGCTCGTGCTGCTCTCCGGCGCACCGGTCGCGTTCGGCCTCGGCATGCTGTCGATCATCTTCATCGCGATCTTCCAGGGCTTTGGCGCCCTGCACGTCGTCGCGGAGACGTTCTTCGCAGGCCTCAACGATTTCACGCTGGTGTCGATCCCGATGTTCGTGATGATGGGCGCCGCGATCGGATCGTCGCCGGCGGGCAAGGACCTGTACGAAGCGCTCGATCGCTGGCTGTACCGGCTTCCGGGAGGATTGGTGCTCGCCAATCTCGGCGCGTGCGCGATTTTCGCGGCGCTGACGGGGTCGTCGCCCGCCTGCTGTGCCGCGATCGGCAAGATGGGCATCCCCGAGATGCGCCGGCGCGGCTATCCCGACGACATCGCGACGGGATCGATCTGCGCCGGCGGAACGCTCGGCATCCTGATTCCGCCGTCGATCACGCTGATTCTCTACGGCATCGCGACGGAAACTTCGATCGGACGCCTCTTTCTCGCCGGCGTGTTCCCGGGCCTGATGCTCACCGGGCTGTTCATGCTGTGGACGCTGTTCATCATCTGGAAACGGGGCTTTCGCTCGCATGCCATCGATTTCCGGTATAGCTGGAAGGAGAAGCTGCAGTCGATTCCGAAGATCGCGCCGTTCATCATCATCATCATCGGCGTGATGTACGCGCTCTACGGTGGCGTCGCGACGCCTTCGGAGGCGGCCGGCGTGGGCGCGGCGCTGTGCGTCGTGCTCGCCGTCGTCATCTACCGGATGTGGGCGCCGCGCGATTGGTGGATCATCCTGCGCGACACGACGCGCGAGTCGGTGATGATCCTGATGATCATCGCGGCCGCCGCCGTTTTCGGCTACATGCTGACATCACTCTACCTGACGCAGACGCTCGCGCAGGCCATCGCCGACATGCACGTCAATCGCTGGGTATTGATGGCGATGATCAACGTGTTCCTGCTCGTCTGCGGATTCTTCATTCCGCCGGCAGCGGTCATCCTGATGACGTCGCCGATCATCTATCCGATCATCAAGGCGGCCGGCTTCGATCCGGTATGGTTCGGCGTGATCCTGACGATCAACATGGAGATCGGCCTCATCCATCCGCCGGTCGGGCTCAATATCTATATCGTGAGCGCGATCGCGCCCGACGTACCGGTCACGCGCATCATGTGGGGAACGATTCCCTACGTCGGCTGCATGATCCTCGCGATCGTCATCCTGTGCGCGTTCCCCGGGATCGCCACTTTGCTGCCCGACCGCATGATGGGCCTGGCGCATTGAGATGCCGGAAAAACCTGCGCGACCGTGCCGCCGTCGACCCGCCGGCCCTCACAGCACCTGAATGCCGGGTTGCCCATCGTGGCTGCCATTTCACGGATAAGAAGGCGTCTCGCACGTCTGGCCGTACCGGACGTCCACAGGTTGCTCGAGCCGTTCGCGCATGGCCTGCCTCCGGGAACCCTCGTTTTCCGCTGCAACGTTTGCGGCGCGATCTGCAGGACACTCGTTGAAAACCTGCAGCGCGAGAGCGCGCATTGCCCGAAATGCGACGCGAGCATGCGCTATCGGGCGGTGATTCATCATCTGTCGCTTGGCCTCTTCGGACGCAGCCTTTGCATTGATGAATTTCCCGAAGATGCCCGTCGCTTGGCCGGCATCGGAATGAGCGATTCGGACAAGTACGCCAGGCGGCTCGCAAAACGTCTGGCCTACACCAACACTTACTATCATCGGGAACCGCGCTTCGACATTCAGAACGTTCCGGCGGAATACGAGCGCCGTTTCGCCTTCGTGATCAGTTCCGACGTACTCGAACACGTGGCCCCACCCGTCGACCATGCCTTTCGAAACCTGCATCGCGTGCTGATCCCCAGCGGAATGCTTGTCCTTACGGTGCCATTTGCCACCGAGGGGGACACGGTCGAACACTTTCCGGATCTGTTCGACTACCGCCTCGCGAAGCAGAATGATCGGTATGTCCTGCACAACACGACCTCCGATGGTCGATTGCAGGCATTCGACGGGCTTTGCTTTCACGGAGGACCTGGCAGCACGCTCGAGATGCGGTTGTTCTCCGAGTCGGCGCTTCGCAAACATCTCTCCGAGGCGGGGTTCTCCAATATCTCCATCCATCGCGAGCCGGCCTTCGAGCGGGGTATCTTCTGGAACGCGCCGTGGTCGGTTCCAATAACGGCTACGGCTTGACGCAGATGCCCGGAGCGTCCGCGCGAGGCGCGGCGCGCGGCGTTGTATAATTCGAGCAGCAAGCAAGGTACGCAGGATCGGACTCGATACTTCAGCGCTTCGAGGCGACGCACGGAAGTTCGCGCACCCCTTGGAAACTCGACGCCGGGTCCGCTCATGATTTCAGCGGTGGCGGTAGCTCAACGGTAGAGTCCCGGATTGTGATTCCGGCTGTTGTGGGTTCGAATCCCATCCGCCACCCCAGAATTCTTCGCTGACGCCCTGCGCGATCGGCGCGGGTCGCATTCCTGTCATGGCATCGTCGGCACCCGCGCGCTTCACCGTCGCGACGTACAACATCCACAAGGGCTTTTCGCAGCTCGCGCGGCGCATGGTCATCCACGAGCTGCGCGACCGGCTGCGCGGTCTCGCGGTCGACATCCTGTTCCTCCAGGAAGTGCTGCATACGAACGACCGCCATGCGCTGCGATATCGCGAATGGCCGACGCGCCCGCAGCACGAGTTCATCGCCGACACGTTCTGGCACGAGGTCGCGTATGGCCGCAACGCCGTGTATCCGCACGGCCATCACGGAAACGCGGTCCTGTCGCGCTATCCGATGCTCGCGCAGGAAAATCTCGACATCTCGGCGCACCTCTTCGAAAGCCGCGGCCTGCTGCATTGCGAGATCGCGCTCGGCGAGGGCGTTCCGACACTGCATTGCATCAACGTGCACCTCGGCCTGTTCGAGCGCGGGCGCCAGTGGCAGATCCAGGCGCTGGTCGAGCGCATCGAGCTCGCGGTGCCGCATTCGGCGCCGCTGATCATCGCCGGGGACTTCAACGACTGGCGCAGCAAGGGCGATCGCGCGCTCACGGAAGCGCTCGACCTCGTCGAGGTCTTCGGCGAGGTGCGCGGGCGGCCGGCGCGCACGTACCCGTCGATGCTGCCGATGTTCCGGCTGGACCGTATCTACGCGCGGGGGCTCGCGATCGTCGATGCGCGCGTGCATTACGCCACACGCGGCGTGCGGATGTCCGATCACGCGGCGCTCGCCGCGACATTCGAGGTCGCCGCCGCAAGGTCGCGCCTGCAGGCTTGAGGATCGGCGAGCGCTAAGTGCAGGCCGGCAGTCTAGTGATGAACCGCTACACCGCGGGGAATTCGGTCACGCTGCTTCGCAACGGCGCCGAATACTTCCCCGTGCTGCTCGAGGCGATCGCGCTCGCCGAACGCGAGGTATGGCTCGAGACGTACATCTTCGCGGACGACGATACCGGCCGCACCGTTGCCGACGCGCTGGTCGGCGCTGTGCGGCGCGGCGTCTCCGTTCGTGTGCTGGTCGACGGCTGGGGTGCACGACATTTCCTGACTCCCGCGCTCCAGCGGCGGCTGATCGACGGCGGCGTCGATCTCCTCAAGTACCGGCCCGAAGTCGCGCCCTGGGACTTTCGCTCGCATCGGTTGCGCCGCCTCCATCGGAAGCTCTGCCACGTGGACGGCCGGGTCGCGTTCGTCGGCGGCATCAACGTGATCGACGACATGAACACGCCGGGCCACAAGCCGCCGCGCGTCGATTTCGCCGTGTGTGTGCGTGGCCCGCTGCTCGTGCCGATCATCCAGACGATGCAGCGCGTGTGGGCGATCGTCGAGATCACGCAGCTTCGCAACTCCGACGTTCCGCTTTTTCCCGACGAGGAGCCGGCCGAGAATGTCGGCACGCAGGTTGCGAAGTTCACCATCCGCGACAACCTTCGACACCGGCGCGACATCGAGCGGGCCTACCTCGCCGCCGTGCGTACGGCGCGCCGTGAAATCCTGATCGCGACTGCCTATTTCTTTCCCGGCGTTCGCTTCCGGCGTGCCCTGCTCAATGCGGCGGGGCGCGGCGTGAAGGTGACGCTCCTGCTGCAGGCGCGCGTCGAGTATCGGCTGCTGCACTATGCTTCGCGCGCGCTTTATGGACGACTGCTCGCGGCGGGAATCGCGATCCAGGAGTATCACCTGTCATTCCTGCACGCGAAGGTGGCGGTCGTCGACGGCCACTGGGCGACGGTCGGTTCCTCGAACATCGACCCGTATTCGTTCCTGATGGCGCGCGAGGCAAACGTGTTCGTTCGCGATCCGGTGTTCGCCAGCGGCCTGCGCAATGCGCTCCTCGCCATGATGGAAGGCGGGTCGCAACCGGTTCCGCAACAGGGCTGGGCGCAGCGATCGCGCTTCGCGAAGGCCGTATGCTGGGTCGCGTACGGCACGGTGCGTGTCGCGATGGGCATGATGCGCTACGGCGGCGACGAGTGGTGGCGCGGCGCGTGGCCTTCGCGTTGACGATGCACGGAGCTTCCTCCATGCCATTGCCGAACGAGTCGCATGTCGCGCGGACGCAGCGCGGCGACTGGCAGACCATCCGGACGCTGCTGCCCTACCTGTGGGGCTATCGCGGGCGAATCGGCGCGGCGCTCGCATGCCTCGTCCTTGCGAAAGTCGCGAACGTCGGCGTGCCGGTGCTGATGAAGAAGATCGTCGACAGCCTCGACCCGCGCATCGCCGCTCTCTCCGTCCCGCTCGCGCTGCTCATCGCCTACGGACTGCTGCGATTGTCGACGACGGTATTTACCGAATTGCGCGAATACCTCTTCGCGAAGGTGACCCAGCGCGCGGTGCGGCGAATCGCGCTCACGGTTTTCCGGCACCTGCATGCATTGTCGCTGCGGTTCCATCTCGCGCGGCAGACGGGCGGGCTCACGCGCGACGTCGAGCGCGGTCAGCGCGGCATTTCGACGCTGATCGGCTTCGCGCTGTTCTCGATCCTGCCGACGTTCGTCGAGATCTCCTTCGTGTCGGCAATCCTGATCGCGCGCTACGACTGGACGTTCATGGCGATCACCGCGGTGGCGCTCGGGCTCTACATCCTGTTCACGATCACCGTCACCGAGTGGCGGACGCACTTTCGGCGGCAGATGAACGAGCTCGACTCGAAGGCGAACACGCGGGCGATCGACAGCCTGCTGAATTACGAGACGGTCAAGTATTTCGGCAACGAGGAGTGGGAGGCGCAGCGTTACGACGAGAGCCTGCAGCACTGGGAACGCGCGGCGGTGCTGTCGCAAACGTCGCTGTCGGGGCTGAACATCGGCCAGAGCGCGATCATCGCGATCGCGGTGGCGCTGATCATGTGGCGGGCGACCGCGGGTGTCGTCTCCGGCACGATGACAATCGGCGACCTCGTGCTCGTCAACGCGTTCATGATCCAGCTCTATGTTCCGCTCAACTTCCTCGGCGTCATCTATCGCGAGATCAAGCAGGCGCTCGCCGACATGGAACGCCTGTTCCGGCTGATCGAGGAGCACGCGGAGATCACCGACGCGCCCCACGCCCATCCGCTCGTCGTCGATGGCGCCGCGGTACGCTTCGAGCACGTCGATTTCGCGTACGAGACCAATCGCCAGATACTGTACGACGTGACGTTCACGATTCCGGCCGGGCACAACGTCGCCGTCGTCGGTCCGTCGGGCTCCGGCAAATCGACGCTCGCGCGGCTGCTGTACCGGTTCTACGATCTTGCGTCGGGTCGCATCACGATCGACGGGCAGGACATCCGCGACGTGCAGCAGGCATCGCTGCGCGCCGCGATCGCGATCGTCCCGCAGGACACCGTGCTCTTCAACGACACGATCGAGTACAACATCGCGTATGGCCGTCCGGATGCGACGCACGACGAGATTGTCGAGGCGGCGCAACTCGCGCAGATCCACGACTTCGTGAAGCGCCTGCCCGAAGGCTACGCGACGCCGGTCGGCGAGCGTGGACTCAAGCTTTCGGGCGGCGAGAAACAACGCGTCGCGATCGCGCGCGCGATTCTCAAGCATCCGGCGATCCTGATCTTCGACGAGGCAACGTCCGCGCTCGACTCGCGCTCCGAAAAGGCCATCCAGGCCGAGTTGAAGCTGATTGCGCGCGACCACACGTCGCTGACCATTGCTCACCGCCTTTCCACGATCATCGACGCGGACGCGATCCTGGTCCTCGAGCACGGTCGGATCGTCGAGCGGGGCACGCATGTTGCTCTACTAGCCGCGAACGGCGTCTATGCGCGGATGTGGCGGTTGCAGCAGGACGAGCGGCGGGATGCGGCGGCGGCCCCTACGACGGGGAGTGATGCTCGCCTTCCGGAGCCGTCGGAGCTGCGCGACACGAACCCCGCTTCGACGGCCGCGGCTGCTGCGACGCTGCGCAGCGCTTCGTAAGCATCTGATTTTCCATCGCCCGTTGACGCCGGGTCGTCTCCCGTGCGATAAACCGGCTGGAATTGTTGAGAGTTCTGCTGATGAAACGTCTGCTGTGCCTTGTTTTCGCTGGCCTTGTCGCGAGCCTTGCGTCGGCGGCACCTGCGACGCTCGACCCCTCGCGGTTGAGGCTCGCATCGGCAAACGTTCTCGTCCTCGACGCTGCCGCGGATCGTCAGATTTACGCAAAAGCGGCAGACGAGGTGACGCCGATCGCATCGGTCACCAAGCTGATGACGGCGATGGTCGTGCTCGACGCGCAGCAGCCGCTCGAGGAGACGCTCGACATCGACATGGCGGACTTCGACTACCTCAAGAACAGCACGTCGCGGCTGCGAATGGGGACGACGCTGCCCCGGCGCGAAATGCTGCGGCTTGCGCTCATGTCGTCCGAGAATCGCGCGGCATCGTCGCTCGCGCGCCATTACCAGGGCGGAACGCAGGCGTTCGTCGCGGCGATGAACTTCAAGGCCGCGTCGCTCGGCATGCTGCACACGCACTATTCCGATCCGACCGGGCTTTCGCCCGAAAACGTGTCGACGGCGAGCGACCTGGCGAAGCTCGTGCAGGCGGCCGCCGAATACCCGATGATCCGCGATTTCACGACGACGCCTTCGTACCTCGTCGAGATGCAGGAGACGGGCAGGATGCTCGGATTCAACAATTCCAACGCGCTCGTGAAGAACCAGGCGTGGGACATCACGCTGCAGAAGACCGGCTACATCCGTGAGGCCGGCAAATGCGTCGTCATGCTCGTGAACATCGCGAGCAAGCCGTTCGTGATCGTGCTGCTCGACTCGCTCGGCAAATACACGCGCATCGCGGACGCGCAGCGCGTCAAGCACTGGCTGGAGACCGGCGAATCGCTCGCGATGGCGCCGGTGAAGGTCGCGCACGCCGTCAAGGTCCGAATGTCCTCGCATGCGCGGCACCACGCGCGCGGGACGTTACAGCCGCGACTCGTCAAAACGTCGCAGCGGCGCTGATTCGTCAGCATTGCGCGGGGCGTTCGAGCGCGCGCTTCACTTCCGCTCGTGGCGCCGATGCTGCTCGTAGAGCTCGCGCGCGTGCGCGCGGGTCTTCGTCGTGACTTCACTGCCCGCGAGCATTCGCGCGAGCTCGTCGACGCGCGCGGCTTGCGCCAGCGCGGTCAGCTCGCTCGTGACCTGTTCGCCGTTCCCGCGCTTCACGACCCGGAAATGATGGTCGGCGTGCGCCGCGACTTGCGGCAGATGCGTGACGCACAGCACCTGGCGACGCTCTGCAAGCGTCTGCAGCATTCGGCCGACCGTTGCCGCGACCGCGCCGCCGATGCCTGCATCGACTTCATCGAAGACCAGCGTCGGCACCGCTCCGGCATCGCTCGCCGCGACGTGAATCGCCAGCGCGACACGCGACAGCTCGCCGCCCGAGGCGACGCGCGACAGCGGAGCCGGCGGCTGCTTCGGATGCGTCGCGATGCGGAACGCCACGGTCTCGCGGCCAAAGCTCGCCGCAGCCGGAGTGGGCTCGAGCGCTACATCGAAGCGGCCGCCCTTCATCGCGAGATCCTGCATCAAAGTCGTGACGCGGCGGCCGAGCGCATTTGCCGCCGTAGCGCGCTTTGCCGACAGCGCGGCGGCAAGCGCGTCGTAGCGCGCGCCGGCGTCGTTCGCGGCGCGGGTGAGCGCGTCGGCGTCCGTCGCTTCGGATAATTCCGCGAGGCGCACTGCGATCGATTGCGACAGCGCATGCAACGCATCGGGGCGCACCCGGTGCTTGCGCGCGGCATCGTGTATCGCGGAGAGCCGCCGCTCGATGCGGGCGAGCTCCGCCGGATCGAGATCGAGCCGCCGCCGATACTCGCGCACGGCGCGCACGGCCTCATCGAGCTGAATCGCGGCCGGCGCGAGCAGCGCGACGATTTCGGCAAGCGCTGCATCATTCGCACTCGCCTGCGTCAGCTTCTGCACGATGCGCGCAAGGCGTCGCGCGAGCGCATCGTCGCCTTCGACGAGCGCGTCCTCCGCCTGCGTCGTCGCCTCGATCAACTCGGCGGCGTTCGCGAGGCGCCGCTGCGCCGCATCGAGCGTAGTCCATTCGTCGGACTCGAGGGCAAGTGCGGCGAGCTCGCGCGCGCGTTCCTGCAGCGTTTCCCGCTCCACCGCAAACGCCTGCGCCGCCGTCGCCGCCGCGTCTCGGCGCTCGATGGCGAGACGCCAGATGCGCCAGGCTTCCGCGACGTCGCGCGCCAATGGCGCGAATCCGCCGAACGCGTCGAGCAGCGTGCGCTGCGCCTCGGCACTCACGAGCGCCTGATGCGCTTGCTGGCCGTGCAGGTCGAGGAGCTGCGCGCCGAGCTCGCTCAACTGATTGAGTGTCGACGGCCGGCCGTTGATGAAGGCACGGCTGCGACCCTGCGCATCCTGCACGCGGCGCAGCAGCAACTCGTCGCCCGCGTCGAGTTGCGCGGCTTCGAGCCAGCGCGCGACCGATGGCGACGCGGCGATGTCGAACACCGCCGCCAACTCCGCGCGCTCGGTCCCGGGGCGAAGCTGCCGCAATTCGAAGCGGTCACCGAGCAGGAGGCCGAGCGCGTCGAGCAGGATCGACTTGCCGGCACCCGTTTCGCCGGTGAGGATGGTCAGCCCGGCGTCGAATTCGATGTCGAGCGTGTCGACGACGACGAATTGACGGATCGACAGAGCGCGCAGCATCGCGTCAGCGACGGCGGTGCCGGTTCACGGATGGTCGCCGGGCGCGAAACGCTCCGCCGTTTCGCTCCAGTGCAGCTTCTCGCGCAGCATCGCGAAATAATCGTGGGATTCGGGATGGAGAAAGCGCGCCGTGTGCGGTGCGCGGCGCGCAATCACCCGATCGCCCTCGGTGAGCGCGAAGTGCGCCTGGCCGTCGCAATGAACAGCCGCATCGCGGCCATGGCTCACCGTGATCACGATGGTCGCATCGTCGGGAACGGCGATTGGCCGGTGCGTCAGCGCATGCGGCGCGATCGGGACGAGCGCGAACGCCGGGACCTCGGGCGCGATGATCGGGCCGCCGGTCGAAAGCGCATACGCCGTGGAGCCGGTCGGCGTCGCGACGATGACACCGTCGGCGCGCATCGCGTAGACGAAGCGGCGGTCGATCCTGACCGCGCACTCGATCATGCTGCCGAGCCCCCCGCGGTTGACGACCACCTCGTTCAACGCCGGCGCGCTCGCCGTCGTGCCATCGATGCGGGCGAGCGTCACCGCGAGCAGCGTGCGCCGCTCTTCCGTGTAGTGGCCGTCGAGCATCGCGGCGAGTGTCGGCTCCATGCGCGCGACGGGAATGTCGGTCAGGAACCCCAGGCGTCCGAGATTGACTCCGATGAGCGGCACGTCGTTGGGCGCCAGGCGTCGCGCGACCGAGAGCATGGTGCCGTCACCGCCCAGCACGATGGCAAGGTCGATGGCGCCGGGCAGCGCGTCGTCCGCCAGCGTCGTCGTGCCGTCGACGCCGGCCAGGACCGCGGTGTCCGCATCGACCGAAACCGCGTGGCCGCGGGCGAGCAGGAAGGCGGCGAGTGCGGCCAGCGGCGCCATCGCGCCCGGCCCACCATGGCGTCCGATGAGCGCGATCCGGTGGAAGCGTTCCGGCGAGCTGGCGGACATCCGGCGATTAAACCATAGTGCGGCGCCGGGTCGGCGTCGGCCACTCGGCCGACGCGGCCGTCGGGAACGAACGGCAAGGTAATATAGGGCCATGATTCGCACGAGTCACGCGGGACTGTCCGGATTCGAGATGCTGGATGCGCGCGCGCAACACCTGCTGAAGACGCTCGTCGAGCGTTACGTGGCTGAAGGGCAGCCGGTCGGATCGCGCGCGTTGTCGCGTCATTCCGGCCTCGAGCTCTCGCCCGCCACCATCCGCAACGTCATGGCGGATCTCGAGGAGATGGGGCTCATCGCGAGCCCGCACACGTCGTCCGGGCGCGTTCCTACTGCGCGCGGCTACCGGTTCTTCGTCGACAGCCTGATGGTCATGCAGCCGCTCGAGGATGTCGAGATCCATCGCCTCGAGGGCGAGCTCACTGCCGACCGCCCGCAGCAGATCGTCAGCGCGGCGGCATCGCTCCTGTCGCAGCTCACGCAGTTCGCAGGCGTCGTCGCGACGCCGAAGCGCCGCGAGGCCTCGTTTCGCCATCTCGAGTTTCTGCGGTTGTCCGACCGGCGCGTGCTGCTGATCATCGTCATGCCGGAAGGCGACGTGCAAAACCGCATCCTCCATACGGACCGGTCGTATACGCCGTCTCAGCTCACTGAAGCGACCAATTTCTTCAATCAGAATTTCGCCGGGCAGTCGCTCACCGGCATTCGCGATCGGCTGGCGGATGACCTGCGGGCGCTCCGCGAGGACATCGCGGGCCTGATGAAGGCCGCGGTCGACGCGGGCGAGGGCGCGCTCGCGCAGGGCGACGCGCTGGTCGTCACCGGCGAGCGCAACCTGCTGCACGCCGACGACCTCGCATCGAACATGCAGCGCCTGCGGCGCCTCTTCGATCTGTTCGAGCAGAAGACGTCGCTTTTGCACCTGCTCGACGTCTCGCAGCGCGCACCGGGCGTGCAGATCTACATCGGCGGCGAATCGGGGCTGGTGCCGCTCGACGAATGCAGTGTCGTCACGGCGAGCTACGAAGTGAACGGCCAGGTGATCGGCACGCTGGGCGTCATCGGTCCGACGCGCATGGCGTACGAGCGCGTGATCCCGATCGTCGACGTGACCGCGAAACTGCTGTCGAACGCGCTGTCACGCGAGCTCGCCGACGACTGAGCGGCGCAACGCGAGTCGCGCGCCGAAGCCGCGTTCCGTCCTCTGTCCTCTGACTCCTGAACCATGTATCGCGCGGAACCCGCGTTCGCGCACGACCGCATCCCGCGCGTCGGCGTGCTGCTCGTCAATCTCGGCACACCCGATGCGCCCACTCCCGCGGCGGTACGCACGTACCTGGCGCAGTTCCTGAGTGATGCGCGCGTCGTCGAAATTCCGTCGTTCGCGTGGCAGCCTTTTCTGCATGGCGTCGTGCTGCGAACGCGTCCGTCCCGATCGGCCGCGCGCTACGCGGCGATCTGGACAAAGGACGGCTCGCCGCTCGCCATCCATACGAACAAGCAGAAGGTGCTGCTCGCCGGCTACCTCGGGCAGCGACTCAAGGCGCTCGGGCTTCCCGCCGACAGCGCGCTCGTCGAGCATGCGATGCGGTATGGCAATCCGCCGATCGGTGCGGCGATCGAGCGCCTGCGCGAAGCCGCCTGTGACCGCATCCTGGTCGTGCCGCTCTACCCGCAGTACGCCGCGAGCACGACCGGCTCGGTCGTCGACGCCGTGGCGGAGCACCTGATGCGCGTTCGTCGCGTTCCCGCCTTACGCATCGTCGACACGTTTCACGACGACCCGGGGTATATCGCGGCGCTGGCGGCGGTTGTGAATGACTTCTGGACGCGCCACGGCCAGCCTGCGCACCTCGTGCTGTCGTTCCACGGCTTGCCGCGCCGCTCGCTCGCGCGCGGCGATCCCTATCATTGCTTTTGCCGGATGACCGGCCGGCTGCTCGCGCGCGAGCTCGGACTGGAAGCGCATCAATGGACGCTCGCGTTCCAGTCGCGCTTCGGACGCGGCCGCTGGCTCGAGCCTTACACGGCCGCGACGCTGGCCAAGCTGGGTGGGGCGCGGCCGAGGCGCGTCGACGTGTTCGCCCCGGGATTCGTCTCGGATTGCCTCGAGACACTCGAGGAGCTCGCGATCGAGGGCAAGCGGACGTATCAGGCCGCCGGTGGCGGCGACTACGAGGTGATCCCCTGCCTCAACGAGCACGCGCGCTGGATCGCGGCGCTCGCCGACATCGTGCTCGCCAACCTTCAGGGGTGGCTGTCACCGCCGCCGAGCGGACAAGCGCGGGAAGCGACGATGCTCCGCGCGAAGGTGCTGGGGGCGAGCGCTTAAGGCAAGCGCCCGTCCCCGGCGCCCGTTCCGGCGTCGGTCTCCTGTTGAAAGAATGGCGGCGGATCCCAATCTGCAACGGCATCCATGTCGCCTGCCGCTATCGTCTCTTCACGACCGTTGCCACGATGACCGCTCCAGAAAACCATCCCGAGAACGACATCTTCGACGACCGCATGCCAACCGGCGACGAGGCGAGTGCCGGAGGCGAAGGCCAACCGGACGACGCATATGAAAAGGCGCTGGCCGAAGCCGCCGCAGTGAAGGACGCGTGGTTGCGCGCCCGCGCCGAGGTCGAGAACGTCCGCCGCCAGGGCCAGCTCGACGTCGCCCGCGCGCACAAGTACGCGATCGAGAAATTTGCCGAGGATCTTCTCGCCGTCAAGGACGCGCTCGAGCAAACGCTTGCCGCGGATCAATCCGTCTCGCCCGATACGCTGAAGGCCGGCTCCGACCTCACGCTGAAGGCGCTGAACGCCGCGTTCGGCAGGGCGCAGATCCGGGAAATCGACCCGGCCGGCCAGAAGTTCGATCCGCACCAGCATCAGGCGATGCAGGCCGTCGACAGCGACCTGCCGCCCAACACCGTCGTGACGGTCTTCCAGAAGGGTTACCTGCTCAACGACCGGGTGCTGCGCCCGGCGCTGGTGACCGTATCGAAGGCGCCGCAGTCTCGCGGCGACGGCGCGTCGACGGGTTGATTCCCATATTTAGGAACCCCATTTCCACGTCCAGACAACCCACTCGGCAGCACGGAGGCCAATCAAAATGAGCAAGATCATCGGCATCGATCTCGGGACGACGAACAGTTGCGTTGCAATCATGGAAGGCGGACGGCCCAAAGTGATCGAGAATTCGGAAGGCGCGCGCACGACGCCTTCGGTCGTCGCCTACGCCGAAGACGGCGAAATCCTGGTCGGCGCGCCCGCCAAGCGGCAGGCCGTCACCAACGCGAAGAATACCGTTTTCGCGGTCAAGCGCCTGATCGGCCGGCGCTTCGAGGAAAAGGAAGTGCAGAAGGACATCAACCTGATGCCCTACCGGATCGTCAAGGCGGATAACGGCGACGCCTGGGTCGAGGTCCGCGGCAAGAAGATTGCGCCGCAGCAGGTGTCGGCGGAAATCCTGCGCAAGATGAAGAAGACCGCCGAGGACTACCTGGGCGAGGAAGTGACCGAGGCGGTCATCACCGTCCCGGCGTACTTCAACGATTCGCAGCGCCAGGCGACGAAGGATGCCGGCCGCATCGCCGGCCTCGAGGTCAAGCGGATCATCAACGAGCCCACGGCGGCGGCACTCGCATTCGGCCTCGACAAGCGCGAAGGCGACCGCAAGATCGCCGTCTACGACCTGGGCGGCGGCACGTTCGACATCTCGATCATCGAGATCGCGAACGTCGAAGGCGAGCATCAGTTCGAGGTGCTGTCGACCAACGGCGACACGTTCCTTGGCGGCGAGGACTTCGACCAGCGAATCATCGAGTACGTGGTCAACGAGTTCCGGAAGGAAGCGGGCGTCGATCTCAAGAACGACGTGCTTGCGCTGCAGCGCCTCAAGGAAGCCGCCGAAAAGGCGAAGATCGAGCTGTCGAGCGGGCAGCAGACGGAAATCAACCTGCCCTACATCACGGCCGACCAGTCGGGCCCGAAGCACCTGTCGCTGAAGATCACCCGCGCGAAGCTCGAGTCGCTGGTCGAGGACCTGATCGGGCGCACCGTCGAGCCTTGCCGTACCGCGATCAAGGATGCCGGCGTCAAGCTCGAGGACATCAGCGATGTCATTCTCGTCGGCGGCCAGACGCGGATGCCGAAGGTGCAGGACACGGTCAAGCAGTTCTTCGGCAAGGACCCGCGCAAGGACGTCAACCCCGACGAGGCGGTCGCGGTCGGCGCGGCGATCCAGGCGTCGGTGCTGTCCGGCGAGCGCAAGGACGTGCTGCTGCTCGATGTCACGCCGCTGTCGCTCGGCATCGAGACGCTCGGCGGCGTGATGACGAAGCTCATTCAGAAGAACACGACCATTCCGACGAAGGCGACGCAGACGTTCTCGACCGCCGACGACAATCAGCCCGCGGTCACCATCCACGTGCTGCAGGGCGAGCGCGAGCGCTCGAGCGGCAACAAGAGCCTCGGCCAGTTCAACCTCGAGGGCATTCCGCCCTCGCCGCGCGGCATGCCGCAGATCGAGGTGACGTTCGACATCGACGCGAACGGGATCCTGCACGTCTCGGCGAAGGACAAGGCCACCGGCAAGGAAAACAAGATCACGATCAAGGCGAACTCGGGTCTCTCCGAGGATGAAATCCAGCGGATGGTGCAGGACGCCGAGACGCACGCCGAAGAGGACCGCAAGCTGCTGGAAGTCGTGCAGGCGCGTAAC
>Ga0157370_10003874_pt1 | contig 17428 bp, 19 predicted proteins | sample C35metaG_FD_113463 | JGI IMG/M metagenome (GOLD analysis project Ga0157370, IMG submission 113463) | Corn rhizosphere microbial communities from Kellogg Biological Station, Michigan, USA - C3-5 metaG | ecosystem: Host-associated > Plants > Roots > Rhizosphere > Soil | place: USA: Michigan...
CGAGGTGCAACATGACCGCGGAATCTTTACCGATGGAGTACAGCATCACCGGGTTATCGAACTCGGCGGCGACCTCGCGGATGATGTGGATGCTTTCCGCCTCCAACTGCTTCAGATGCGTCAATTTATCGAGCATGGCTACTCACGGCTTTCTCACGAAGAGAGCGTTATTGGACGGCCTACGGGCCGTGGACGAGGGCGGCACTTTAGCACAGCACTCTATTCTAATCAGGCAGCTACTTAGACCTAAACGATCTAGTCATATGCCCGCTAAACGGGGTTCGGGCAGTCGATAAACAGGTGTTCCAGAGCGAAGCGTTTGGCCAGGTATTCGCCGAGCGCCTGCACGCCGTAGCGTTCCGTGGCGTGATGACCTGCGGCAATAAAGCTGATGTCGTTTTCCCGCGCGCTGTGCACGGTTTGCTCTGAGGCTTCACCGGTCAGGTAGAGGTCGACACCGGCGGCGATAGCCTGGTCGATATACCCCTGACCGCCTCCGGTGCACCAACCGATGCGGCGGATCATCTGCGAACCTTCTATTAATAGAGGCTCACGGCCGAGCACGTCCTGCACGCGGCGGGCGAAGTCGCGGGCGCTCATCGGTTCGTCGAGCGAGCCGACCAGGCCGACCACTTTCGGGTTATCAGGATCCAGCGGGCCTTCGACGGTGATGTCGAGTTGCTGAGCGAGTTGCACGTTGTTGCCGACCTGGGGATGCAGGTCGAGCGGCAGGTGATAAGCGAGCAGGCTGATGTCGTTGCTGAGCAGGGTTTTCAGACGCCGCTGCTTCATGCCGACCACGCAGGGATTTTCGCCTTTCCAGAAGTAGCCGTGATGCACCAACACCACATCGGCGTCGGCTTCGACAGCGGCATCGAGCAACGCCTGACTCGCCGTCACGCCGCTGACAATGCGGCGCACCTGCGGCCGCCCTTCGACCTGCAAGCCGTTGGGGCAGTAGTCGGCAATGCGCGCAGCAGCGAGGAAACGCTCGGCTTCTTCCAGCAAGGTGGTCAGCGCAATCGCCATAACATTTACTCTCCCGTACAAATGTAAGCTGCTTTTTATTGCCGCGACGGCCTCTATAATGGCGCCACCTTAAGGGCCTGCCATGGCCCTCGCAACTCTCAGGATTTATCGATGTTCAAGGCTCTGCGTTATCTTGGCTGGCCGCTGGTGGTCGGTGTGTTGCTCGCGTTGCTGATTATTCAGTACTACCCGCAATGGGTAGGTCTGCCGCGCCAGGATGTGCATATGCGGCAAGCTCCGCAGTACGGCGTGGCGCAACAGGGACCGGTGTCGTATGCCGACGCGGTAACCATCGCCGCCCCCGCCGTCGCCAACCTGTACACCACTAAAATTGTCAGCAAACCGGCCAACTCGCTGTTTGAAGATCCGCAGTTCCGCCGTTTCTTCGGCAACAACCTGCCCAAACAGCGGCGCATGGAATCGAGCCTCGGCTCGGCGGTGATCATGAGCCCCGAGGGGTATCTGCTCACCAATAACCACGTGACCGCCGGCGCCGACCAGATTGTCGTGGCGCTCAAAGACGGTCGCGAAACCTTGGCACGCGTGATCGGCAGCGACCCGGAAACGGACCTCGCCGTGCTCAAGATCGACCTCAAGGATTTGCCCTCGATCACCCTCGGCCGCTCCGACAACATCGCCATCGGCGACGTCGCGCTGGCCATTGGCAACCCGTTTGGTGTTGGCCAAACCGTGACCATGGGCATCATCAGCGCCACAGGCCGTAATCAACTCGGCTTGAACACCTACGAAGATTTCATTCAGACCGACGCCGCGATCAACCCGGGCAACTCGGGCGGTGCGTTGGTGGACGCGCACGGCAATCTGGTCGGCATCAACACGGCGATTTTGTCGAAGTCCAATGGCTCGCAGGGCATCGGCTTTGCCATTCCAACCAAGCTGGCGTTGGACGTGATGAAAAACATCATCGAGCACGGCCAGGTGATTCGCGGCTGGCTGGGCATTGAAGTGCAGCCGCTGACGCCAGAGTTGGCGGAGTCGTTCGGCCTGGAAGGCCGCCCCGGGATTATCGTGGCAGGCATTTACCGTGACGGTCCGGCGCAAAAGGCGGGCTTACAACCGGGCGATCTTATTTTGAGCATCGATGGCGAGCCTGCCAGCGACGGCCGCCGTTCGATGAACCAGGTGGCGCGCGCCAAACCGGGCGAGACCACCAGCATCGAAATCATGCGCAATGGCAAACCGATGGAGCTGAAAGCGGAGATTGGTTTGCGCCCACCACCGGCCACGAGCGACGCCTCGGAATAAAGGATCAACCCTGAAAAGGCGCCGCGAAGGCGCCTTTTTTGTGCCTGCGATTTGGCCTCATACGGAATAGGACAGATGACGCGACCGTTTTTCCGTGTTTAAAATGTTATGTTATTACATGTTTTACACGGAAGCCTGACATGAAGTCCCCCACGCTCACACATCTTGCTTTGCTCACCGCCGGCCTACTCAACGCGCCCATCATTACCGCGACTGAACCGCTGGAATTGGAAGAAACCAGCATCTCGGCCGAGCACGCCGACGAGCGCGCCGAGGGCCCCGTTCGGGGTTATCGCGCCACGCGTTCGGCCACCGCCACCCGCACCGATACCGATATCCGCGACACCCCGCAAAGCATCAACGTGGTTCCAGTCCAAGTGCTCACCGACCTCAACAGCACACGAATCGACCGTGCGCTGGATTTCGCCGGCGGTGTGTCGCGGCAGAACAATTTCGGTGGCCTGACCTTCCTCAACTACAGCGTGCGCGGCTTCACCACCGGCGAGCTGTACCGCAACGGATTCGCCTACAACCGGGGCAGCAACAGCGCGCCAGACACCGCCACCATCGAACGCATCGAAGTGCTCAAAGGCCCCGCCGCCAGTTTGTACGGGCGTGGCGACCCCGGCGGCCTGGTCAATATCGTCAGCAAAAAGCCGCAGGCCGACGCGTTCAGTTCACTCCAGCTCAGCGCCGGTACATGGAATCGCTACCGCAGCAGCCTGGACGTCAACACGCCACTCAACGACGAAGGCACCGTGCTGTCTCGCGTCAACCTTGCAGTGGAAGACAACCACAGCTTTCGCGACCACGTCACCAGCCAGCGCAAGCTCGTCAGCCCAACGCTTTCATGGCAGCTCAGCCCCGACACTTTCCTGACGATTGAAAGCGAATTCAGCCGCACCGAATCGGTGTTCGACCGTGGCATTCCAGCCGTCAACGGCGAGATGGGCGCGGTGTCGCGCACCACGTTTCTGGGCGAGCCCAACGATGGCGACGTGCGCAATGACAACCAGTTGCTGCAAATCAGCCTCGAACATTTCCTCAACGACAACTGGAAAACCCGCCTGGCCACTCATTACAGCCAAGGCACGTTGCAAGGCGACAGTTCGGAACCGCAGCGTCTGGTCGGCAGCCAGGTTTCGCGGTTCTACCGCCAGCGCGACTTCGAATGGAACGACAGCATCACCCAGGCCGAGCTGCACGGCACGTTTGAGCTGGGCGGTTGGGAGCACCAGACGCTCACCGGGCTGGAGTACGAAAACTACCGCAACAGCCAGAAGTACCCGCAAAGCGCGACTTCGCTCGGCTACGGGCTGGACGTTTTCAACCCGGTTTATGGCCGCCCCAAGCCCGTCCTGGCGAACAAAAACGACTTTTTCGACCACACCGAAAGTTACGCCATCAACCTGCAAGACCAGATCGTGTTTTCCGAACGCTGGCGCGGCCTGGTCGGCATTCGCCTGGAGCGCATTGAGCAGCACGCGCTTAACCGCAGCACCGGCGTCGATAACGTGCAGGAGAAAGACGTCGCCACCCCGCGCATCGGCGCGCTCTACCAACTCACCCCGCAAGTCGGCGTGTTCGCCAACGCCTCGACCTCGTTCAAACCCAACAGCATCGGCACTCAGGGCCAGGTGTACAAACCGGAAAAGGGCATCGGCTACGAAACCGGACTTAAGCTGGACCTGCTCGACGGCCGCCTTGGCGCGACCGTGGCGCTGTTCCACATCGACAAGGAAAACGTGCTGACCACCGATGGCAACGGCGACAGCATTGCCGCCGGCAAAGCCCGAAGCCAAGGGCTGGACCTACAGTTCAGCGGGCAACTGACCGACGCCGTGCGGGTCATCGGCGCCTACGCCTACATCGATGCCGAGGTCACCCAAGACAACGTCATTGCCGAAGGCAGCGACCTGCTGGGCATCGCCCGCAACAGTGCCAGCGTGATGGCCGTCTACGAATTTCAGGACGGCGAACTGCGCGGTTCGGACCTCGGCATCGCTGGCAATTACGTCGGTGATCGCTCAGGCCAGACCGGCACGCCATTCGAGTTGCCGGCCTACAGCACCGTCGACCTGCTAGCCCATTACAAGGCCAGCGAAGACCTCACCGTCGGCCTCAACCTCAACAACCTGTTCGACCGCAGCTACTACGAGCGCTCCTACAACAGCACCTGGGTACTGCCGGGCGAGCCGCGCAATCTCAGCGTCAGCTTGACCCTTTCCCTTTAACTCACGCACTGCCAAGGAAGCCCGATGCCAAAACTTCACCTGCTATTGATCGCCGCCCTGTTCACCTTGGAAGTTCAAGCCCACGGGCTATGGACCGAGCAACGGCGCGGCAATATTGAAGTGGTCTACGGTCATGGCGCCGAAGACGACGCCTTCAAGGCCAGAAAAATCTCTGACGCCTGGGCCTACGACCTCAACGGCAAGCCCATCAACGTCAACATCGAACGCCTCGACGACCATGCCCGCCTCCACCCAACCAGCGCACCGGCCAGCCTGGCCGTGGCGCTGGACAACGGCGCCTGGTCGCAAACGCCAGACAACAAATGGATCAACGAGGGGCGCTCGAAAGTACCCAATGCGGTCCATGCGCTGCACACCTGGAAGTACAGCCTGGCGATTTATAAGGAAGGCGCGGTGTTGCCAGACCTGAGCGCGCTCAAGCTGGTGATCAAACCCTTGCAAGACCCGCTCAGCGTTGGGCCTGGCAAACCACTGCGGGTGCAAGTGCTGCTGGACGGCAAGCCGGTCGCAGGAATTGCGCTGATCGGCGACTACCGCAGCGCACCCTCGACCACCAGCGCAACCACCGACAAGAACGGTGAAGCGCAGGTGGTTGTACGCAACGAGGGCTTGAATATCATCGCCGCCGAAACCAGCGTGCCGGTCAGCGGTGATGCCGATATCGACGAGCGTGGGTTGTTTACTTCGTTGAGTTTTATTGGCAGCGCGCACGCTGAGTAGGCAGGCAGACGTTGGGCTTCCTCCGCTCACCGAAGGCGAACCAACCCAAATTTCTAAGCTGGTCAGCGTCGAGCCGGAGGAGTGATCCGAAATTCTGGATCCCCGCCTGCGCGGGGATGACGGTGGTGGTGGGTGCATCTCCGTCATTCCCGCGTAGGCGGGAATCCAGAATGTTGAGCTTGTTGGAGAAGCCCGAGCCAGAACCCAGGTTGGATTGGGGCGCGGGTCAAGCCGAACGTGGAGGCAACAAAAAGCCCGGCATGACCGGGCTTTTCCTTTCAAGCGACTATCACAAGCGCTTCAACGCCTCCACCAGCGCCTGATTCTGCTGCGGATTACCGATGGTAATACGCAGGAACTGATCGATACGCGGCTTGTTGAAGTGCCGAACGATAACGCTCTGCTCCCGCAAGCCGGCTGCCAGCGCGGCCGCATCTTTTTCGGGGTGACGAGCAAAAATGAAGTTGGCGCCCGAGGGCAGCACGTCAAAACCAAGCTTGGTCATTTCAGCCACGAGTTTTTCGCGGCTGTCGATCACGGCCTGACAGGTCTGTTCGAAGTAAGCCTTGTCGTCGAACGCAGCCGCCGCACCGGCAATCGCCATGCGATCCAACGGGTACGAGTTGAAGCTGTTTTTAATCCGCTCCAACGCTTCAATCAAGTCCGGATGCCCCACCGCAAAACCCACACGCAGGCCAGCGAGCGAGCGGGATTTGGACAGGGTCTGCGACACCAGCAGGTTCGGGTAGCGATCCACCAGGGCGATGGCAGTTTCGCCGCCGAAGTCGATATAGGCTTCGTCCACCAGCACCACGCTGTCCGGGTTGCTTTGCACAATGTGCTCGATGGCATCCAGCGCCAACACGCAGCCGGTGGGCGCGTTCGGGTTGGGGAAGATGATGCCGCCGTTGGCTTTGGCGTAATCCTGCGGGCGAATCTGGAACTGCTCGTCCAGCGGCACCGCGTCGAATTCGATGCCATACAGACCGCAGTAAACCGGGTAGAAGCTGTAGCTGATGTCGGGGAACAGCAACGGTTTGCCGTGTTGGAACAGACCGTGGAACGCGTGGGCCAACACTTCGTCCGAGCCGTTGCCGACAAACACTTGCGCCGGCTGCATGCCGTAGTACTCGGCCACCGCGTTCTTTAAGCGCTCACCGTTAGGGTCCGGGTACAAGCGCAGGTCGTCGTTAAGCACCGCTTGCATCGCCGCAATCGCTTTCGGCGACGGGCCATAGGGGTTTTCGTTGGTGTTGAGCTTGACCAGGTTGTTCAGCTTCGGCTGCTCGCCGGGCACATACGGCACCAGGTCTTTGACGAAGGGGCTCCAGAATTTGCTCATTGCCCTTCTCTCCTCGAATGCGACAGGTCTAAGCGGGCGCCGAAACGCCCGCACGATTAATTTTTGATGCGGTATTCGGCGCTGCGAGCGTGGGCGGTCAGCGACTCGCCACGGGCCAGCACAGAGGCGCTTTTGCCAAGTTCCGAAGCGCCGTCTGCCGAGCAGTGAATGATCGACGAACGTTTCTGGAAGTCGTACACGCCCAGCGGCGAGGAGAAGCGCGCGGTGCCGGAAGTGGGCAGCACGTGGTTGGGACCTGCGCAGTAATCGCCCAGCGCTTCTGCGGTGTAGCGGCCCATGAAGATCGCGCCGGCGTGGCGAATCTGCGGCAGCCAGGCGTCCGGGTCGGCCACCGAAAGCTCCAAGTGCTCCGGCGCAATGCGGTTGGCGACGTCGATCGCTTGCTGCATGTCTGCCACTTGAATCAGCGCGCCGCGGGTTTCCAGTGAGGTGCGAATAATCGCCTCGCGCTCCATGGTCGGCAGCAGCTTGGCGATGCTGGCGGCGACCTTGTCGAGGAACTCGGCGTCGGGGCTGAGCAGAATCGACTGGGCGTCTTCGTCGTGCTCGGCCTGGGAGAACAAGTCCATGGCGATCCAGTCCGGATCGGTCTGGCCGTCGCACACCACGAGAATTTCCGAAGGGCCGGCGATCATGTCGATGCCGACTTTACCGAACACATGGCGCTTGGCGGTGGCGACATAGATGTTGCCCGGGCCGACGATTTTATCCACCGGCGGAACGCTTTCAGTGCCATACGCCAGCGCCGCGACCGCTTGAGCGCCGCCAATGGTGAACACGCGATCAACGCCCGCGATGCACGCGGCGGCCAGTACGATTTCATTGATTTCGCCACGCGGCGTCGGCACCACCATCACCACTTCCGGCACACCGGCGACCTTGGCGGGAATGGCATTCATCAACACCGAAGACGGGTACGAGGCTTTGCCACCTGGCACATAAAGGCCGGCGCGATCCAGTGGCGTAACCTTCTGGCCCAGCACCGTGCCGTCGGCCTCGGTGTAGGTCCAGGAATCCTGTTTCTGTTTTTCGTGGTAGCTGCGCACGCGCTCGGCTGCCACTTCCAGGGCTTCACGCTGGGCTGGCGTGATGCGGGTCAGCGCCAGTTCCAGGCGCTCACGCGGCAGAATCAGGTCGGCCATGCTGTTAACGCTGAGGCCGTCGAAGCGCTGGGTGTACTCCACCAACGCTACGTCGCCACGCTCGCGCACGTTTTTGATGATGTCGAGTACGCGCTCGTTAACGCCGTCATCCGACACGCTTTCCCAGCTCAGCAGATGATCCAGATGCTTGGAAAAGTCCTGGTCAGCGGCGTTGAGTCGACGAAGAGCAATGGGAGCAGTCATGACGGACCTCGTGATAAGCATGGACGTTTAGAGCGGTTGAATGACGAATGCCACATCAACCGGTTCTCGAGCGTCGCTAGGCTACCAAGCTGGCCCCGTGGACGCCCGAGAAAGATGGCTAAGACAGGGCCGCAGCGCGCGACTGATAGTCGCGCGTAGAGGTATTAGCTTCGGTGGTTGGCTTCAACCGCGTCGCGCAGGGTATCGATGAGTTGCTGGATGCGCGCGTGCTGCATCTTCATGGAGGCTTTGTTGACGATCAGGCGCGAGCTGATGTGAGCGATCAGTTCCTGAGCTTCCAGACCGTTGGCTTTGAGGGTATTGCCCGTGTCGACCACGTCGATGATCTTGTCGGCCAAGCCCACCAGCGGCGCCAGCTCCATGGAGCCGTAGAGTTTGATCACTTCAACCTGACGGCCCTGCTCGGCGTAGTAACGCTTGGCCACGTTGACGAACTTGGTGGCCACGCGCAGACGGCCTTTGGGTTCCGGGACGCCAACGGCGCCAGCAGTCATCAATTTGCAGCGGGCAATTTTCAGGTCCAGCGGCTCGTACAAACCCTGGCCGCCGTATTCCAGCAACACGTCTTTGCCGGCTACGCCGAGGTCCGCCGCACCATGCTCGACATAGGTCGGCACGTCGGTGGCGCGCACGATCAGCAAACGCACGTCATCCTGGGTGGTGGGAATAATCAGCTTGCGGCTCTTGTCCGGGTTTTCAGTCGGCACGATCCCCGCCTTGGCGAGCAAAGGCAGGGTGTCGTCAAGAATGCGGCCTTTGGATAAGGCGATGGTCAACATGGTGCGCAATGTCCTTAAAACCTGATTACAAGCGGTTGCCCAGCCCCGCCCGGCTTGCTGCCGAACGGGTGCCTTGGCTCGACTAGCCCGGCACGCGACGGATTTTCGCGCCCAGCAACTGCAGCTTCTCTTCGATGCACTCGTAACCACGGTCAATGTGGTAGATGCGATCGATCAGGGTGTCGCCGTCGGCCACCAGGGCCGAAATCACCAGACTGGCCGATGCACGCAGGTCGGTGGCCATTACCGGCGCGCCTTTCAGCGTTTGGGTGCCGGTGACGATGGCGGTGTTGCCTTCCACCTGAATTTGCGCGCCCATGCGGGTCATTTCATACACGTGCATAAAGCGGTTTTCGAACACGGTCTCGATCACCGCGCCGGTGCCTTCGGCAATGGCGTTCAGGGCGATGAACTGCGCCTGCATGTCGGTAGGGAATGCCGGGTACGGCGCGGTGCGCAGGTTCACGGCTTTCGGACGCTTGCCTTTCATGTCCAGCTCGATCCAGTCCGGGCCGGTGGTGATTTCGGCGCCGGCTTCCTGCAGCTTCAGCAGAACAGCTTCGAGGATGGTTGGGTCGGTGTCTTTAAGTTTGACCTTGCCGCCGGTGGCCGCTGCGGCAACCAGGTAGGTGCCGGTTTCGATGCGGTCAGGCATCACGCTGTAACGTGCGCCGCCGAGACGCTCAACGCCATCAATGGTGATGGTGTCGGTGCCAGCACCGGTAATTTTCGCGCCCATGGCGATCAGGCAGTTGGCCAGGTCGACCACTTCCGGTTCGCGTGCGGCGTTTTCCAGCACGCTGCGGCCTTTGGCCAGGGTGGCGGCCATCATGATGTTTTCGGTGCCGGTTACGCTGACGGTGTCGAAGAAGAAATGCGCGCCACGCAAACCGCCTTCAGGCGCCTTGGCTTTGATGTAGCCGCCTTCAACGTCGATGATCGCGCCCATGGCTTCAAGGCCACGGATGTGCAGGTCAACCGGACGCGAGCCGATGGCGCAGCCGCCAGGCAAGGCCACCTCGGCTTCACCGAAGCGCGCGACCATCGGGCCGAGTACCAGAATCGACGCACGCATGGTTTTCACCAATTCGTACGGCGCAACCAGCGTTTTAATGGCGCGGGCGTCTACTTCGACGCTGAGCTTTTCGTCGATCACAGGCTCGATGCCCATGCGACCGAACAGCTCGATCATGGTGGTGATGTCGTGCAGGTGCGGCAGGTTGCACACGGTGACCGGCGCATCGGCCAGCAAGGTGGCAGCCAGAATCGGCAAGGCGGAGTTCTTCGCGCCGGAGATGCGGATTTCGCCATTCAGGCAAACGCCGCCGGTAATAATCAATTTATCCATAGGAGTCTCGTCGCCCGTGGGCTTAGGAACGCTCGGCCCAAGCGGCGCGGCTGAAGAATTTCATGGTAACCGCGTGAATTCGGCCATCGGCGATCCACGGGTTGAGGTGGGCATAGATTTGCTGCTGACGTTTGACCGGGCTCATGCCCGCCAATTCATCACTGATCACATTCAACTGGAAATTACAGCCTTCGCCTTCCACGTTGACCTCAGTGTCGGACAGCTTTTCCTCAAGGAGGCTTTTTACTTCTATGGCCTGCATGCTAAACCTCGATCGGCGCCCTACGCGCGCGGGTCGGCCATGATACAAAAAAGCCCCCCGCCTGCGAACCCCGGAAAACGGAACACTGACAGAGGGCTTTGGTTTTTTGCTACCTGGCGCAGCAATGTGCAACGCAACGGCGTTAAGCCTGCAGCGGCAGAATGTCGAGCAGGCCGGAAACCTCGGCAATTTTTTTCATGTCGGTCGGCAAGCCACGCACTGACAGCTGCTTGCCTGCCTGCTGCGCGACCCGCATGTACGCGAGCAGCAGCGACAAGCCCACGCTGCTCGAATGCTCGACCTGCGCGCAGTCGACCACCACGGTGGCAGTCGGCGTCGCACGAATCAGCTTTTCGCCTTCGCTTCGTAGCGTCGCCCCGGTACGGAAATCGAGCACGCCGACCAGTTGCAACACGCCGTCCGCTTGCTGGCGAATAACGCTATCAGTCGTCATGACCCGCAGCCTTCTGCCCTTCTTCGGTGTTCTTGGCGTTGGCTACAACTTGCGCCCAACCGTCGATGGTTTTGTCCAGGTCGTTGCCGTTTTTCTGCATGGCGTCGGCAAATTGATCGCGGAACAGCTTGCCGATGTTGATGCCGTTGATGGTCACGTTACGCAGCATCCACTCGCCGTTCACTTTGGTCATGGTGTAGTTGACCGGGTACACGGTGCCCTTGGTGTCGCGCACTTCCATGTTCACGCTAGTGCGATCCGGGTCGGACTGCTTGGCGCTGCTGGGCAGTACGCGGATGTCCTGATTGTTGTATTCGAGCAAGGCGTTGCCGTAGAACTCCATCAGGCTGCGTTTGAAGTTTTCCTGGAATCGCTTCATCTGCGCCGGGGTGGCGTTACGGGAATACTTGACCGTCATGATGCTGCGTGAAATGCCGTCGGCATCCACAACCGGGCCAATGATGCGGTTCAGCGAGTCATAAAACTTCTGCGGGTTAGCCTTGTATTGGTCTTTGTTGGCCTTGAGGTCGTTCAACAGCTCGTTTGTGGTGTTCTGTACGATTTCCTGAGGGGCTGGGCCGGCCATGGCAACCAATGGAACCATTGCCAACAGCACCAGCAAACCGCGACGCAGAGCGCTAACCATGCCTGTATTCCTCACTTGGATTCTTTATTAACCGAGTTGATCAAGAACTTACCGATCAAGTCTTCCAGTACTAACGACGACTGGGTGTCGTGAATGGTTCCGCCATCCTTGAGCAGCGCTTCGTCGCCGCCCACGCTGATGCCGATGTACTTCTCGCCCAGCAAACCGGCGGTGAGGATAGACGCAGTGGAGTCTTCCGGCAGGTTATCCACACGCTTTTCCAATTCCATGGTCACGCGCCCGGTGAAGGTGTCGCGGTCCAGGTCAATGGCGGTGACTTTGCCGATGCCGACGCCGGCCATCGTCACCTTGGCGCGCACGGTGAGCCCGGCCAGGTTTTCAAAGTTGGCGTACAGCTTGTAGGTGTCTTGTCCCGCTCCAACCGTCAGGCCGCTCACGCGCAATGCTAGGAGCAGCAAGGCCAACAGACCGGCCAAGAGGAACAGGCCGACACCGATTTCCAGGGTGCGGTTTTGCATCAGAAGTCTCCAAACATCAAGGCGGTCAAGATGAAGTCCAGGCCCAGCACGGCAAGCGAGGCATAAACCACTGTTTTGGTGGTAGCGCGACTGATCCCTTCAGACGTGGGTTCACAGTCATAACCCTGGAACACGGCGATCCAGGTCACTACAAAGGCAAACACGATACTTTTGATCAGGCCGTTGAGCACATCCTTCTCGAACGACACGCTGTTCTGCATATTGGCCCAGAAAGAGCCTTCGAACACGCCCAGCCAGTCCACGGCAACCATGGCGCCGCCCCAGATGCCGACTACGCAGAAGATCATGGTCAGCAGCGGCAGCGAGATAAACCCGGCCCACAAGCGCGGCGCGATGATGTACTTGAGCGGGTCGACACCAATCATTTCCAGGCTCGACAGCTGCTCGGTGGATTTCATGTTGCCGATCTCAGCGGTCAGCGCCGAACCCGCACGACCGGCGAACAGCAAGGCGGTCACCACCGGCCCGAGCTCGCGCAGCAGCGTGAGCGCAACCATCTGCCCCACCGCCTGCTCGGACCCATAGCTGGACAAAATATTGAAGCCCTGCAGCGCCAGCACCATGCCGATAAACAAGCCCGACACGACGATGATCACCAACGACATCACGCCAACCGAGAACAGCTGCTTGATCAATAGATGACCAAAGCCGTTGCCGACGTTGCCTCGACCGAACAACGCGCGCAGCAGAAACAGAGTGGAGCTGCCGAGCGAACCGACCACGTCGATGCCGGCACGGCCAAGCAGGCGAATACGTTCGCCAATGGATTTTCTGCGCATCAACGCGTCCCCAACAGGTCGTCGCGGTAGTCCGCAGCCGGGAAATGGAACGGCACCGGACCATCGGCAACGCCTTGCATGAATTGACGGATGCGCGGGTTATCCGAGGCCATCAATTCTTTCGGCGTGCCGTGGCCGAGTACCTGAGTGTCGCCCACTACATACAGGTAGTCGGCGATGCTGGCGGTTTCGGCGAGGTCGTGGGACACCACGATGCTGGTGATACCCAGCGCATCGTTAAGCAGGCGGATCAGGCGCACCAGAATGCCCATGGCAACCGGGTCCTGGCCCACGAAGGGTTCGTCGTACATGAGAATTTGCGGGTCCAGCGCGATGGCGCGGGCCAGGGCGACGCGGCGCTTCATGCCGCCCGACAGCTCGTCCGGCATCAGCTCGATGGCACCGCGCAGGCCAACGGCTTGCAGCTTCATCAAGACGATGTCGCGAATCATGTCTTCGGGTAATTCGGTGTGCACGCGCAGGGGAAAGGCCACGTTCTCGAACACATCGAGATCGGTAAACAACGCGCCGCTTTGAAACAGCACACCCATTTGTTTGCGCATGTCGAAGAGGTCGCTGCGCGACAGGTCCGGCAAGTTCTGGCCGTTGACCAACACTTGGCCGCTACTGGGCCGCAGCTGGGCGCCCATTAAACGGAGCAAGGTGGTTTTACCACTCCCGGAAGGCCCCATGATGCCGGTGACCTTGCCGCGCGGAATGGAAATATCGACATTCTTGAAAATGCTGCGCGAACCGCGCATGAAGGACACGCCCTTCAGCTCGACCGCGTAGGCGTGATCGGCACTCATCTGAACTCCTTGGTGCAGCCGCCTATCGGACGCCATGTCTCACGGTGGGGACACCACGGGAGTGAACATGCCGGATAGGGCGGCAACTATATCACCGGCATCCAGCCGCGCCCAAGGTGGAAAACCCGCCAGCGGCAAACCCGGCGCGTGACCGGCGAAGTGCGACGCAGTGATCGCTGCATCAACGCGAGCACATTCGAGGATGAGCCGAACGGGGTTTTATCGTTATAATCCCGGCCTTTTCCCGCGGCCATTGTCTTTACGATATGAACCAGACCAACGACCTGATCCAATCGGCACTGCGCACCGTGCGCCTTGAAATCGAAGCGGTGGAAGGCCTGCTCCCCCGTATTGACGCGGCTTTCGTTAAGGCCTGCGAACTGATTCTGGCCAGTAAAGGCCGCGTAGTTGTGGTCGGCATGGGCAAGTCTGGCCACATCGGCAACAAGATCGCCGCGACCCTCGCGAGCACCGGCACCACCTCATTTTTCGTACACCCGGCCGAAGCCAGCCATGGCGACATGGGCATGATTACCCGTGACGACGTGGTGCTGGCCCTGTCCAATTCCGGCTCAACCGCCGAGATCGTGACCCTGCTGCCCTTGATCAAGCGCCTGGGCATCACCCTGATCAGCATGACCGGCAACCCAGACTCGCCGCTGGCCAAAGCCGCCGAGGTCAACCTGGATGCACGCGTGGCACAAGAAGCCTGCCCACTGAATTTGGCGCCCACTTCCTCCACCACCGCATCGTTGGTACTGGGCGATGCCCTGGCTATTGCCTTGCTGGAAGCACGCGGGTTTACCGCCGAAGATTTCGCCTTTTCCCACCCAGGCGGCGCGCTTGGCCGACGTCTTCTGCTGAAAGTAGAAAATGTCATGCACACCGGCGAGCAATTGCCGAAAGTGCAACGCGGCACGTTGTTGCGCGACGCGTTGATGGAAATGACCCGCAAGGGACTGGGCATGACTGCCGTGCTCGAGGCCGACGGCACACTGGCCGGAATTTTCACCGACGGCGATTTGCGCCGCACGCTGGATCGCGACCTGGATATCCGCCAGGCCACCATCGACGACGTGATGACCGCACACGGCAAAACAGCACGGCCAGAGATGCTAGCTGCCGAAGCCTTGAAGATCATGGAAGACCACAAAATCGGCGCACTGATTGTCGTCGATGACCAGGACCACCCGATTGGGGCCTTCAACCTGGGCGACCTGCTACGCGCTGGAGTGATGTGATGAGTGCTGATTTATTGCAACGCGGCAAGGCCATCAAACTCGCTGTTTTCGACGTCGACGGCGTGCTGACTGACGGCAAGCTGTACTTTCTGGTCGACGGCAGCGAATTCAAAACCTTCAATACGCTGGACGGTCAAGGCATCAAGATGCTGATCAATTCCGGTGTGCGCACCGCTATTATCAGCGGCCGGAAAACCCCGGTGGTTGAGCGTCGCGCGCAGGGGCTGGGCATTCAGCATCTGTACCAGGGCCGCGAAGACAAAATGGTCGTGCTCGATGAGCTTCTAGGCGAACTGGGCCTGAGTTACGAGCAAGTTGCCTACCTTGGCGATGACCTGCCAGACCTGCCGGTCATTCGCCGCGTTGGTTTGGGCATGGCCGTCGCCAATGCCAATGACTTTGTTCGCCAACATGCCCACGGTGTCACCCAAGCCCGCGGTGGTGAAGGCGCTGCGCGGGAATTCTGCGAGCTCATCCTGCAGGCGCAGGACAACCTTGAAGCGGCGCAAGCCGCCTATCTATAGAGCCGACCATGTTGCGCAAACTGCTTCTTACCTTATCGTTTGGCCTCGCGGCGCTGTTGGTAGCGGCGCTCGGCTATTGGAATCTGAACCCGGAAAGTTTGCTGGAGCAGAAACCACAGGCCAGCACCGACAATGCCGTGGACTTCTATGTGATCAACGCCAAAAGCGTCGAATACCAAGCCGACGGCAAGCTGCACTACGAAATGACCAGCGATAAAGTCGAGCACTTGAAAGACAGCGACAAGAGCCTGGTGACCAAGCCGGACCTGCTGCTGTATCGCGGCGCCGCCGAGCCATGGCACGTTCAAAGCGAGCGTGGCGAAGTGGCACCAGGCGGCACCGAAGTCGAGCTGATCGACAATGTGCGCATCGCCCGCACCGACGAAAAAAATCGCCCCACCATCATTACCAGCAGTCGCATGACCGTGTTCCCGGACAAGGAATTTGCGCAGACCCAGCAAGCCGTTAGAATCGAGGCCGCCAATGGAGTGACCACGGCTAACGGAATGAAAGCGTATTTGAAAGACAGCCGGGTGCTCCTGCTGTCCAACGTAAGAGGCCAGCATGAGGTTCGTTAATAAATTCTCCCTTCACACCTTGTCCTTGCTCATGAGTCTGGGTGCGGCGATTGCCAGCTCCAGCGCCTGGGCGTTGCCAACGGACCGCGAGCAACCCATTCGTGTGCAGGCCGACAGTGCTGAACTCGACGACAAACAAGGCGTAGCCGTCTACCGCGGCGACGTGGTGATCACCCAGGGCAGCATGAAGATCACTGGCCACACAGTGACCATCACGCAAAACGCCACGGGCGACATCGAAGTGTTCACCGCCGTGGGCACCCCCGCCTACTACGAGCAAAAGCCAGCGGCAGACAAGGAAATCGTCAAGGCCTACGGCCTGACCATCCAATACTTCGCTGCGAAAGATCGCATCGTGCTGATCGACCAGGCCAAGGTGATTCAGGAAGGCAACACCTTCGAAGGCGAGAAAATCGTCTATGACACCCAGCGCCAAATCGTCAACGCCGGCCGCGCCAATGGCACCAACGTGACCACACCGCGCCCACGCATCGACATGGTCATTCAGCCCAAGAACAAACCCGCTGGCGCTCAACCAGCCGACAAACAGGCGCAGTAATGGCGACTCTCAAAGCCCAACACCTGGCCAAAGCCTACAAAGGCCGCCAGGTGGTTCGTGATGTCAGCCTGTCGATCGAAAGCGGCCAGATCGTTGGCTTGCTGGGTCCTAACGGCGCCGGCAAAACCACGTGTTTCTACATGATCGTAGGCCTGGTCAATGCCGATCAGGGGCGCGTACTGATCGACCAGGACGACGTCACCAGCCTGCCCATGCACGGCCGCGCACGTGCCGGCATCGGCTACCTGCCGCAGGAAGCGTCGATTTTCCGCAAGCTGTCGGTGGCCGATAACATCATGGCCATTCTGGAAACTCGCAAAGAGCTCGACAGCGCCAGCCGCCGCAAAGAGCTGGAAAGCCTGTTGCAGGAATTCCACATCACCCACATTCGCGACAGCCTCGGCATGAGCTTGTCCGGTGGTGAACGCCGCCGTGTGGAAATCGCCCGTGCGCTGGCCACTGCGCCGAAGTTCATCCTGCTCGATGAACCCTTCGCAGGCGTGGACCCCATCTCGGTTGGCGACATCAAGCAGATCATTCATCACCTCAAAGCCAAAGGCATTGGCGTGCTGATTACGGACCACAACGTGCGAGAAACACTGGATATCTGCGAGACCGCGTACATCGTCAACGACGGCCAATTGATTGCCGAAGGCGACGCTGAAACCATCCTCGCCAACCAGTTGGTGAAAGAGGTGTACCTGGGTCACGAATTCCGCCTCTAAGAGCATTCTGTAGCCGCGATCAGATGCGCACTACAGACTTCGATTGAGGACTAGGCAAACGCCTCAGACTTAGGCATATAATTTGCTTCCTGGTGGCGCTTCGGCGCCCTCGTTGTGGAAGCGCGTATGCGCCGGCGAATAAGGTCTTAAGCCCCCTCCATGAAACCATCGCTCGTCCTAAAAATGGGCCAGCAGCTGACGATGACACCGCAGCTGCAACAAGC
>Ga0157370_10003882_pt1 | contig 17414 bp, 19 predicted proteins | sample C35metaG_FD_113463 | JGI IMG/M metagenome (GOLD analysis project Ga0157370, IMG submission 113463) | Corn rhizosphere microbial communities from Kellogg Biological Station, Michigan, USA - C3-5 metaG | ecosystem: Host-associated > Plants > Roots > Rhizosphere > Soil | place: USA: Michigan...
TGGTGTTGATTTTAAAATTAGGGGCTTTCAAATATAAAATATTCTTAGAAAGCTTTTTAAATAAAATCAAAATTTTAAGAAAGTTCTTAATTTATTTATATTTCACTAACAATTCTCTTATTCGTTTGTTTTTAAAAACACCTCAAATCTGCCAGAAAAAAGCAAAACATATCCAGCTTTACGGCATTTGTTAATGTGATTGCTTCGTCCCTCGCAATGACAAAAATACTTTGAACCTCTGCCTCTTTGAACCTTTGAACCTCCAGAAAAGCTACGCTCTTTTAATTTCATGCCCAACAAATTCCTCCAAAACAGCAAACATATCGTCTACAGAAAGTACTTCAAAATCGGGATGGTTTTTTAAAAAGTCCGCATTTAACTTTGCCAAGTTTTCTTCTAATTCAAAAAAAGTATCATTATTTAACGAATCGCGAACCGGATTTACACCTTCTAATTTCCCTTTCAAGAATTTACCCAGCTTTATATTACTCATTAATCGAACTTTTTTGCTTTGTTCCTGAAACAATTCTAAATGTTTTTCGGCACCAATCAAAGCCAGACCTTCTTCGATAAGCTCGTTTAGTTCTTTATTCCAACCTGATTTATAGACAAACTGCGAAAAATTTCCTTCGGTATATTGCGAATAGTAATAATCGAGATAGTAACTCGTAAGTGCATCTTCGTGAATAAACTCATCGTCTACACCTTCTTCACGCATTAAGTTGATTACCGAAATATTAGAGTGAATAACATCTTGCGGATTTTCACTTTTCATTGCCGTTTCAGAAACTATTATTCTGCCAAATTCCTCCATTTTAGTTTGTTTTGAGATTTGATTTGCAAAGTTGATGAAAAATTGATACGATTTCAAAATTGTTTTCATGATTACCTGTTTTCAAAACCCGTGTAAATACTTAGTAATTAGTTTTATTTTATTTATATACTTGTTTGCCAAATTATTAGACTTGAAATAATAAAAAGTAATCTTTTAAAATATAAAAACTATGAAAATCAAAGAACTCAAAAATGATCTTTTATATTATGATATTGAAGAAAGAATTGATAGTATTAAAAGAAAAAAAGACGTTTACTTATTTCTTTATCGAGCAACAAAAATTATAGTTTTTATTGCCGGCGCAACTGTTACGGTACTTACAGGCTGGGAAATATTTAACAAAAAAGAAGAGTTCCATCCCGAAAATTATGTTTTAGTTATTAGTGCGTCTATTACTGTTTTGGCTGCCATAGAAGGATTGTTCAGTTTTAAAGACAAAGGAAAAAGCAATGATCTTTTGTTATTTGAATTGCGAAGACTTAGAGATAGAATATGCTATGACTATACAAAAGGAGAATTAATCTATAAAGAAAATAGAGATCAGCATTTTTTAAAATATCAGGAGATTTTAGAATCTCAAAAGGCTATCATAGAAGATTCAAATGGCGGCGAGGATTAAACGCTTTCAAAATAAATTTATCGCTTACGCAACCATTTAAAAAAACCACATCTGTTTAGTAAATAGCGTTTTACAATAAATTCTAATTAACTAAAACCAAAAACCATGAAACAGATTATTTTTATTTTCAGCATTTTGTTTGTGTTCGTAAGCTGCAACAGCGACGATTCAGACAATAAATCATCAAATGTAACCTATTCCGAAATTCTTAAGGGAGATATTTACAATGGAAAAGACAGCAATCCAAAAGGTAATTTAGTTATAAAAGACCAAACGACCTGGAACGATGTGCTTTCTAAAATGAACCTTATTTTGCCTGCAAATATGATTTTTCCTGATACCAACATCGATTTTACCAAATATCAGGTTATTGCTGTTTTTGATCAGGTGCGTAATTACGGCGGATACTCTATTGATATTACAAAAATTACCGAAACTCGTAATCGAATAATCGTTAAAGTAAAACAGCTAAAACCAGGAGGCATTGCTACTGTAATAACACAGCCATACCATATCGTTAAAATACCTGCAAGCAATAAAAAAGTAGTCTTTGACTAAAACCTGTCTCATAACCACCATCGCTATAAAATTTGTTTTAATATTGATAATGGCATGGTGGTCACATTTTTCAATTTCCCTTTTTACTTTCTCATAATCGCTATGATTCCAATTTTTGGATCTAGCAGAAAGGCTTAAAAATGTTTTTTATCTTTTTCACTCTCTTTATCTCTTAATTGTATATTTTGGCAGTTTATTTTACAAAAGAACAAAACTAAGCCAGCAAACAAATGGAACTTTCTAAAGGAAATAAAAGCGAATCTGCAAACATAGAATTTGAAGAGGCTTTCTCTGATTTAAAAAGAATGGGAGAAATTGTTCCGAGTGCAAAAAGGACTTTTGAATTACTATCTGAATTAAATTCAAAAACGACAGATTCAGAATCGGATAATTTGATTGCTGTATTACATCAAATACAATATCACTCAAACACCAACAGTTTTTTCTATTTCTATTTTCCAATAGTTACGTATATTTTGTACTTTAAACCAAAATATGAAAGTGAACTTTTAAAATTTCTAATTGAACCCAATTTTGCCAACGGAACATCAGAAACCAATGAAATGATTGAGGAAATTATTGGCGCCATGAAATACAAACTCGGCCAAAATCAATATTATTTAACAGAAGAAAGCCAGCATTGGATTATAAACGAACTTCCGAAATTGCATAAAGAAGTTCAAAGGGAAATAGAAGTTTGCTGGAAAGAATTGAAAAACTAATAAGCTATGAAAACAAAAATTGTATTGATTCTTTTATTTTCAGCTTTTATATCTTGTTCAAAAAAAGAAAAAGACAATAATCAATTTAAATATTTTGATTTTTCTTTTAGTAATACTTTCGAAACGTGTTTTTCTATAAAGGTTTCTCCAAATGACAGTGTTTATATTCGGGAACATTGGAATGTTCATGATATTTGGGACAGTACTAATGTTAATATTCCAAAAGGTGAAACAAATTATATAGCTTTAATAAGCAAAAATGACAGAAAAACACTAAGTGAATTAATTTCTAAAACACAGCTTAAAAAATACGATTACATTTATAGCGAAAATTATAGTGATGGTCAATTTTATAGATTCTATTTTGACAAAGATTCAATCAAAAAATCAATATTTATACATAGCTATAAAAATGATGTCCCAAAAGAATTAGATTCTTTAGCGAAATGGATTTATACATGGAAGAAGAGAGTAAGATTAATCAAGACAAATAAAAAATTAGATTTTTTTAGTTCCCAATATGTTCTTCCACCACCCCCGCCACCTTCTAAAACAATAATTAAAGAATAAATGACTCCAACATTCTTCTCAACACAAGAAAAATTTAGAGAATGGCTGGAAAAGCATTACACAAAAGAAACCGAACTTTTAGTGGGTTTCTATAAAGTGAGTACTAAAAAGCCTTGTATGTCCTGGTCAGAATCTGTAGATCAGGCGCTTTGTTTTGGCTGGATCGATGGTGTTCGAAAATCTATTGACGAAGAAAGTTATACGATACGCTTTACGCCAAGAAAAAAATCGAGTATTTGGAGTGCCATCAATATTAAAAAAGTAGAAGCACTCACAAAAGCCGGTTTAATGAAGGAAGCAGGCATAAAAGCTTTTGAATTAAGATCTGAAGAAAGATCCAAAATTTACTCGCATGAAAATGAAGCTTACATTCTGGATCCCGAACTTGAAAAACAATTTAAAGCCCATAAAACAGCTTGGGAATATTTTAGCAATCAAGCGCCATCCTACAGAAAGGTTATAATACATGTAATTATGAGCGCCAAACAAGAAAAAACCAGACTTGCGAGATTAGAAAAAGCAATAAAATTTAGCGCTGAGGGAAAACGAATGTTGTAAAGGTTGTTGCTTTGATATTTTATAAACTGTAACTTTATTCCGTCTAAACAAGCTCAGCTATAAAAAAGGAAAATATGGAGGGAAGAACAGCATTAGAATATTACGTTTTAGATGTGTTTTCGAACGAAAGTTACAAAGGAAACCCTCTTTCTGTAGTTTTTACTAATGGAAATCTAAAATTAGAAACCTATCAGGATATTTCTAAAGAATTTGGCTATTCTGAAACCTCTTTTATCTATTATTCTACAAGAGAAAAAGCTCTCGTAGTTCGTTCCTTTACCCCAACGGGAATCGAAATCGACGGCGCAGGACATAATTTATTAGGTGCAGTCTGCGGCGCTTTGCTAAAAGGAATGCCCATTTTTGAGGAACAAAACGAAAGTGAACCTTTTGTAATCATGAAACATTCGGCAATACCTGTAACAGTAAGTTTTGATCCGATTACTTTTTATCCGCTTGTTCAAATGCATCAAAAATCGGCGGTTATCAAACAAGAAATTCCAACTTATAGAATTGCAGTGGCTCTGGGTTTAAAAAGTGAAGATTTAGATGTGAATGCTTTTGTTCCAACAATAGTTAAAACAGAAGTCGCACACACAATGGTTCCTATAAAAAACAGTCAATTACTCAACAGCTGTGTTCCAGATAATCAACTCTTAATTGAAATCTCAAAAGAATATAACTTTGAAGGCTTTTATTGTTTCGCCATTGCCGAAGAAGGCCAGGAACATATAGTCGAAACGAGATTTTTTAACCCAATAATCGGGATATATGAAGATCCGGCTACAGGAACGGCTGCAGGTCCTTTAATTGGTTTTTTAACGCAAAAGAAATTTACTAAATCGGATAAGGAATATAAAATTCTTCAAGGTGTAAAATTAAAACAGGCATCGATGATTGAAGTTATGAATCGTGAAGAAGATATTTTAGTAGGCGGTTAATCTATTATTACAATGAAAGGGGAACTTTACATCTAAAAATAAAAAAAGCTGCATCTAGAAAATGCAGCTTTTTTTATATCTAAACCTAGAAATAGAATTTCTTAGTTTGTTTTCATTGGAGGTAAATCGAATGCAACAGAATCGTGTTCGAAGTTATTTCTGTGTCCGCCATCGCAAAATGGTTTGTTTGCAGATAATCCGCAACGGCAAAGCCCAAGTGCAGATCTTCCTTGTAATCCGTATACAGTTCCTTCTGGATCCATGATTTCAAAATCGCCTTCAATTTTTATCGATCCGTTTTTGTTGATGATTAGTTTTGTCTTGCTCATAAAATTTGTTTTTTCGGTTGCAAAGATTGCGAAATATATTCTGAAGATTTCGCTTGTAGTGCTAGTTTAAACTGGTTCTATTTTAATGGAGATTTACCACCGAGATTCGAAGGTGTTATACTTTTGTCAGACTGAGCGAAGTCGAAGTCCTGCAAAGATTTTTAATTTTAGCCACAGATTAAAAGGATTACAATGATTTTTAAATTGCGTCCAGCTTTAGCTGGATGTAATTGTAAATGATGATCAAATATTGGCTTTAGCCAAAAACATATACGTTTGGCTAAAGCCCTAAAACTAAATCTTACATAACCTCCAGCTAAAGCTGGAGGCAATTCATATTTAAAAATCTTTTTAATCCTTTTAATCTGTGGCATAAAAAAAATTTGCGACTCTGTGCCTTTGCGAAATTATTTCGCCACAATAACAAAAATCTTTGTGAATCTCTGCGAAAACTCTCTGCGAATCTTTGCGTAATAACAAAATCTCAATTCTATTGCTTATTTTTGCACTCAATAAAATTGAAATATGATACAGAATCCAAAGAGATATACGATCACGGCAGCATTACCTTACACTAATGGACCAATTCACATTGGGCATTTGGCGGGAGTTTACGTGCCTGCAGATATATATTCGAGATATTTAAGATTGCAAGGAAAAGATGTAGCATTTATCTGCGGAAGCGATGAACACGGAGTTGCAATTTCGATGAAAGCCAAAAAAGAAGGAGTTACGCCACAAGAAGTTATTGATGAATACGATGGAATTATCCGTAAATCGTTTGCTGATTTCGGAATTTCATTTGACAATTATTCTAGAACTTCGGCAAAAGTTCATCATGACACGGCTTCGGAATTCTTTAGAACATTGTATGATAAAGGCGATTTTATTGAAGAAGTTACCGAGCAATTGTACGATGCAAAGGCAAATCAGTTTTTAGCAGACCGTTTTGTGGTTGGAACTTGCCCAAAATGTGACAATCCGGAAGCTTATGGCGATCAGTGCGAAAAATGCGGATCGACTTTGAATGCGACTGATTTGATCAACCCAAAATCGACTATTACTGGAGAAACTCCTATTCTTAAAGAAACAAAACACTGGTTTTTACCTTTAGACCGTTATTCTGATTTCTTGACAGAATGGATTTTAGTTGGACATAAAAACGATTGGAAACCTAACGTTTACGGCCAAGTTAAATCTTGGATCGACGGAGGGTTAGAACCTCGTGCCGTAACGCGCGACCTTGATTGGGGAATTGATGTTCCGGTTGAAGGTGCCGAAGGAAAAAAATTATACGTTTGGTTTGATGCGCCTATTGGCTACATTTCATCTACAAAAGAATGGGCAGCGCGCGAAGGAAAAGACTGGGAACCGTATTGGAAAGATGAAGAAACCAAATTAGTTCACTTTATTGGGAAAGACAATATCGTTTTTCACTGTATCATTTTCCCTGCAATGCTAAAAGCCGAAGGAAGCTATATTTTACCAGACAATGTTCCGGCAAATGAGTTTTTGAATTTAGAAGGAAACAAGCTTTCGACCTCTAAAAACTGGGCAGTTTGGTTACACGAATATTTAGAAGAATTTCCGAAGAAACAAGATGTTTTGCGTTACGCTCTAACATCTAACGCGCCGGAAACAAAAGATAACGATTTTACATGGAAAGATTTCCAGGCGAGAAATAACAACGAATTGGTTGCTATTTTTGGAAACTTCATTAATCGTGTTGTGGTTTTAACCAACAAATATTATGATGGTATTATCCCAACGCCAAACGAATTTACAGAAGTTGACGAACAAACTTTAGCTGAATTAAAAGCCTATCCAGCCGTGATTTCAAGTTCGGTAGAGCGTTACCGATTCCGTGAAGCTTTGGGCGAATTAATGAACGTTGCCCGTTTAGGTAATAAATATCTTGCTGACGAAGAGCCTTGGAAAGTTATGAAAGACGATCCAGAGCGTGTAAAAACACAAATGTATGTAGCATTGCAAATTGCTGCTGCCTTGAGCGTTTTGGCAGAACCGTTTTTACCTTTTACATCGGCTAAACTTTCTAAGATATTGAATTTAGCTGATCTTAAAGAACATTTTGAAGGATTCAGTAAATTCCTAAAAGAGAAAGATCGTGATGCAAAAGACATCATTATTGATAAAACATTAGGTTGGAATGATATTACTGAGAATTCAGATTTAATTCCGGCAGGACATAAAATTGGCGAAGCTGAGTTGCTTTTTGCTAAAATCGAAGACGAAGAAATACAAAAACAAATAGATAAATTGGAAGCGACAAAAACCGCAAATATTGCCGAAAACAAACAAGCAGAACCACAAAAAGATTTAATTCAGTTTGAGGATTTTGCCAAAATGGACATTCGTATTGGAACTATTTTAGAGGCCGAAAAAATGCCAAAAGCAAACAAGCTTTTAGTTCTTAAAGTAGATACAGGAATTGATGTTCGTACTATTGTTTCGGGAATTGCAGAAAGCTTTTCTCCAGAAGAAATCATTGGGAAACGTGTTTCTGTTTTAGCCAATTTAGCGCCAAGAGCTTTACGTGGTGTTGAAAGCCAGGGAATGATTTTAATGACAACAAATGCCGAAGGAAAACTGGTATTTGTAAACCCGGATGCTGATGCACCAAACGGAGCTACAGTAAACTAAAGAGATTTAGACATTAAGCATATCGTTTGTCATTTCGAGGAACGAGAAATCGCACGCGAGATTCACTCACAGTTGTTGAGTTTCTAGTGCGATTTCTCGTTCCTCGAAATGACAATAACAGAATTAAAACGCAAATAAAATTCTTACATTTAATTACTTCTTTCAAATTTATATTTGTAAGTTTGTTCTGCAAACATTATCAAGGAGAAATCCTTAAAACTTATTTTAAGTTAACATAAGCGTATACCACGTCATGGTGAAGGAACGGGAAACCTCCTAAAATTATTCCTTGGAATGTTTGCACACCTAAAGCGTGGTATTCGTGTATTTAATATTTTCTAATATGCAAACAGAAAATGAAAAAACAACAGAAACAGCTGTAATGACAGCAATGGCAAAATTTCTTTCAGACCTTTGGTTTGTAGATGATTTTAGAGAGCAGCCAGAATATTTATCCGAAATTTTCGAGACTATTCTGTTAACTGAAATGGGCGATGATCAAGATCTAAGAATCAGAATGATCAACTCTATTAGAACCAGTAAAATGCTGGCCGAAACACTCGGGTCTTTTTCTGATAGAGAAATTAACAGAGCCTGCGAGAAAATGCTCAACGCATAATACCACACAAAAACAAATTTAATCCTCATTTTATATTATAATTTAAACACAGCATTCCCTCGCCATGATGACCTTATGGAAACTCGGGTAATCTTATCTGTAAGGATATTTTGTCACATCTAAAGCGAGGGTTTTGTGTGTTTATTTTTTTGTTTTTCTATAAAATTTTAACATTTACAGAGTCAAAACATCGATTTTTGTCTCAAATTAGTTTTCTTTCATAAAAAGTAAGATATTAGCACCAAAAGCTATTCGAAAAAACTTAAAATCATGGAGCTATTAGAAAGTTTGCCTACACTGCTTAAATCGTTTTGGTATATCGCTATTCCAACAAGCTTAATTTTTATTATTCAAACCATTATTACCTTTTCGGGTCTTGATGTTGCTGATGGTTTTGATACTGATTTTCATGCAGATGCACATGACGGGGATTTCCAGCTTTTTTCATTGCGAAACCTTATTAATTTTCTTTTAGGATTCAGCTGGACCGGAATTTCTTTTTACTCCACTATTGGCGACAAACCTCTATTTCTTATAATCGCTTCCTTTGTTGTTGGCGTTTTGTTTGTTCTTTTATTCTTCTTTGTCATCAAACAAGTGCAAAAATTAGCCGAAGACAATTCATTTAAAATAACCAATACGCTAAACAAAACAGCCGAAGTTTACCTTACCATTCCTGAAAATAAAAAAGGAAAAGGTAAAATTATGATTAGCGTAAACGGTGCTTTTTATGAACTGGAAGCCATGACCGAAAATGATCGAATTCCGTCAGGAATGGCCGTTAAAGTTGTGAAAATAGAAAACAACAACATCTTAATCGTAGAAACCATTTAACATACATTATAATGAACCCAATTATTTTAATTGCAGTTGCGGCAATCGTTTTATTCGTAACAATTTCGGCATTAATTTCCAGATACAAACGTTGTCCATCTGATAAAATCTTAGTCATTTACGGACGCACCGGAGGTACATCTGCAAAATGTGTACATGGCGGAGGTGCTTTTATCTGGCCGGTAATTCAGGATTATTCATTTTTAGATTTAAAACCGCTTTCTATCGAAGCCAATTTAACGAATGCATTAAGCCGACAAAACATTAGAGTCGATGTTCCGTGCCGATTTACCATTGCAATTTCTACAGAAACAGATAGTATGAATACGGCCGCTGAAAGACTTTTAGGTTTATCATCAGAACAAATTCAGGAGCTGGCAAAAGATATTTTATTTGGTCAATTACGTTTGGTAATTGCAACGATGACAATTGAAGAAATCAACTCAGATCGTGATAAATTCCTAGACAATATTTCGAAAAACGTTGACAGCGAATTAAAGAAAATTGGTTTAAAATTAATAAACGTAAACGTTACGGATATTAAAGACGAATCTGGTTACATTGAAGCTCTAGGAAAAGAAGCTGCAGCAAAAGCAATTAACGAAGCAAAAATAAGCGTTGCTGAGCAGGAAAAAATTGGAGAAACCGGTAAAGCTCTTGCTGATAGAGAAAAAGACACTCAAATTGCCGAAACACATAGAGATCGTGACGTAAAAATCGCGATTACACAAAAAGACAGAGAAATTAGTATTGCAACTGCTTCTAAAGATGAAACAATTGGAAAAGCAGAAGCAGCAAGAGATACAAGGGTAAAAACTTCTGAGGCAAATGCAATTGCAATTCAGGGAGAAAACGAGGCAAAGATTGCGATTGCAAATTCTGAAGCTTTGCGTAGAGAAAAAGAAGCAGAATCGCTGCGTATTGCTATAACAGCTGAGAAAGTACAACAGGCAAAAGCCTTAGAAGAATCGTATGTTGCCGAGCAAAAAGCCGAGTTAGCACGTTCTGAAAGAGAGCGTTCTACACAAATTGCCAACATTGTAATTCCTGCCGAAATTGCCAAACAAAGAGCCATTATTGAAGCTCAGGCCGCCGCCGAAACTATTAGAGAAAATGCAAAAGGAGAAGCCGATGCGATTTTTGCTAAAATGGAAGCAGAAGCAAAAGGTCTTTTGGAAATTTTAACGAAACAAGCCGAAGGTTATAAAGAAGTCGTTGCTGCAGCTGGAGGAGATCCAAGCAAAGCTTTCCAGCTTTTATTATTAGAAAAACTCCCTGAATTGGTTAAAACTCAGGTTGAAGCTGTTAAAAATATCAAAATCGACAAAATTACCGTTTGGGATTCTGGAAATGGTCAGGGCGAAAGCGGTTCAACAGCCAATTTTGTTTCTGGAATGATGAAAACGGTACCGCCGTTGAATGACTTATTTAACATGGCCGGATTAAATCTGCCAAATTATTTAAAAGGAGAAGACACTCCCGATGTTCCGCCAACTATTGAAGTTGTAGAAAAAGAAGAATAACAATTAAATTCTCTAACAAAAAAGCGCGAACCGATTAACATTTTTAATTGATTCGCGCTTTTTGCTTTCAAAGTATTCGCTTTGTAGAGTATCTTTGAAAAATAATACACTTTTACAATGAAAATCACAAAACCAAGATTAGCTTTAATCTGCGGTATACTCTGCATCTCCATTTTCCCTATATTGGTAAAATTACGGTTAGCACCAGGATTGATTTCGGCTTTTTACCGAATGTTCTTTGCTGTCGTTCTGCTTTTACCGTATGTTTTATTGAGCGGCAATTTTAAAATCCCAACATTAAAATTTACTCTTTTGGCAGTGCTTTGCGGAATATTATTCTCTTCGGATGTGGCAGTTTGGAATATCGCCATTCAGGAATCAAGCGCGACTCAGGCTTCGCTGCTGACGAATTTATCTCCGGTTTGGGTTGGAGTTGGTTCTTTTCTTTTTTTAAAATCAAAACCCGCGACAAACTTCTGGATAGGTACAATTGTATCTTTATTCGGGATGATAACTTTGGTTGGTTTTGAGTTTTTTATCGACTTGAATTTCGATCAGGCTTTTCTGTTTGCCGTTTTATCCGGAATCTTGTATTCGATTTATCTTTTGGTGAGTAAAAATGTACTTTCAGAAGTCGATGTTTTATCGTTTATGACCATTAGTTTATTTGCCTCTAGTATTTATTTAGGAATTCTTTGCTACAATTTAAACGAGCCTTTTACCGGATTTTCAAATACAGGATGGTTTGTATTAGTACTTCAAGCTGTAATATGTCAATTGTGTGCTTGGCTTTCTATTAGTTATGCAACGCAACACATGCGCGCAACCAGAGTTTCGCTGAGTTTATTGAGTCAGGCAGTAATTACCTCAATTTTAGCTTGGTTGTTTTTAGAAGAAAAAATAACTTTACAGATGGTTTTTGGCGGTATCATTTTGCTTTTCGGAATCCGAATTACATTTTACGATAAAACGATTTCTTTGAAAAGGCTTTTTTCTAAATAGTTTGCCCGCAGATTTTACGGATGAAACTGGTTTACACTGATAGTTTATGAAATTCGAGGTTTCACGCAGATTCAGCAGATTTAATTTAAAAAAAATCTTTAAAATCATCTTAATCTGTGGCAAAAAACCTAAAACCTGAAACAAATAAAACTTGAAACAAAAAACTTATGCTGCATAAAAGTAAAATACCAAACTTAAAAGTAATCGCATTTGATGCCGATGATACTTTATTTGTAAACGAACCTTATTTTCAGGAAACCGAACATAAATTTTGCGCTTTGATGGAAGATTATCTTTCGCATCAAGGCATTTCGCAGGAATTATTCAAAATTGAAATTGCCAATCTGTCTTTGTATGGCTACGGAATTAAAGGTTATATCCTTTCGATGATCGAAGCGGCAATGAACATTTCCAGCAATACAATTCCAATAGAAGTAATTGGAAAGATAATTCAATACGGAAAAGAACTGCTTGAAAAACCAATCGAACTGCTTGATGGAGTTGAAGAAACTTTACAATCCTTACACGGAAAATACAAATTGGTCGTGGCTACAAAAGGCGATTTAAAAGACCAGCACAGCAAATTGCACCGTTCTGATTTAGGCCATTATTTTCACCATATCGAAGTAATGTCAGACAAACAAGAAATCGATTATCAAAAATTACTGGGTCGTTTAGACATTCAGGCCAATGAGTTTTTAATGATAGGCAACTCATTAAAATCAGATGTGCTGCCTGTTTTAGGAATTGGCGGTTATGCCGTTCACATTCCGTTTCACACTACTTGGGAACATGAAAAAATTAATCACAAAGTTGAACACAAACACTTTAGTTCATTTGAAAAAATCACTGAAGTAGTTCATAATTTATTATAATGAAAACACTTTTAGACTTAGAAAACTGGAACAGAAAAGAACATTTTGCACATTTCAGACAAATGGAAGAACCCTTTTTTGGTGTCACTGTCGAAATAGATTGTACGCAAGCCTATCAAACCGCCAAAGAACTAAATGTTTCCTTTTTCATTTTCTATCTGCACAAAACCTTAACTGCTGTAAATGCAATTGAAAATTTCAAGTACAGAATAGCAGAAGACAAAATATACATTAACGATCGTATCGATGCATCGGCAACAATTGGACGTGAAGACGGAACTTTCGGATTTTCTTTAATCGAATACAATCCCGATCTTACCGTCTTTAAAGAAAATGCCTTGGCAGAAATCGAACGCATTCAAAATACAACCGGACTTTTTACAAGATCTTTTGACAATGACAATCTGATTCACTTTTCGGCAATACCCTGGTTGAATTTCACTTCACTTTCGCATGCCAGAAGTTATACATTTCCAGATAGCTGCCCTAAAATCTCTTTTGGAAAAATGACCACTTCCGAAACCGGAAAGCGAACCATTGCAATGTCTGTACATGTACATCACGGTCTGGCAGATGGTCTTCATGTGGGACAATTTGTAGATTACTTTCAAAATCAGATGAATACAAAATAATCTTTATCTTACAAACTTGTCTTATTTTGATACTTTAATAACTTATAGTGGCTAAGCCGAGCGGCAATAAATTCGTTTGTTTGAGGAAAATTTTAAAACTCAATTACAATGAAAAAAATTGTCATGACTCTGGCATTTGCATTAGGGTTAATTCATGTAAATGCACAAACAGAAAATACTGCAAACAACTATAACAAGTGGTCTGTTGAATTAGCCGGAGGAGTAAACAAGCCTCAACGCCCAATGACTTCAGGTTATTTTACAAGCACACCTAGTCCATGGGTAGGCGATTTAGGAGTTCGCTATATGTTTAACAACAAATTTGGTTTAAAAGCTGATTTTGGGTACAACAGTTTTACAGGTAAAAACAACTCAATCGATTTTGATTCAAAATACTAAAGAGTAGATTTACAAGCGGTTGCTAATCTAGGTCGTATTATGAATTTTGAAACATGGACTAAAACGATTGGTTTATTAGGACATGCTGGTTTTGGTGTTGCTCAATTAGAGAACAAAGATGTACATGTAAAAGACAGAATGGGTAATTTTATTGCCGGTGTTACAGGTCAAATTAGATTATCAGACCGTTTTGCTTTAACTGGAGATTTTTCTACCATTTTAAATGCCAGACAAGACTATACTTTTGACTGTGGATGTCCTATAGAATCAAGAGGTTTTACCGGAGTACTTTTTAATGGAACTGTTGGTCTAAATGTTTACTTAGGAAAAAACACAAAACATGCTGACTGGACTGTAATTTCTGAAACTGTTGATCTTTCTGCTTACGATAATAAGCTTGCCGAACTTGAGAATCAGATAAAGAACATTCCATCTAAACAAGTTATTGTAGAAAAACCTGTTACAAACACTGTTGTTGAGAATAAAGATGTTATGAAAGAAATGATAAACGATAAATATTACAGCGTTTATTTTGATTTCAACAAAGCGACTCCAATTGAAAATTCAACTGCGGCAATTGATGTTATTTTAACTTATTTGAGAAAAACCCCATCTGCATCTCTAGATATCATTGGTTATGCTGACCAAGTTGGAAAGTCTGAGTACAATGAGAAACTATCAAATACAAGAGCAACTAACGTTAAAACAATTTTTGAAAAAGCAGGAATCGAATCTTCAAGATTAAATGTTGTTACCGGAGGTGCTGATACATCAATACAAAAAGACTCAGAAGAAGCTAGAAGATTAGCTAGAAGAGTTACTTTTAGAGTAAAATAATTTCTACTCGACAAAATTCAAAACAAAAGCCCTGAAGAAATTCTTCAGGGCTTTTTTGTGTTTTGTCTCGTCGTGAAAAAAGCTGACTATAATTTATCTAATTATTTGATCAACAACAGAAAAATTTAAACGACTTATACCTGTAATTATAATAAGACTTCTAATAATGAAATAACATGGTGCAAAAACATCATTAATAGAATATCAAAGCAAATTATACAAATACACCAAAACAACTGCATCATATTACTAACTTGAAATTAGGATTAAAGAAAAACTTTCCATCAATTAGGCTGAAACAATACTTTTTTTGAATCCAATTGACGCTTGATTAGCCAACTACTCCTTGTAAATTTAATAGACGCAGTAGTTACAAACAAACAAGACGATTTTGATCGCTAAGACGGTCTATTTAAAAGTATAGATGTCAATATTCATTTCAGATAAAAAAATAACAAACAGGCTATAAAAAATAGTATCAGGATTTAAAAGTAGGTCTTATTAAATTTTACTAAATGGAAAAACTCACATACATTGTAAAAACTCAAACTAGAGTTAGAAAACAAAAAAAGCTGCAAGAACGTTCTTGCAGCTTTTTGTTGTTTACGACAATTCTGGTAACACCATCATTGTCAACAAAACAGATTCTTTATATAAATTAATAAGTATAAGTAGTCGTTTCTGTAGTAGTTTTGGCTCCAGATTGCGTTACTTCAGTTCTCTTTGTAGGATAACCATTTGCATCGTATTCATAAGTATAAACAACTGTCTCTACCGATGTGTCAACATTATTGCTCGTTGTTTTCTTAACTACATTATTCTTAACAGCAAATCCCTGATTATTATCTATTAACGCACCAAAGCCTAAAATATTAACTCTAGGGTTATTTTTAGAATCGTATACATATGTAGTCAAACTTTCAAAAGTACCACTATAGAATTGATGCGTAATTAAATTACCTCCAGAGAAAGTATATCTTCCGCTTATTGGTGTATACTCATTTTCATTTTTTGAACTGTCACTGTTTATCTTGCTGTAGAACACACTTCCATCGCTATTATAAGTGTATTTTGTGATATAATAATTCCCAAACTCTTTACTAAAAATATAGTCTAATTTTCCATTTGCATAAAAATATTCATTTGTAATATAAACACCTTCAGAATCGTCAGCTTTTTCAATTTTTTTAATTACATCACCCTCATAAGTATAATTGGTAACGTTAGGTCCCTCTCTGTCTGATATTATTTTAGTATCATTGTACAATAACTCGACTGTGGTTACATCTCCGTTTGCATAAGTATGAACCTGTTTTTTTACCAAAATTGGCTCTACAACTACTACAGGTATCGAATCTGTTTTTGGCGGTGAAATTGTATCATTTTTAATAGGGTTTGAATCATTTTTCTTGATACAATAATCTCCATAATCATCTGTACAAGAAGCAAATACTATTAATACAGCACTAAATAAATAAAGTAATTTTTTCATAATTTCATTTTTTTTACGAAAATACCCCCATAAAGCATTTTTGATCTCCTCTAAAAGTTATATTTATACAAGAATAAGACTACAATTATTTTGTTACTTAACAAATAAAAACAATATAAAACTTATAAAAAATACATTTAAGAAAGTCGTTTTATATGTTTAACTATTCAAAATTCTTTAGTAATTCTCAATTAAAATTCATACATTCAGCCTTAAATTTGGAATGATATTTGACGATTGAAAATTCATGAAAAAACTATTTCTTTTCTCTCTTTTACTTTGTAAATCGGCATTGATTGGTCAAACGGTATTGAACTCTCTTCCCTTAAATTTAGACAGTTCTTCAGAAAATGCCCAAACCCTGAATGTCGAAGATGTAAAAACGCATGATATTTATGTTTTTGCGGCAGACGACAGAAACATCAATATTTTAAAATATAATAAATTATTGTTTCTGACTAATCAGTTTACTGATACTATACGAAATCCGGAACACAGGTCGTTAAGCGGCTACAGCATTAGCGAAGACGGAAATCCTTTATTATACTGGACCTCCCAAAACACAAGAAATATCAAAATCATTAAGTACTTTTTAGATTTAAAAACGTCAAGAGTCTTAAATTTTGATTTTCCCGAAGAAAACGAATACATCATAAGCACTTTTCAGAAAAACAATGCTTTTTATGTTCTTGGAAAAGAAAAAGGTCAAAAGCATCTTCTTTTATATGAATTTCAAAATGGGAAATGCGAAATAAAAATGTTCGATTTTTCGGCCTTTAACTTCCAAACAGAACGAGGCCAGAATTTTACATTCAATGCGCTTATTCGAAATTATCCAATTCAAAAAATGGACCTGGCTGATTTTAATCCTTTAGAAAAAGCATCGGGCATAAACAAAATGTACGTTCTGGATGATCATATCCTTTTAACATTTGACTATAACACCCAGAAAACACAAGTTTTTGATCTTAATTTACAAACTCTTGATATTAAGGAGAAAATATTTAATCAGCCCGCAACAAAGAAACTGGCTTTAAGTGCCAATTCATTTTACAGCGACGGCAGATTATTTCAGGTAAAAGCGAATAGTGATGAGTTTTTGTATACTATAAAAGATTTTGATTCCGGACAGACTTTAAAAAATGTTTCAGTTTCAAAAAATGATACGATACGCTTTAAGAATTCTCCTTTATTCCTTCGAGCAAACAATGATAAACCTGTAGAATTAAAAAACACGGCTAAGTTTCTTAAACAACTTTCAAATTTAAGTGCAGGAGTTTCGGTTTTTAAAAACAAGAAAAACAGCTATGTAACATTTGGAGGCTTTGTAGAATACGTGGTTTCTAATTTCCAATATGGGCAGGCTGATTTCTTCAATGATTATGGAAATCAATCGTATTACATTCAA
>Ga0157370_10003884_pt1 | contig 17410 bp, 10 predicted proteins | sample C35metaG_FD_113463 | JGI IMG/M metagenome (GOLD analysis project Ga0157370, IMG submission 113463) | Corn rhizosphere microbial communities from Kellogg Biological Station, Michigan, USA - C3-5 metaG | ecosystem: Host-associated > Plants > Roots > Rhizosphere > Soil | place: USA: Michigan...
CATGGCGTCGATGCCGCGTGAAGAAATTGTAGCGAGTTCGTGCATCTGCTGCGTGAATGCGGTCGGCTCGCGTTCACGCCATGCGGCAACGGCGGTGAGCATCGCGCTGGTTGAAGCCGGACGGCCGCTGTAGACGCACCCCCAATGAATGCCCTCCGGCAAGCTCATGGCGGCGGTGCGGGCAGTATCACCAACCAGTTGAAAGCGCGACAATCCACCCGCAAGCGAAGCCGCGATGTCGATGCCGCTGCCGCGGCCGTGCTGAAACGCGCGATGCGCCGCGATGGCTTCGTGGAGGGTAGGGGGGACGAGGTTCGCGTGGGCGTGCAGCGCGCCGAGCAGCGCGACGGTGAGCGCCGCGCTGGAACCCAGGCCCAGCTTGGCGCGTGTGTCTGCGTGGTCGAGATAAAACGCATCGCTGTCGAGGTCGATGCGGCACGATTGCAAGCGTCCGGCTTGCGGAAGGCGTGCGAGCAGCGTCGCGACCCATTCGAGTTCGGCCGGCGCCGTGCCGCTCCAGGTTGTCCTGTCGTCGCAGAGCTGCAGTCGCGCATCCAGTTCGAGTGTCGGCGAAACGATTTCCCAAGCGACCTCGTCGATTCGCGTGAGGGTCACGCGGGCCCGACGATTCACGGCCAGCACCAACGCCGATGCCCCTTCCAGTACCGCATATTCGCCCAGCAACACCAGCTTGCCGGGTGCGCTGGCGGTCACGCGCATGCGCGGACATCCTCGATGACGCGCGCGCCGTCGCCGAGGCCGCTGACCAGCACGTCTTCCACGCCGGCGACATCGCGCAATGCATCGGCGACGCGCGAAGCGTGGTGTGGCAGGCACACGGCCTTGACCTGCGGGCCCGCATCGATGGTGAAGAACACACCGATGCCGTCGGCCTGCAGCGCGCGGACGCACTGGATGCAGTCGAGCGTCGCGCCGTTCCAGTAGATGAGGGCAGGACGGGTAGTCAGCATCACCGCATGCATCGCGAGGCAGCTCGCCTCGCTTACGTACGCGAGCTTCCCGAAATCGCGTGCCTGCACCGCTTCTCGGGCTTTCGCGAGGTCGCCCGGCACCGTCGCGATCCAGTCGCGATAATACGGCGACGTGCGTTGCGAGGTTTGCATGCCGGCACGCGAATCGATCGCCTTTTTTTTGCGGCTTGTGATCGCGACCACGACGTTGAGCGGCCATGCAGCCGGTTCCAGCAACGGTTTCGCGAACGCATCCTCGCCATCTTCGCGCGTGCCCGCCGCCATTTCCACGAAGCCACCGAAGATCGAACGTGCAGCCGAACCGGAGCCGCGCCGCGCCAGCATCGACAGTTCACGCGCGTCGAGTCCAAGTGCGAGCGCGCGATCGATCGCAATCGCCAGTGCCGCGAAACCCGACGCCGATGACGCCAGTCCCGCGCCGGTCGGGAAGTCATTGTCCGATTCCACGCGCGCACGGGTCGTGATGCCTGCGCGGGCGCGGAAAAGGTCGAGAAAGGCGCCGATCTTGCGGGTTTGCGCATCATCGCGTTGCCCGTTCAACACAACGTCGTCGGCATCGAGCGCATCGTCGAAGCGCACTCGTGTGCGCGTGTGCAACGCATCCAGCGTGATCGACAGCGAACCTGCGGCAGGCAGGTTCAGCGCGGCATCGCGCTTGCCCCAGTATTTGACCAGTGCGATGTTGGGCTGTGCTTGCGCGGTGGCCTGCCCGGTTGGCGAAGTCATCGAAGGTATCCGTTGTCCCGGAACCATTGTATTGCGTCGGCCAGCGCTTCCCGCGCCGGGCGGGCGCGCCAGCCAAGTTCGGTTTCGGCGCGGCGGCTGGAAAAATACATCCGGTGACGTGCCAGTTTCACGCCGTCCACCGTGACGTTCGGTGCAACGCCCGTGATACGTGCCCAAGCTTCGGCGGCATAAGCCAACGGCAATACCGCGGCGTGCGGCAGTTTCAGCCACGGCGCGCGTCGGCCGGTCAATTCGGCGACCGTGGCAAGAATGGATTGCAGGCTCATGTTCTCGCCGCCCAACACGTAACGGCGTCCGCGCTGCCCCCGCTCGTAGGCAAGCACGTGGCCTTCGGCCACGTCGTCGACATGCACGACGCACAGGCCGGTATCGACGAATGCAGGCATGCGCCCGCGAGCGGCATCCAGGATCATGCGTCCGGTCGGCGTGGGCTTGCGGTCACGCGGCCCGACCGGTGCGGCCGGATTCACGATCACGATGTCGTGCCCCGCGCGCGTGCAGCGCTGCACCAGTGCTTCGGACAGGAACTTCGAACGCTTGTATTCGCCGATCATGTTGCCGAGATGCACCGGCGTGTCCTCGTCGGATGGCGTGCCGTCGCGATGCAAGCCCAGCGTTGCAACGCTGGAGGTGTGCACGACACGACGGACGCTGCAGCGTCGTGCCGCCAGCAGCATGTGATGGGTGCCGCGCACGTTGCAGCGGCGGATCTGGCGCGGATCGCGCGCCCACAGCCGGTAATCGGCGGCGACGTGGAACAGGCCCTCGCATTCCTGCAGCGCACTTTCGAGCGAAGGCATATCCAGCAGATCGCCGCGAACGATTTCGACATCCAGGCGGTCGAGATTTGCGGTGTCACTCGAAGCGCGCACCAACGCTCGAACCGGATAGCCGCGACGCAACAGCGCGCGCACCACGGCCGAGCCAACGAATCCATTGGCGCCGCTGACCAGGATGCGTCCGCTCATGCAGCGAGCGATGCGGCGGTCGCGAGCGAACGACGCGCGTGCCGGAAGTCGCGCGACAACGCACGCGCTGCGCGCCAAGTGGCGGGACCGCCGAACGCGATCGCCGAGACCATGCGCAGCGACCATCCCTGGTCGGCGCCGTCCAGCGCACCCACGATACCTGCGGGCAGTTCGCGCGTGACCGGATCGCAAATGGCTTTCACCGCCACGAAGGGCAACTTCGCGCGCGCGGCGACCGCCGCGATGGGCGCGGCTTCCATGTCGACAGCCAACGCGTGGCTGCGTGCGCCCAGTGCCTGCTTGTCTGCCATGGTCGCGATGGGCTGTGGGGTCGACCACAGATCGCCACGATGCACGTGCAGGCTTGCCGACAGAAGTTCGACCAAATGGGTGTTGAGATCGGGATCGGTGGCAAATCCCGGATCCTCGTGCGTGTAGCGGATGCGGTCGGGAATCAACACGTCGCCCGGTGCCAGATCGGGTGACAACGCACCCGCGACGCCCCAGTTTGCCAACCGTGAAGCGCCACAGGCCAGCAGGCGTTCCGCCGCGCGCATCGCATTGTGCGGACCGATGCCGGACACCGCCATCCAGCCCTGCCGCCAACGCTCGCAATCGCCGACATGCATTCCACGTGCGCCCAGGCTGTGCGCTTCGGCAGGAAGCGCCACCACTAGGCCCGTGCGGCCCTCAATGGCGTCGCCCGGCGTAGACATTGCGATAACGCACCAAAGCCCAGTAGGGAAAATAGCGACTATAGCCGTGGTACTTCAGATAGAACACGCGCGGGAAGCCGGGCGCGTTGAAGCGTGCATCGTGCCACTGGCCATCCGCCTGCGTCTTCAGAAGGTATTCGACGCCGCGTGTCACCGTCGGGCTATCGGCTTCGCCCGCCGACATCAGGGCCAGCAGCGCCCAGGCGGTTTGCGCCGGTCCACTGCGTGCCCCGCGTCCGCGCAGCTCGGGGTTGAGGTAACTGTCGTTGCCTTCGCCCCAGCCGCCGTCGGCCTGTTGCACGGATTTGAGCCACTTGACCGCGCGCCGGATCGTCGGCTCGTTCGAAGGCATTCCGGTTGCACGCAGCGCGACCATCACCGACCAGGTGCCATAAATGTAGTTGGTGCCCCAGCGCCCGAACCATGCACCTTCCGGCGTCTGCTCGTCCAGCAGGAAACGCAGCACGCGGGCGCGAGCTTCGTGATCGGATGCGCGATCGAGGAGCGACAGCAGCATCAGTACGCGACCGCTGACGTCACTGGTCGGCGGATCGAGCAGGGCGCCGTGGTCGGCGAACGGGATCTGGTTGAGCCACTGGTGGTCGTTGTCGGCATCGAACGCCGCGAAGCCGCCGTTCCTCGATTGCATGCCGCACAGCCAGTCGGCCGCGCGTTCGATCGTCTCTGCGAACCTCGCCCGTTCGGGAGACTGGTGCAGCGCACGCGCGACCACCGCGGTGTCGTCGAGGTCGGGATACGCGTCGTTCTTGAACTGGAAGGCCCAGCCGCCTCCCGGAAGAGTGGGGCGGTAGTCGCGCCAGTCGCCGGGCTCGTCGCGCAACTGGCGCGCGGCCAGCCAATCCAGCGCGCGTCGGGTGGCGTCTGCCGGCGCGTCGTGATCTTCCTGCAGGGCAAGGCAGGCGAGGCCGGTATCCCATACCGGCGACACACAAGGCTGGCACCACGCTTCGTGATTGCACACCACCAGCAGATCATCGATGGCCTTGCGGGTTTCACGGCGCGCGGGATGCTCGGCCGGATAGCCCAGCAGCGCGAGGGCCTCGTAGGCGTTCACCATCGCCGGAAAGATCGCACCGAGGCCACCGTCGCCGTTGCGGTGGTCGAGGATCCACGCTTCGGCGTGCTTCAGTGCGCGCCGCCGTATGCGTTTCGGAATCAGGTGTTCGAGGTGCCGCACGACCTTCTCGCCCGCGAACAGCACGCGGTTCAATAACGAGCGCGAGTGAAAGAAATGCTTTTCCTGCCCAGGCGGCGTGACGAACAGTTCGCGGATATGGACGCTGCCCGGATTGGCCGCGCGCGGCTTCAGCGTGGTCAGCACCGACAGCGGCACCATCACCGTGCGCGACCAGTACGACACCTTGCCGAGGTTGAACGGGAACCAGCGCGGCAGCAGCACGATTTCCACCGGCAGGAATGGCACGCCGCGCCACGGCAGTTCGCCGAACAATGCCAGCGCGATGCGGGTAAACACGTTGCTGCGCGCGGCGCCGCCGTGGGCAAGGATCGCCGCGCGCGCTTTTGCCATGTGCGGCGCGTCGGTGCGGTCGCCCGCCAATTTAAGCGCGTAATAGCACTTCACGCTGCAGCTCACGTCAAGCGCGCCGCCCGGATACAGCGGCCAGCCGCCATCGCGCGACTGGTGGGTGCGCAGGTATTCGGCGAGACGCGATTCCAGCAGGCGGTCGGACTCGCCGAGATAGTGCAGCATCAGGATATATTCGGCGGGGATGGTGCAATCGGCTTCCAGTTGGTATTGCCAGCAACCGTCCGCGCGCTGTTGCGCGAGGATGTTTGCGCGCGCCGCGTCGATCGCCGCGATCAGGCGATCGCGGGTGGCTGCCTCGGCGCGACCCTCCGCGAGGCGATGCTGGGGAATACCGGAATCAGGTGCCATGGCGCTATTTAAAAGTGAAGGCCTGCGCAGGTCCGCAGGCGTCGCTGCGCGGCCATGCGCTGTGGGGGTCCGGCAGCAGTCCACGCCAATCGGAAGCCAGCGCCTGCAGCGGCAAACCCTCCGCCATCCGCGCAAACCAGCGTTGCAGCACTCGGCTGTAGCCGGCAAACAGGTGCGTGACGATCACGATCTTCTTCACCACCTGCCGTGACACCTTCACCTGCGCGCCGGCCGTGAAATCGGGCTTGTCCAGGATCGATGCCAGCGTGCGCATCGCCAGCCCCAGCGCGATCAGGCAGAAGCGGCGGATGCCGACTTCCTTTTCCGGAATAAGGAGCGTGTAATCCAGCGCGTTGCGGAGATGGCTGTGGGCGATGCCGATCAACTGCGCGTAGGCCTTGCCGAACGCGGCAGGCACGTCGCCGCGGTGAACGTCCTCCAGCTTGACGCCGAAGCTGGCGAACAGGTCGTGCGGAAGCCAGCACGCGCCGCGGTCGCGGTCCTCCCAGAAATCCTTGAGGATGTTGGTCATCTGCAGACCCTGGCCGAACGACACGTCCAGCTCCGACATGGCTTCGCGACGTTCGGCGATGCGCGGCGAGTAATCGCAGAAAAGGTCGGTGAGCGTCTGGCCGACGATGCCCGCGACGTAATAGCAGTAGCGGTCCATCTCGCGCATGTCGGCGAGGCCGGCGGTGCTGGTGCGGCGCTCGAAGCTGGGCATGCCGGTGCACATCGTGCGGATGCAGCGCGCCAACGTTTCGCGCTGGACGAGGTTGAAGCCGTCGGTGACCTCGATGATTTCCGGCGTGTGAGCGACCAGGTCGCGTTCGGCGGCAAGGGTGTTGCCGTTGAGCAGCGGCGCCAAATCGCGGGCGAACGAAGCGGGATCTTCGGTGGATTCCACCACCCGCGTGAAACGGCCGTGGAACTGCTGTTTCACGTCTCCCGCCAGAGCTTGTTCGTCCTCGATGGTGTCGGCGATCCGGCACAACAGGTAGGCGTTGGCGATCACCGTGCGCAGACGCGCGTCGAGTTGCGGGATGGTCAGTGCGAAGGTGCGCGACACCTCGGGCAGAATGTGCGCCTGGTAGGCCTCGGCATCTCGTCGCGAACCACTGGCGAAAGCTTGGGCGATCATCTGCTGGTCTCCTTCGGCGGATCGTCAGCCGACCTCGTGATCCTACGCATTGTGCGTGAAGATGAGGTGGAAGTCGCGCGGACACTGTTTTGGCAGGCATGGGTTTTGACACGCATGCGGCGGCCTCGCTAGGCTCGCCACGATTCGCGGCCGGCGCGCCGCCCGACACAGAGTCGTTCGATGCCCTTTGCTGACCGCGCGGCCGGATACGTCGAACGGGTCGAACGGGCGCTGGATAAGCGCCTGCCCACCGCGGACGTGCGCCCCGCATCCCTGCACACGGCCATGCGCTATGCGGTGCTGGGTGGCGGCAAGCGCATCCGGCCATTGCTGTGCTATGCCAGCGGCGAGGTGCTGGGCATCGCGCCCGGCCGCCTGGATGATGCCGCCTGCGCGGTCGAATGCGTGCATGTGTTTTCGCTGGTCCACGACGACCTGCCGGCCATGGACGACGATGCGCTGCGGCGGGGCAAGCCCTCCACCCACGCGGCGTTCGGCGTGGCGACCGCGATCCTTGCCGGCGACGCGTTGCAGACGCGCGCGTTCGAAATCCTCGCGGGCGATGGCACGAGCGATGCCACCGAACGGCTGGGCATGATCGCGGTCCTCGCTGTCGCCACCGGTTCGCGAGGCATGACCGGTGGGCAGGCGGTCGATCTCGAATCCGAAGGCAAGCAGCTCGCCGCCGCGGACCTCGAAGCGCTGGACCGCGACAAGACCGGCAAGCTGATCCGCGCGGCGGTGCTGATGCCGACCTGCGCGGTGGCGGATCTGCCGGCCGCCTCACGCGTCGCGCTCGATCGTTTCGCCAAATGCATGGGGCTCGCGTTCCAGATCAAGGACGACGTGCTGGACGTGGAAGGTGAGCAGGCGCTCACCGGCAAAACCCACGGTGCAGATGCAGTGCGCGGCAAGGCCACGTACCCGTCGTTGATGGGGATGGACAACGCCAAGCGCCGCGCGGATGCACTCTACGCCGAGGCGCTGGCCGCGCTGGACGCGTTCGGAGAGAGCGCCGAACCATTGCGCTGGATGGCGCGCTACATCGTCCACCGCGATCGGTGAATATTTCGCCCGGAACGGGTGAATCCGGCCGCAAGGAGCGCTCCACAAAGATTTCCGCCATCCGGATTACGCCTGACAGATACACACCCGCGGCCATGTGCCGCCGTGTTCGCGGATTCGCTTCAACAGGCAGCGGATTTCGCCGCGTCACGGCGACTCTTGATCAGGCTCGCGATGGTCGTAGCCGCCAGGATGGTGATGATGATGACCAGCGACAGCCAGGTCGGGATCGCGGGTACCAAGTGGATCGGCTCGCCGCCATTGAGAAAGCCGAGGCGGTTCGTGTGCATTGCTTCGATCACAAGTTTCACGCCGATGAAGCCGAGTACCAGTGCCAACCCGAAGCTCAGGTAGACCAGCTTCCGCAACAACCCGCCGATCAGGAAATACAGTTCGACCAATCCCAGCAGCGCGAACGCATTCGTGGCGAACACGATGTAGGGCACCTTGGTTAGCCCGTAAATCGCCGGGATCGAATCCAGCGCAAACAGGATGTCGGTCATCCCGATCGCAATCATGACCATCATCATCGGGGTGATGTGGCGCTTGCCACCCACGATCGTGAACACCTTCGTGCCGTCGTACCGGTCTGTGACGGGAAGCAGGCGCCTTGCGAGGCGGACGATCAAGTTGGGCTCGTACGCCTCGTCCTCGTCGTGCTTCTCTAAGGCGAGTTTCATGCCGGTGATGATCAGGAACAGGCCGAACAGGTAGAAGATCCAGCTGAAGTGGGCAATGGCCGCAGCGCCGATCAGGATGAATATCGTCCGGAGGAAGAGAGCGATGACGATGCCGACCAGCAGGACCTTCTGCTGGTATGCACGGGGCACGTCGAAGCTCGACATGATGATCAGGAACACGAACAGGTTGTCGATCGACAGGCTGTATTCGGTGATGTAGCCCGCGAAAAATTCAACGCCGTGGCCGACGCCCCAGACCAGGGTCAGGCCGCCACCGAACAGGATCGACAGCGAGACGAAGAACGCCGTCCAGGCGCCGGCCTCCCTCATCGACGGTTCGTGCGCCTGGCGGATGTGGGTGAAAAAACTCAGCGCCAGCAACGCGACAACGCCGGCCACGGTGCATAGCCAGATCCAGATGGGTACTTGCATCAAGACTCCTCGGCTGCCTTCACGAAAGGGTGGGTCGGCCTGTTCCCCCTCAATGGTCGCGCCAAATACATGGCCACTCATGACGATTGAAGCGCAGCATCGCACACCTGAAGCGGAGCCGGACTGGACCCGGCGCCCATGCGGGCAATGCAAGTTGGTTCGGGCACCGCTGCCAAGCTTCGCCTTTGGGTGGATCAACCCTTGGGGGATCCTGCGTTCGCCATCACGCGGCCCTAACAAACGAGAAGCGTATGCTTGCGCGACCGTGGCGCATGCGTGGGCGCCATCGGTGCTTTTATTTCTTCCTCGATGCTTGTCTCGACGATGGCGACGCCCGGTGGCCCGGCTACGCCTCGAAACCGATCAGCCAACTGAAGCCGATTGCCATGTTTTCCGGAGAGGTCTGAAATGACGACGTACAAGGTGGGATACTTCGTGGGCAGCCTCGCCCGGCAGTCGCTCAATCGCAAGCTGTCGAAAGCACTGGTGCGGCTCGCCCCGCCCGAACTGTCAATGAGCGAGATTCCGTTCAAGGACCTGCCTCTCTACAGCTATGACTATGACGCCGACTACCCGCCCGTCGCCCGTACATTCAAGCAGCAGATCGCGGATGCCGATGCAGTCCTCTTCGTTACGCCGGAATACAATCGTTCGATACCCGGCGGCTTGAAAAATGCCATCGACTGGGCGAGCCGTCCGTGGGGCCGGAACTCGTTCGCGCACAAGCCGTCCGCGATCATCGGTACTTCTCCCGGCGCGATCGGCACGGCCATCGCACAACAAAGCCTTCGCAGCGTGTTGTGCTTCTGCAACTCGCCACTGATGAACGTCCTCGAGGCTTACATCCAGTTCACCCCGGGCTTGATCGACGACGATGGCCAGGTGAGCAGCGACGCCACGGCGGAGTTCCTTCGGAACTACATGGCGGAGTTCAGCGCGTTCATCACGCGCGTCAAGACTGCGCTGGCCAAGTAACCGCCGTTCGTTTCGCTCCGCCGGGCGAATCCAGGGGAAGACGCCAAATAGCCGGCCGCCATTGGAGTCGCGGCGGGCCGTGCTTCAGCCCAACTGGATCGACAACATCGAGATCGATCCGCCATCCATCCCTTCGGCAGGAAAGCTCACCGCTTCGTCTTTGGCACTCGCGCCCAGCACGTACAGCAGGGGCAGATAGTGTTCGGGCGTGGGTATCGACAGTTCCGCATCCCGCCCGAATGACGCGTAATCCACCAGCGCCTGGTGATCGCCCTTGGCGACCAGGTTGCGTACCGTCGTTTCGAAACGCGCGGCCCAATCGAATGGCTGCACCGGATGCCGACCCCAGGCATAGGTGTGGAGGTTGTGCACGATGTTGCCGCTGCCGATCAGCAGGACGCCTTCATCGCGCAGCGGCGCCAGCCGTTTCCCAAGTCCATGGTGGAAAGCGGGGGGTTGTGTTTCGTCGATACCGAGTTGCACCACCGGCACATCGGCATCAGGAAAGACGTGGCGCAGAACGGACCACGTGCCGTGATCGAGCCCCCAGGAAAGGTCGGCGCGTACTTCCATCGGAGCGACCAATGCCCGCAGCCGGCGAAGGAGCGCGGGTTCGCCGGGCGCGGGATATTGCACCTCGAACAACTCGCGCGGAAAGCCACCGAAATCGTGGATCGTGCGTGGGTGGGCCATCGCGGTCGCCGCGGTGCCCGGAAGATACCAATGCGCGGAAACCGACAGGACTGCGCGTGGCCTGGGCAGGCGCCTGCCCAGCGCGGCCCAGGCCCGCGACCAGACGGAGTCCTGCACGGCATTCATCGGGTTGCCATGCCCGAAGAAGATCGTCGGCATGCGATCGGTCATCTACGGGTCTCCCGGACCTGCGCCAAGCGCGACATTACTTCGCCACCGACTCCAGGAAGCCGCATCGACTCGACAACATCAATTTCCCTCCGCGGACGGTCCGAGCGATCCCGACTGGATCAACGCGAGACTATACGCCGCTTGCCCAATCCACCGGCGGACATCGACATCAAGCGCTCAACCATTCGCAGGCCGCGATGAGCGCGCCCGACGGTGGTTTCGAGTTGGATGGATCACCGGCAGAGGTGCGAGTTCACGATTGGCGAAATACAAACTTGACATCGTTATCGAGCAGCACTAGAACGACCACTAATCGGGGAGTTGCTGTTGCTACTGACGACACTTGGGCGCAACGCGTGGGTGCTGGGTTTGCTCGTTAGGTTGACCTGTCACGTCACCTAAGCGAACAAACGCACATGCCGTCAGAAGGGAGGTACGCATGAAGCGTCTCTTCGGACTCGTCTTGGCTCTGTCGATGGTCGGAGTGGCCTGTGCCGCGCCGCAAGCCTCGCTACCGACGTTGGGCGTTCCCGCCACAGGGTCTACCAGTGGAATACGGCCAAAGATTGATCGCTCGTTGCGTTCGACTAAGACGCTCGACGGGTCAAGCCAAACGACATATTACAGTGCGCCCTATTACGACAACGACGCCTACTATGATGATGGAAGCTCTGCCACTGTGTCGGAACAGGTTTTAAAGGACTGGGCCACTTATCAGCGATATTGGGGAGTATCTCCGTATGGTCCCTTGCAATGTAGCTACTCATTCGTCCCATTAGCCAACGGGCGAACTACTGGACAGTTCGGAGGGATTGCTTGGACCGGGCAGTGTGGTGGCGGAGATTATGTCCTTGGCTCTGCTTATCCCTACGATCCTGGAAAGAACAACGGCTGTTCCAATCAATGCCAAGCTGGCGACCCCATCAATCTTGGCACCGGCAATGAATATGAAGACCAAGAGGACTATTCCGTATCTGGCTTGCTGAGTTTTGATCGTTATTACAACAGCAGCAATTCCATAGCCTCAACGCAAATCGGTGCGCAGTGGCGGGACAATTACGACCGCAGCATCGAATATCTGACAGGCGGAACCAACTCAATTGCAACGGTTTATCGCCCCGATGGCAAAGCGGTCGCATTCCAAAAAATCAACGATGTCTGGACGTCCGATCCGGACATTTACGATACCCTTCTTGAGAACGTCGATAGCAGCGGCAACCCCACGGGTTGGACGTATTTCGACGCTGCAGCGCAGCAGTTTGAGAACTACGACGCGAACGGTCTGCTGACCTCGATCCAGGACCTGAGTGGTCTGATCACCACCTTAGCCTACAGCGATGCTTCCACACCACCGTTCATCGCGCCGGCACCAGGGCTGTTGATCACCGTAACGGGGCCTCGCGGACGACAGTTGCAGTTCGTCTACAACGCGAGCAGTCAGATCACGCAGATCACGCTACCGGACGGCGGCATGCTCGCGTACGCCTACGACACCTCCGGCAATATGACCCAAGTGACGTATCCGGACGGTCACACGCGCGTCTATAAGTACGATGAAAGCAGCAACGCGCCATCCGGGTTCCCACACCTCTTGACGGGCATCATCGACGAGAATGGTCAACGGTACGCAGACATCCATTACGACAGCCAGGGCCGCGCCATCTCCTCGCAACTCGGTGGAGTCGCTGACCTGACCGAGGTGACGTACAACTCGAGCAACACCACCGTCACCTATCCACTTGGCGTGCAGACCACAATTGGGTTCGCTGCGCCTTATGGCCGGATGCAGATCGGTTCGGTCAGTCAGCCTTGCGCACCGAGTTGTAACCTGACTGCTTCATCCAATACATACGATAGCAACGGCAATCCGCATAGCAGCACCGATTTCAACGGCAATATCACCGCCTATACATACGATTCTGACGGCCTAGAGACTCAGCGCATTGAATCGCAAGGCACCTCCGTTCAGCGCACGATCAACACCACATGGGATACGGTGTTCCGCAACCCGCTGGATCGCACCGTGCTGGACGCCAGTGGCAATCTAGCGGCCAAGACGGATTGGGTCTACAACATTCGCGGGCAGGTCATCGCGCGTTGCGAAGACGATCCGACCGTTCCGGGTGCAACCGGTTATGCCTGTTCCATCGCCGGCACGCCACCTGCGGGCGTGCGCCGTTGGATCTACGTCTACTGCAACGCGGTGGGCAGCGGATGTCCATTGGTCGGCTTGCTATTGCGCGTCAAGGATCCGCGCGGCTTCTACACCCACTATGCGTATTACGCGGCAACAAGTCTGTCCGGGTGCGGAGCCCCCGGTGGTGTCTGCTATTACATCGGGGACCTTGAACGGGTGCAGGATGCCTTGGGCCACATCACGACGACGGTCAGCTACGACAAGGATGGCCGGCCGACCGAAACGAAGGACCCCAATGGCGTAATCACGACCTTCACCTACACGCCGCGTGGCTGGTTGCACACCCGCACTGTCGCGGGAGTGACGACCACCATCGACTATGATGCGGTGGGTGACGTCACCAAGGTGACCCAGCCCGATGGTGTGTTCAGCACCTACGCGTATGACAATGCGCACAGGCTGATCAGCGTGAGTGACGCGCTGGGCGATCACGTCGATTTCACACTAGACGCAGCCGGCAACCGAACAGCCGAAAAGACGTATGCATCGGGCAGCGGCAGCCCTTCACGAAGCCTCTCGCGCGCCTATAACACGCTCGGCCAATTGGTGCAGAGCCTAGACGCCTACAGCAACACGACCGTTTACGGCTATGACCCGGACGGCAATCGCACCAATACCACTGATCCGCTTGGGGTCCAGACGCATCAGACTTATGATGCCCTGAATCGCTTGAGCCAGACCGTCCGGGATTATCTCGGGACTGACCCATCGACTGCCAACACCACCACTAGCTATGCGTACGACAGTCACGACAACCTGAACCGGGTTACCGATCCTGATGGGTTGAACACGAGCTATTACTATGATGGCCTCAATGACCTCGGGCAACAACTGAGCCCGGATACCGGCACCACGAACTACACCTACGATCCGGCCGGCAACCGCCTCAGCCGCACCGACGCACGCGGCGTGATCACCACGTATGCCTACGACGCGCTCAATCGATTGACGTCGATCAGTTACCCGACTGCCGCGCTAGATGTCCATTTCTACTACGACCAGGCCAACGACACGACCAAATGCGCAAGTTCCTATCGATTCGGCCGGTTGACCGAGATGACCGATGCCACAGGAAGCGCCTTCTACTGTTACGACGCGCACGGCAACGTCACGGTCAAACGGCAAGTCATCGGCGCCAGCACCTATACCACGAGTTACATTTGGAATGCTGCCGATCGCTTGATGGGCATCGGTTATCCTGACGGAGCCACAATCACCTACACGCGAGATGCAGATGGACGGATAGCGAGCGTATCCGCGACGCCGGTTGGCGGCATCAATACCGCGATCGTGAGTGCCATCGGCTATCTGCCATTCGGGCCCGCCACCGCCTACAACTTCGCCGACGGCGGTCAGGCGCTGAACAAACTTTACGACGCCAATTATCGACCAACCGACGTCGAAGGCAGCGCCCTGAACCTGCACTTCAAGCTGGATGCCATGGGCGACATCACCGCCGAAGGCGATGCCGCGGGTGTGCCCACGCCGAATGAAACATACCAATACGATCCGCTCTACCGGTTGCTGCAAGTTGACGGGTCCACTGGCGCAGCCTGGCAGAACTACACCTACGACAAGACCGACGACCGGCTCAGCAAGACCATGACCGGCGTCGGAACGGATACCTACAGCTACACGTCCAACACTCACCACCTGATCGGAATCAGCGGCTACGATGTTTCCAATCGGGCCATCGATGCCAACGGCAACACCACGGCGTTCCAGGCCAACGGCTGGACGTATGGCCTCGGCTATAACGATGCCAACCGACTGAGTTTGGTCCAGCAGAACGGATCGACCGTCGCCACTTACACGGTAAATGGCTTGGGCGAGCGCACGGTCAAGACCCTCTCCGGCGGAGGCACCCAGTCGTACGTTTATGACGAGGCAGGCCACCTGCTGGGCGAATATGCCTCCGGGCAGTCACGCGATTATGTATGGGCCGACGACACGCTGGTCGCGATCCTGGACAACCCGGCCCAGGGCGGTGACACGATCCACTATGTGTACACGGACAACCTGGGCACACCGCGAGCTGCAACCACGCAAGCCGGCACTTTGATCTGGAATTGGCCATACAACCAGAACCCGTTCGGTGAGGCGCCGGCAAGCGGCAGCAGTTATACGCTGAACCTGCGCTATCCAGGCCAGTATTATGACCAAGAGGATGGGCTGAATTACAACTATTTCAGGGATTATGAGTCCGGAACGGGAAGGTACGCTCAACCTGATCCACTGGGGTTGGAAGGTGGAATAAGCACGTATGTCTATGTGGGTGATAACCCGGTCTTGTTTGTCGATCCGTTGGGTCTTCAGGCTTGGACTCCCGGAACAGTGCCGCCTCCCAATATCCCGGGAGGTCCTTGGACCCCGGCAGGGCCAGGGCAACGATCAGGAGATTTCTTTGGCCCGAAGAAGCCGACAGGTCCGAGAGACATGTGCAGGTATGTTCCAGATGAAAATAACGGCGGCCCCCGGGGTGCAAAGAAGCCTTACTGGAAAACACTCAGGCCCGGAGAGAATTGGCAACGTTATAGCCTTGAAGGTGACCCGATAACGCCAGGAATAGCACATCCGGGAGAACCGATAGAGGAAGAAGAACCGATCCTGCTTCCACCTTGGGTGCTCGCGTTGTATGCCCTTTTCTACTCGCCACCAGCGTACTAGCTTCGATGAGTAATTCAGAAGGCGAAAAGTTGTCAGAGAAGGAGGCGTTTGCGAACGCCTACTACTACTTTGTCAGAGCGCTTGAGGTGTTGGCAGCAGACGCTGCCACTCAGTGTGATAGCATGGGTAATTTTAACGTTGCGTGGGAAATCAAGGATGACGTTGTGCGCGGTGCAGGCGTGATAAATATGCCAAACAATGGGCTGTCTTTAGAGGAAAAGGGTGCGATCGCTGGGATAGTTGCGGCGCTAAATAAACTCCCGTCCTCAGTGTTTGTAACCGCGACCACCAGAACCGACAACATGATAGCTATGAAGCATCCAGATTGGATTACGATTCGTAACGCGGCTTCAAACCTACTGAGGCTGCTGGATCGTACAACGAGAAGGAATCAAGATTTCTTGTTCGGGGCATGAGAGTGAAGCGATTGGGTTGATTTATGCAGAATGGTAGACGGATTTCTTCCAATATGGATGACTGAAAAACTGCTCATCGATCAGTGCTTAAAGGGAGGTTCTGCAGCATGTGCAGCGCTTAAAAAGTTTTTTCCTGAGGACATCAAAGATGAAAAACATTGTATCTAGGGATAGTCATTACGCTGCCAAGCTGCTTTTTCAATTCAGATTTGAAGATGAGCCAAGGGATGCCTATCGAATGACGGAGGAGAGAACTATCCTTTTGCAGGCATCGTCGGCCAATGCCGCTTTTCATCTGTTTAACAAATTAGGAAGAAGCGAGAAGAGGACGTCATTTAACGACGAAGGTGAGAAATATTTTTTTGAGTTCATTGGAATCACTGATATGATTCACTTAGGTCTAGAATGTGGAGAAAATGAGGTCTGGTATTCTATGAAAAGGCTCAAGTCTCCGATGGAAAGACGGGAAGCGTTTGTGCCAAAAAAGGAGAAATTAGCTGCTTTCAGGTACGAAAAAAGATTGAAGCGGTTCGTGCCAGGTAAGTTTAATAACTGGAATAGAGGGAATAAGGGCTCAGGTTGATTTAGGCAGATCGCCAGCACCATCGGCCATCTGCGGTATGGGTCCGTGACCGGGTACAGCTTCGCTGATGGCGGTCAGGTGCTGATCATGAATTATTTTGGTGTGTTAATTCAGCATCCCGATATCGATCCGGTCCGAATATCCGCACGGCTTGGATTAGAGCCCACTCGAATGGGACGTAGCGGGGAGCCCGTTATTCTTGAAAACGGACGTAGAACTGGTGCCAATCATAGATGGTCATCTTGGAGCTACTTTATTGACTTTGAGGGTGAAATTTTGGAACAAGAAGTGACATCTTTAGTCAGAAAATTAATTCCTCATCGATTATTTTTTGAAGAAATGGAACATGATGGTGGGAGGATAATGTTTATATTCCGCGTTGATCAGAACAAACATACAGTGTGTTCGATTTCTCCGGATATGCTCCTTGAATTATCTAACCTTAAGGTCAGATTGGAGTTCGAAGTCTTCAAATCTGCGTAAACGGGAAAGACACTCTTCTACGTCGCAGCACTGGCACATACAGGTGCGGAAAGCGCCGACTAGAGTAAATCGACCCGTTCGTAAGTACTTGAAAGTGGTGGAGCGGATGGGGATCGAACCCACGACCTTCGCATTGCGAACGCGACGCTCTCCCAGCTGAGCTACCGCCCCACGTTTGGATTTTCAGGGCGCGCACCGGGATTCCGTTGCCGCCGCGCGGGCGCGTTGCACGCCAGCGAGCCGCGTATGGTAGCCGGTATGTGGCCGAACGCCAAGCGACCAGGCGCACGCCGTCACCCCGGCAGCAGCGACGTCAGTTCCGTTTCCAGCACCGACGCACGCCAACCATGCAGACCGGCGGGCCAGATGCGGGTGATGGCGAATTCCTCGATCATTCGGCGCGGACAAAGGAGACCGGCGGGCAGGGCGAGTTTTTCGGCGGCGGTCTGCACGACGGCGCGCATGGCGTCGATCGCACGTTTGGTTTCGCCTTTCGGCGCGGGCGGAATGGGCTGCAACGCGTCGAGTTCTTCCGGAGTGGACGGTGCCTGCAGCAAGTCCAGCAA
>Ga0157370_10003885_pt1 | contig 17408 bp, 12 predicted proteins | sample C35metaG_FD_113463 | JGI IMG/M metagenome (GOLD analysis project Ga0157370, IMG submission 113463) | Corn rhizosphere microbial communities from Kellogg Biological Station, Michigan, USA - C3-5 metaG | ecosystem: Host-associated > Plants > Roots > Rhizosphere > Soil | place: USA: Michigan...
CCTGCTGCTGGAAGACGTAATCCGAGATTTTCTGGCTATTTTTCGCGATTCGGATAAAGCGGCGGTTCATCTGAATGCCGAAACCGCGGAGCAGGGGCTGGGTGACGGTGATCCCGAAGCTCGAAGAGTAATACGGGTTGAAAATGCTGCGGGCGCTGTTCTGGTCCGTGCGCAGATTGGTGAAAGCGGCCGAGACCTGAGTGCCGGTGCTGAAGCCCTGGGTGTATCCGGCGTCGCCAACGTAATTGCTCGCTACGAGGGCCTGGGTACCGGTGGTGAGAAGGTTGGTTTCCGGGGTGGTCGCGTGCTGCGCCAGAAACGTTCCGGTAACGGCGGGATCGTACTGCGGAATCAGAGGGCCGCTGGCGAAGGGAAAGGTTCCGGTGACGCCGAGATTGCTCTGCGATTCGACTGTCAACTGCTGATCGGTGACGTTGACGGGAACGGTGGTCTGGGGCGTGACACCAGTGGCGGCGCTGGTGACCAGCGGACTGCCCGGTCCGCCGAGACCGGCTGGAACTTCGTTAACGGTGAGCGGCACGCCGCGCAATGTGCCGCCGCCTTTTGCGCGCAGCGTATCCGTTGCCGCTTCGCGAACGCCATAGCGCTCGAGCTCGATATCCAGATTGTTCTCAAGGGCGAGCGCGACCGCATCCTGCACCGAAAGGTAGAGATTGCCTGCCTGAATCAGGTCATGAATGCGGCGGGAATCGGTGAACGGAGTATGGGAAACCGAGCCGGGGCTGTATGGCCCGCGGAAACCTGTGGCATAGCTGACCGAAGGAGCGCGATCCGCCGGGGCCTGATTCTGATTCTGCGCTGCGGCGGGCGCGGTAACGAGCGCTCCGCACAAGATGACCGCCACGGCCTTCGCCGTGATGCGGTCCATCATTGTTTCGCTGCTCCCGGACGCCGTTGCGAAGCCGGGATCTCCACGCCGGGACCGCCGGAAGAACCAGGATTCGGGTTGCCGCGGGCCGTTGTGCCGCGAGTTCCACCGGAAAGATCGTAATGCGCCAGCGCGCCTTCCCGAACTTCGTCTCCGGGATTTACGACAACCAGCTGTCCATCGAGTGCGCCACTCAAGATTTCAGTCTCCGCTCCATAGTCCCGCCCGACCTGAACGGGTTGTAAATGAACTCTCTTCGTTTTCGCATCGCCACCGTTTTGATCCGCGGCATCCAGAAGACTCGCGATCTGAAGACCAGAGGAAGAAACGATCAACGCGTCGCCGGGTATGAGGAGAGGCGGCGAATCGCGATGGTTCCGGAATCTGACCTCAGCGTACATGCCCGGCAGAAGCTTGCCATCGCCGTTGTGCGCCTGGACTTCCACCAGCATGGTTCGCGAATTCGGATCGAGCGAATTCGAAGTTCTTGCTACTTTTCCCTGGAAGATCCGGCCCGGATACTCGGTTACGGTGATTTCGGCCGGCATTCCCAGTTGTATCCCCGGAGCATTCGCCTGGGGCACGCTAACCAGAATACGAAGTACGCCGATTTGCGCGACGCGGTACATTTCATTTCCGCCAGCGCCATTTGCTGAAGCTCCTCCGCCCAGCTGCATGGGCGAGACGCCCTGGCCTGCGCCAGCGGCTGAAATCAGATAGCCTACGTCGATGTTGCGCGCGGTGACAATGCCGGCGAAGGGCGCACGCACTCTCTGATATTCCTGGAGGGCAATGAGGCGATCGAGATTGGCCTGCGACTGGCGAACGTTTTCCTGAGCTGCGCGAACATTCGCCTCCTGCTGGCCGACAAGAGCCGCCGAGGTCCGATATGTCGTTTCCTGAGTGTCCGCATCCTGGCGCGCGACGGCGCCGCGATCGACGAGATTCTTATACCGGTCCCAGGTGAGTTTGGCGAGATCGCGCTGGGCCTGAGCCTGGATCAACGCAGCCTGCGTCTGGCCGAGCTGCTGTTGGGCCTGGGCGACGGCCGCGCGGCCCTGCGCGACCTGCTGATCGAGTTCCGGGGTTTCGATTTCGGCCATGAGCTGGCCCTGACGGACATGGTCGCCGATATCGACGTAACGCTTGCGAACGTAGCCGCTGGCGCGGGCGAAAATGGACGCCTCAACGACGGGAGAGATACTTGCCGGCAGCAAAAGCTCCGTGTTTGTGGGGGCGCGGCGGGCATAGGCTGCAGTGACGGTGGGGAGGGCGGTTTTTTCCTCGCGCGCGGCGGCTGACGCCTGAGCTTCACGCTTGCGCCGCGGCAGATAACCCGCGAGCGCGACGGCTATAACGACAGCCACAAGTATCAGCGCCACCACAAACAATTTGCCGCGCGAGATGTGATGTTCGTGCGGCGGCTCCGCGCCCGCGGGCGGCAACAGCTTCGGTTCCTGCGCTGCCGGCAGTAATTTTTCTTCCGTTTGACTCATTGGGGCGTTTGATTCATTGGTGTTTCAGGCGTGCGCCGGGTGATCGAGGCGTAGTTCCTCGTGGGCTTCTTTCTCGATCTCCTCGTCCTGATTGAGCGGCGGCTTTGTCCGGAGAAAGCTGTAGACGATGGGAACGAAGAACAGAGTGCTGAACGTGGCAAAAAGCAGGCCGCCAATAACAGCCCGGCCCAGCGGAGCATTCTGCTCGCCGCCTTCACCGAGACCGAGAGCCATGGGCAACATGCCAATGATCATGGCGAGGGCCGTCATCAGCACGGGACGAATGCGGGTGAAGCCGGCCGACAGCGCGGCCTCAACTTCGTTCTTTCCTTCTTTTCTCTCGTCATTTGCAAAGGTGACGAGCAGGATACTGTTCGCGGTGGCGACGCCGATCGCCATGATGGCGCCCATCAGAGATGGGACATTTAATGTGGTCTGAGTGGCAAAGAGCATCCACAGGATGCCGGCGAAGGCGCCGGGCAGCGCCGTCAGAATGATGAACGGGTCGAGCCAGGACTGGAAGTTGACGACCATCAGCAGGTAGACGAGGAGGATGGCGAAGAGAACGCCATAGCCGAGGCGGCGGAAGGAGGTGCGCATGGTTTCAGCTGGCCGCGAACGGCGATGGAGGTCCCTTTTGCGAGATGGCTGTTTTCGCTATCGACGATCTTCTGAATATCCGAAGCGACGCCGCCGAGATCGCGAAGGTCCGTGTTGGCGAAGATATCGAACACGGGCTGCACGTTGTAGTGGCTGATGAGGGATGTCGTGAGATCCCGGTGGACACCGCTGAGAACATTGTCGAGGAGCTGGGTGTGACCGCCTGATGCGCTGGTGATCGGGGTGCGCCGAATGTCATCGATTGACGAAAGGCGGTACTGCGGCGTCTGCACCGCGACGTTGTAATTGACGCCGTTCTGCGGGTTCAGCCATTGGTTCGGGGCGGTCTGGCCGCTCGAGCTGAGTGAGATCAGCATGCTGTTGGCGACGTCGCGCTGGGTAAGGCCGGCCTGGTTCGCTTTGCTGCGATCGACATCGAAGCGAATCGCGGGGGTCCTGACTTCCTGATTGATGTGAACGTCTACCGCGCCAGGGACGAGCGACAGTTTGCGTTCGATATCCTGCGCGATTTTGAAATTTGCCTCGGCGTTGCGGCCGACGACCTGAATGTCGATTGGCGCAGGCAGGCCGAAGTTCAGAATCTGATTGGTCATATTCGCGGCACCGAAAGCGAAGCTCTCATCGGGATAGCCCTTGCGCAAGGCGGCGCGAAGCTCGCGCTGGATGAGCTGCGTGGGGCGGTGATGCTGCTCGTCCAGCGAAATGAGGATATCTCCGTCAGCGGCGCTGATGGTGGCGGAGTCGCCGAACGCGAGATTGATGCCACTGGTGGGCAGGCCGATGTTGTCGATGATCTCTTCGAGTTCGCCGGCGTGGAGCGTTTTACGAATCGTGTCTTCGATGTTGGCGAAAATATGCTCCGTTTCCTCAATGCGGGTGCCTTCCGGGGCGCGGGCGTGCAGACGGAGCTGGCCGGAATCGACATAGGGAAAGAAGTCGCTGCCGACGATCATGACCAGTGCCAGCGAGGCGGCGACGAACACGCCGTAGATAATCGAGACGCGTCCACGATGGTGCAGACACCAGCCGAGCGCCTTTCGGTAGGACGCCCGCATTCGCTCGAACTTCCGATTGAATGCGTGGTGGATGCGCCAGATGAAGCCTTTCGCACGCTCGAGGCCTTCCTCCCCGAGAGCGTAGATCTCGACCTCCGTGCCGAGCATGTAGTGGACCATGGTGGGCACGAGCGTCCGAGTGAGGAAGTAGGACATCATCATGGCGAACACCACTGCCAGCGCCAGCGGCGTGAAGAGGAACTTCGCGGGGCCGGTAAGCAGGAGCACCGGCACAAAGACGATACAAATCGAAAGCGTGGATACGAAGGCCGGAAGCGCGATCTGCTGGGCGCCATCGAGGATGGCTCGCGTTAAAGGCTTCGCCATGCCCATATTCCGGTGAACGTTCTCGATTTCGACGGTGGCGTCGTCGACGAGGATACCGACCGCGAGCGCCATGCCGCCGAGCGTCATGACGTTGATGGTGTGGCCCATCATCCAGAGGATGATGCAGGACGTGAGGATCGAAAGCGGGATTGAGGTGCAGACAATGACCGTACTGCGCCAGCTTCCGAGAAACAGCAGGATCATCAGAGCCGTGAGACCGGCGGCGATAAGCCCCTCACGCACCACGCCGTTGATGGCGGCGCGCACGAAAAGACTCTGATCAAAGAGCGGCTTTAATTTCAAGGCGGGCGGCATGCTGGCGAGCACCTTCGGGAGCGCTTTTTTTACCGCGTTCACGATGTCCAGAGTCGAAGCCTGACCATTTTTCAGAACGGTGAGCAGCGAACCGCGCCTGCCGTTTTCCCGGACGATGTTGGTCTGAACGGCGAAGCCGTCCTTGACCTGACCGATATCGCGCATGTAAACGGTAGCGCCGTTCACGGTTTTGACGGGCAGATCGTTCATTGCCTCAATGGTGAGGGGGCTGCTGTTCAACTGGATGAAATAGTCGCGATTGCCGATTTTGGCGTCACCCGCGGGCAAAATGAGATTTTGCGCGTTCAGCGCGTTGCTCACGTCAGTGGCCGAGAGATTTTTACCGTAGAGGGAGTTGGGGTCAATATCAACCATTACCTGGCGCATCTTGCCGCCATAGGGGAGCGGCAGCGACGCGCCCTGCACGGTGGCGAGCTGGGTACGGATGAAGTTCAGGCCGAGGTCGAAAAGCTCCTGCTCGCTGAGCGTTTTGCTGCTCATGCCGAGCTGCAGGATGGGAACGCTCGATGCGTCGTACTTCAGAACATTGGGAGGAAAAATACCTGGTGGAAGGACGCGAAGAATCGTCTGATTGATGGCGGTGACCTGGGCAATGGCCAGGTCGATTTTGGCGTTTGGCTGGAAAAAGACGCGAATGACTGAAACGCCGTTGTAAGAAGACGATTCGATGTGCTCAATGTCGTTGACGGTAGTCGTCATGGCGCGTTCGCAAATGGTGACGATGCGATTCGCCATGTCATTCGGAGAAATTCCGGTATATGTCCAGAGGACGCTGACGACGGGGATATCGATATACGGGAAAATGTCTTTTTGCATTGTGATGATCGAGATTCCGCCGAGGACCGCGATCAAAACCGCCATTACCACAAAGGTGTAGGGACGGCGCAATGCAAGCTTAACTATCCACACGCTGGGGTTGTCTCCGGGAGCGCCCGCAGGAAGCGAGCGCCTGATGTTCAAAGTCTAACGGATGAACCAATTTGCGTCGACGATCCAGGAAAGTGCGAATTTTCGTACAACGCGCATTGAATTAATGTCTGTTTGTGCTTTTGGTCCTCGAAGTCTCAAGCAAATGAGGCGTCGCTGGACGGGGAAAGGTTGCCTGGCCCAGTAAAGCAGTTACGCGGCGGCTGTGACCTTCGCGGCGATAGCACAATAGCGCCGCAGCGAGAGGTGGCTGGTAGCCAGGGCTGATCGTACCGGGTTTCAGTTCGGTTTTGCTACCGCCGGTTCCGCGGCTTCTTTTGCATCAGCTGCATCAGCATCCGCTTTTGCGGCGTCGTCCTTCGGATCTTCGGCGTCCACTTTTTTGAAGAATCGTCTGGGCGGGACCGGTTTCGCGCTCGCCAGCTGAACGTAATCCGCGAGAATCCTGTCCTTTTGCGAGGGATCGAAGATCAGGCTTTGGTGTTTGCCATCCGGTGCCGGCGTGAACGCAAGAGTTCCATCCGCTTTGATGGAGAAGACGCCGGGATCGGACATTTTGAAATAGCCGGCATTGGGGCGGCCCGCGTACAGTGCGGCGGTCATCGCCCAGGATGGGGCGTCGTACGGCATGGTTTTGTAGGCTCGGTAGGCGTCGGCGACCGGATGATCGGGCGAGGTGGCGGCAAATTCCTTATCGACGCTCACTCCGGGGAAAGGAAGTGAAGCGCCAAGGTCTTCCCGTGCGACCACAATCGGGGTAGGCCATTCCGCGAATATACGTTTCGCAGCAGCCACGTCGGTCCGAATATTGCCGTCTGCGGGGCCGGTGGCGAAAACGAGATGTTTCAGTCTTGGGATGAGCGGCTTGAGTCCGCGGAAATCGAGAGCGGCGGCGAGGTTGGTGGCCGGTCCGGCAAGCACGAACGAGGTGTTTCCGTCATATTGCGCCTCGAGGTAATTGCGGAAAAGCGTGCAGGGATCGGCGGTGTCCACCATTCGGGTCACCTGCACTTTATACGCAGGCGAGCCATCCGCTTTCGTGCGCTTCAGCGGCGTGACGTACGCGGCGGGCGTTGCGAGCGGAGCGCCCCGGTCCGGCATGCCGATGGCCGGTAACTGCGAGAAGTTTCCCGCGGGGCCGTGAAAGAAGCGCTCGACGACGTCCAGGTACGCGGCCGCAGGAAGGCTCGAGCGGCTCATCGAAATCGTAACCATGCGGCACTCGTTCTTGTCCTGCATGCCATAGATCAGCGCCACCGCGAGGACACTATCGATGGTCGAGAAATCCGAATCGATGAAAACTCCGGGCGCAGGCTTGCTTTTTCTGAATTGCATGTGAGTTGTGCTCCGGCCTCCTCAGGCGAGATCGAGTCCTTCCACCTTGCCGGTTGAATCGCCGAAATTCTCCACGTGAACGCCCATGCGATCCATCATGGTGATGAACAGATTGCACATCGGGGTTTCGCGGCGTACGGTAACGGTTCTGCCGCTTCGGATGTAATTTCCGCCGCGTCCGGCCATCATGGTCGGCAGATCTTCGTGAAGGTGGGCATTGCCGTCCGAAAGGCCGGCGCCGTAGACGATCATGCTGTTATCGAGCAGCGTGGAATCGCCTTCCTTCGTGCTCTTCATCTTTTCAATGAATCCCGCGAACTGCTGCATGTGATAGGTGTTGATCTTCGAAACTTTCTCCATCAGCTCCGGAATGTTGCGATGGTGCGTGAGCGGATGGTGACCGTCCGGGATGCCGATTTCGCGATAGGGGCGTGATGTGCCTTCGCGGGTGACGAGGAAAGTAATGACGCGCGTCAGGTCGGCCTGAAACGCGATCGAGATCATGCTCGACATCATGCGGAAGTGGTCCGCGAAATCCGCCGGGACGCCGTAGGGCTTATCCATGTGCGGATCGATCTGCTTGTTGTCCTTCTCAGCGCGCTCGATCTGGCGTTCGACTTCGCGGATGGACGACAGATATTCGTCGAGCTTGCGGCGGTCTGTCGGACCCAGACTCGATTCGAGCTTGTGGGTGTCGTTCATCACGAAGTCGAGGATGCTGCGGCGGTAGACCGACTGGCGCGCCCTTTCTTCGGGAGTCATCGGCATGCCGGTTCCGAAGAGGCGTTCGAATAGCGCGCGGGGGTCGAGAATGGGCGGAAGAGGCTGGGATTCACCGCGCCACGCCAGATTGTTCGTATACGCGCAGGAGTAGCCGGAATCGCAATCGCCGGCCTGCCGGGCGTCTTCCATGCCGAGTTCAAGAGATGGAAAACGCGTCTGGGCGCCGATTTCGCTGGCGACGATCTGGTCGAAGGAAACGCTGCTCCTGATTTGCGTCAGAGATTTTTTAACCTGGATGCCCGTCAGATAAGAACCGCAACAGCGGCCGTGATCGCCGGGGCCATCGAGCAGCGCGCGGCCGGTGTTGTGGGTCAGGTTACGGAAAACGGTGATGTCCCGCTTATACGGCTCGAGAGGCTTCAGGACTCGCGGGAGTTCGCCTAGGGGACCATCCTCTTTGGGGTTCCAGTCCCGCATCATGATGCCGTTCGGGACATAGAAGAATGCCATGCGGACGGGCGCTTTTCCGGGAACGGTGCTGGCGGCAAAAGCGGGCGCCATGGCATCCAGGAAGGGCAGGCCAATGGCTGCCGAGCCTATACCGCGCAGGAACGTCCGGCGGCCGAGGGTCTTTTTGGAAACCGCGGCGGCGGCTTTCGAGAGCGATTCGCCCTTGTTCATTTCCGAGCTATCTCCTTCGGCTTTTCTTCTTTTTGGGTAGTGATCACTTCGGCTTTACGGGACTGGAACGGCAGGCTGTGCACGATTGCGTAGATCAGCGTCTGGAAATGGTATCCATCGGCCTGAAGTTTGCTCGCGATCTCGTTGAGGGTGCGATTGTCATACGGCTGCATGCCACGGCCGGTGGCGTACGTCATCATCTTCTCCGTCATGCAGTGGGCGAACTGCGGCATGCTCGCGAGCAGGATACTGCGCATCTCAGCGGCGGTTTTGAAGCTGCGGCCGTTCGGCATGGTTCCTGCGACATCGATGGGGAACTTGCCGTCTTTCGTGCGCCACTGGCCGATGGCGTTGTAATTCTCGAGGCCAAAGCCGAGGACATCCATCTTCGAGTGGCATGAGGCGCAAACCGGATTGGAGCGATGAGCCTCCAGTTGCTGGCGAAGAGAAACCTCGCTACCGACTTTCGATGCATCGAGCGCCGGAACGTCTGGCGGGGGCGGAGGAGGCGGCGCGCCGAGAACGTTGTTCAGGATGTATTTGCCGCGGATAGTGGGCGAAGTGCGGCTCGGATAGCTGGAGACCGAAAGCACGGCGCCCTGGGTCAGGATGCCGCCGCGTTCGGCGTTGCCTTCTGGCAAAGCGGTCAAATCGACCTTGCGGAAATCGGGGCCAGCCACGCCGGGAATCCCGTAGTACTTCGCCAGATATTCGTTCAGGAAAGTGTAGTTCGCGCTGAGGAACTCCGTCATGGGCCGGTTTTCACGCAACACATGATCGAAGAACATCTGCGTCTCAGTCCTCATCGCCTCCTTGAGTTCCGGAGTCCAGGCGGCGAAGAGTTTGGGATCGGGCGAGAGCGAGTCGAGGTTTCGGATTTCGAGCCACTGCCCGGCAAAGTTGTCAGCAAACGCGGCGGATTTCTTATCGGCCAGCATGCGCTTGACCTGGGCGTCCAGTACCGCGGGATCGCGAAGCTTTCCGGCTTCGGCAGTGGAAAGGAGTTCGTCGTCCGGCATGGAACTCCAGAGGAAATAGCTCAGCCGGGAAGCGAGTTCGGTGTCGGAGATGCGGTGAATTTCGCCTGCGGTCCCGGGAGGATCGCGCTCAATACGGAAGAGGAAATCAGGGGAGACCAGCATGGCTTCGAGCGCGAGCTGGATGCCCTGCTCAGTGGACTGCCCATGAGCCTTTGCCTCCGCAACGAACTTCATCAGCCCGGCGACTGCCGCTTTGCTGACGGGCCGGCGGTAAGCATGATGCGCCAGGTTGGCGACGATCTTTTCGACGCAGGCCTGCCCGGTATTCGGATCGCAGATCAGGATTTTTTTGCGGCTGGCGCGCTCGACCTTTGACGGGAACGGACCTTCGAACGAAATGGAATCGATGTACTTGTTCTTTTTGGTGTTGTAAGCCTGCTTGTCGGTGGTGAACTGCTTCGGGAAATCATCGTTCAGGAACTGCGCGCGGAAGACGTGGTCGCCTTCGGGCAGGTAAAGTTTGATTTCCGCATCCGAAAAAGGATTGAAGTAGACCAGCTTCGATGGTTTCGTTTCGACTTCGATTGTCTGGAGAAGCTGACCATCCATGAAGAAGCCCATCTGGACGGGCTTCGCATCCGGGCCACGCTGGCCGGGGAAACCGAAGCGGACGGTATACTCGCCGTCCCAATCGACGCGGTGGGAGGCTTCAATGGTGTCGTAATCGAGCCGCCGGACGGATTTCGTCTTTACGTCATAGGCGATCAGGAGCGGTTTTCTCGGCAGCGGATCGGCCCCCATGGCGCGGGACGCTATCGTCTCGGCGGCGTTGAGGTATTTCTCCATCAGCACGGGCGAGACGGTCAGGATATCGGCGATGTTGTCGAAACCATACCCCGAATCGTCGGTCGGGAAGTCTTTATCGGCGCGGAAATCGACGGCCAGAAGATCGCGGATAGTATTGCGGTACTCGTTGCGATTCAGGCGGCGCGCCGTGACGCGGCCGGGATTGGGCTTTACCGCCGAATCGGCTTTATCGAATTCGGTTTTCAGAAATTTCAGGAGTGCGTCAACTTTCGCCTGAGGCGGACGCGGGACTCCTCTCGGCGGCATTTCGCCGGATTCGATCTTCTGATAGATCTTGTCCCAGGCTTCACGATCGGTCGTGACAGTGCCGGGATCGAGGTAGGGAAGCAGGTTCGCGCCGCCAGACATGACGGTCGAGTTGTGGCAACCCGAGCAGGTGTTCTTCAGGATGGGGCGAACATCGCGGTCGAACGCCGCAGCATCCACGAGAGCGGATTTTGCAGGCGGGGCGGTTTTCGCTGGAGGCGTGGCTCCGGCTGCGAGCGCCGAGGCGGCGAGCAGCAGGATTGCTTCGCTTTTCATTCTTTCCCTTTGGAGGCGGCTTGCAACGCTTCTAAGTTACTCCCGACCAGAGTATCTGAGGTACATGCGTCGCGGCAATACAGGGCCTGATAGAATCCGGTGGGTAATGCGAATAAATCGTCTGTTTACATTGGTTTTGGCGGCAGCCTTCGGGCTTTTCCCGATGCTTGCGAAGGCGGCGGACAAGAACGATGTCGAGTTCGCCCGACCCAACGACAGGGCCCTGCTTCTCGACCTGCATGTTCCGGACGGGGCGGGTCCGTTTCCGGCGGCGATTCTGGTCCACGGCGGCGGCTTCGACGCCGGGAACAGGCGTATGTACATTGTCCCGACCTTCGAGGTACTGAGCAACGCCGGTTACGCCTGGTTTTCGATCGACTACCGGCTGGCCCCGGAGGGTAATTTCCCGGAAAACGTCCACGACGTGGAAGCGGCGATTCGCTGGGTCCGGGACCACGCGCATGAATATCACATTAATAAGTCGAAGATCGCTCTGATCGGGGAATCGGCTGGGGGCTATTTGGTGGACTACGTGGGGACGCATGAGACGCCACAGACCAGGGTGGCTGCGGTGGTGAGCTTTTACGGTCCTGCAAATATGCTGCTGCAGTCCGAATTGCATCGGGATCATCCGGAGATGTTCGACCAGGCGGCAATCCGACGTCACCCCAACGGCGGGCTTAAGGCGTTCGGGGTGAAGGATTTGGATCTGGCCGGCGCATCCACGATGAGACAGATCTCGCCCATCAATGCCGTCCATAAAGGGCAGCCGCCGTTTCTGCTGATCCATGGAAACAAGGATGAGCAGGTGCCCTATTCACAGTCGCCTGCATTCTGTGAAGCGATTAAGAATGCGGGGGCGCAGTGCGACCTGATCACTATTGAAGGCGGCCACCACGGAATGGGCAATTGGAAGGAGCCCAGCCAGCAGCACTGGAAGAGCGACATGGTTGCCTGGCTCAAGAAAACCATGAAGGTGAAGTAGGGCGGGGCGGCCGCTGCGATTTTTTACCGCGCACAACGCCCGCTCGAGTAGCGGGCTGTGCGCTTAACCCGCCATTTCGAGTTCGATGCGCTTTTTGTCGGGGTCGAGCTTCGAAATCCTGAAGGAGCGGATCTGACCGGGTTTCACCGTTTCCTGGTGGGGCGCATCGTTATTCGCGGCGTTTGCCCCCGATCCCGCGCCCTTCCATTTGCTCGCGAGCATGGAAGACAATGCCGATACGTCTACCGGTCCGGACTTCGTTTCCTGCCGGCTCTCCTTATCCGAAAGGGCGCAATATCCCTGGACGCCTTCGCCGAGCTCCACTGTTACGCGGTTGCGGTTCACGTCTGTGACGCGACCGCTTACGGAATCGCCTTCTTTGTGCTCGGTAATGTACTCGTCGAGCGCGGTGGGCTGGAGCTGCTTTAGTCCCAGGCGGAGACGGCGTTTCTCCCGGTCATTCTCGAGGACCTGGGCCCGGACCACCTGACCGACCTTCAGAACGTCCTGAGGGTGATTGATGCGTTTCTCATTGACGATATCGCCGACGTGGATCATGCCCTCGATGTCGTCGGTCACCTGGACGAACGCGCCGAACTGTTTGAGCTGGGTCACAGGACCTTCGACGATGCTGCCGACGGGATATTTGGTCTGAACCTCGTCCCAGGGATCTCCCAAAGCCTGCTTCAAGCCGAGGGAAATGCGCTTTTCAGCCGGACTAACCGAGAGAACGGCGACCTCTACGGTATCGCCTGGCTTAACGATATCGGACGGCTTCCGGACTTTTTTGGACCAGGAGAGTTCAGAGAGATGGATTAATCCGTCGAGTCCGGGTTCGAGTTCGACGAACGCGCCGAAGTCCGTTACCCGGGCAACGGTTCCCTTCACACGGTCGCCAACATGGTACTTCTCTTCGGCGAGGGTCCACGGATCGGGCTGAAGCTGTTTGAGACCGAGTGAAACCCTGCGTTTTGCCGGATCGACCTTCAGGATTTTGACGTCGAGTTCCTGGCCAATGGAGAGTACGTCCGAGGGCTTGTTCACGCGGCCATGCGAAATATCGGCGACGTGGAGCATGCCATCAACGCCACCGATATCGATGAAAGCGCCGTAGTCGAGCAGGCTTCGCACCGTACCGTGAACGACATCCCCGGGATGCAGTTCCGAAAGCCGCGATTCGCGGGCGTGGGCGCGCTCTTCTTCGAGGACCACGCGGCGATCGACGACCACGTCTTCCTTTTCGGTGTCGAGCTTGATGATGCGGCAGGCAATCTCCTGCCCGACCAGAGTTTGCATCTCCGGGATGTCGCGAGCGCCACTACGGGACGCGGGCATGAAAGCGCGGACACCGATATCCACCGCGAGGCCCCCTTTGATGACCTGGGTCACGGTCCCGGAAATGGTCAGCTTCTCATCGAACGCCTTCTGCAGGCCCGACCAGTCCTTCGGCCGCTCGATTTTGACGAGCGAAAGGCGGAAGTATCCTTCGTCATTGCGCCCGGTGATCGTTACCTGAACCTTATCGCCGGGTTTCAGTTCAATGGGACCTTCGTGATCGCGCAGGGCCGATCTGGGCATTACTCCTTCGGTCTTTTGCCCGACGTCGAAGTAGGCCTGCTCCTCCGTCAGCGCAATTAGGGTGGCATCTACGGCTCCCTGCTCACCCTTGTCGTGAGCATGGGTTTGTTCGAACTGGTTCAAAATGTCGCCGAAAGAGCCTTCCGATTCAGACGGATTCTGCCCTCCCTGTTCGCGGACATCTTCCTCGCGAAGCGACGAAGTGAAATTGGACATTTAGGGTACGTTTTCATTGTGGCATAGAGCAGGCGAAGGCGGTCTTTCATCGAGTAGTTCGGAGGCTCCGACGAGCTGCCGGACATCTCACTGGGGACTCGGCCTGCGAAGGCGACCATTTGGAGCGAAATCAGGGCTCCGCCGGAACAATCCGGGAATCTGTCTGGAACTTGCGGAATTCGGAGAACTGAAGTTCCTCGTTCTGTCGAATATGCCGGATTAGAACGCGGGCGGATCCCTCGAAACCAGCGCGGTGAGATACCCACAAACCGTCACTCAGGCGAACGTTTTCGAAATAGAGGCGTGAGCCCTCAGCGATGCTCGCCAGAAACAGCCCGATGGAAAAGCCCTTTATGGCGTGGATGTCACCTTTGACGAACTGATTCTCATCTTTATCGATCCAGAGAGTTCCTTCCAGATTTTTCAGCAGGAAACCGTATTTCCCGTTGTAATGCGGCGCGGGCTCAACGCCGATCCGCCACGCGGCCCGGCTGTTTATGATCTCCTCGCCCAGAAGGGTGAAGTTGTATGCGTCTGGCAAATACTGCAGCATTTCCCGATCTTTCTCCCGTTGCTTTTCGGTTTGCTGCTCCCTTTTTCGACGTTCGTCTTCGCTGAGCCGGCTGGCCTCCGCCGTGGCTTTGTCCAGCTTCGCCTGTTCTTTTGCCGTATCTTTGGCCGGAAGCGGCTTTCCGTTTTTCCGCAGCGGGTGAATGTACGGTTTTCCGCCGAGGTAAAGCACCTCGTCGAGGGTCGTTTCGATTGCTTTGGTACGACCTGAACTGTCGCTTTTTTCGATGCGGTCGGAGACCTTGTACGTCCACGACTGGAGATCGCGATAGTTGCGGCGATCGTGGTTGACGGTTTTCTCGATGATGGCCCGCGCGTCTTGAGCAGACAGCCCGCCGACAATACAGAATGACCACAGAATCAGGTTTCGCAGCGGCCCCACCCTTTCAGTATCATCGGCTTCGATCGAGACACATTTTGAAACTGGAGCGGCCACGGGCCACAATTGAAAAGTCCGGTCTGCGCGGGCCGCTTCGCGTCCGCTCACCGCGAGCGACTCGATGAAGGTACATCTGATCACGACAGGCGGAACGATCGAAAAGATTTATTCGGAACAGTCCGGCCAGGTGGAGAATCTGGTGGCGAAGATCGATCGCTATCTGCATCATTTGCGGCTGCCCGACATGCAAGTGGATGTGACTCCGCTGATGAACAAAGACAGCCTCGAGATGACCGCGGAGGATCGCGATCTTGTGACTGCCACTGTTCGGGCAAAGGTGGTGGACGCTCCTGTCGTGATTACGCACGGTACGGATACGATGGTCGACACGGGCAAGTTGCTGAAACTGAGCGTCGGCAGGACGGGTTTTCCGGTGATTCTCACCGGCGCGATGACGCCGCTGGGATTTGAACGATCTGACGGCTTGCAGAACCTGACCGAAAGCCTGTTCGCTGCCCGCGTACTTGCGCCAGGATTCTGGATTGTGATGCACAATCAGGTTTTTGACGTGGAGCATGTACGCAAGGACCGCGAGAACGCGCGCTTTGTGCCGGCGTGACGCGAAGGGCTCTGGATCGTCAGGTGACGGCGGTCGCCTGGATTCTCGCCGCCGTGGCGGGCTATGTGGACGCGCTGGGATTCCTGCTGCTTCAAGGCGTGTTTACGTCGCACATGACGGGCGATACGGCGCATATGGGCCGTGCGGTTGCGGCCGGCGACGGAGCGATACTCATCCGGTTCGCGTGGCCAATCGCGATGTTCGTGGCGGGATTGTTCTTCAGCGCGACGATAACGGCTCTGGGCAAGCGGCGCGGGTTTCACTCTACGTTCGGGGTCGCTCTCGGCCTCGAGGCGGCGCTGCTGTTTGCTGCACCCGTGATTACCGGTTACTTTCCGCTGGCGGCAACGCTCGCGGGATCAATGGGAATTCAGACCCTGACGGTCACTACCGCGGCCGGACTGAGAATCTATACGACTTACATGACCGGCAACCTCGCGAAATTCGTCGAGGGAGCGATTCAGTTTTTGTTCACAGGCAAGCGAATTGAACTGAGACACTCAATCGTCACGGGCGGGCTGTGGATCTTTTTTGCAGCAGGGGTTGTGTTCGGCGCATCGGCGCAGCATCGCTGGGGCCGCGAGGCTGCAATTGCGCCCGCGATGGTGATGGCGACGGTCGCGGCCTTCGATTTCAGACGGCCGATCGACCCGGCGGAGGAGTTTTAGGGCTGGGGCGAAGTGATGCTGATGTCAGCAGTCGCGTTTTGCCAGTCCGGCAGTTCGTAAATCTTCAGTTTCGTCTTAAGTGGCTCTGTGAGTTCCTTCGACTCCTCCGGACCCAGAGTGCCGGCCTTGAACGAAAAGGATCCAACGGCATCTTCTTCCGAACGCGACGTGCTGGCCCAAAGAGTGACATTTGCGCCGAGGTTGTTAATCTCCGTGTTCGAATGATTTACGACGACAAACCGAACTACCGGCTTCGATTTTTCGCTGAACATTCGAATGCCTACCACTTCGACATACTTCTGAAGCGGGTTCGTGACTTTCGCGGCGGCCGCAGTTCCGGATTCCTGCAGCCCGGCTTTTTCCGCAGGATTGGTTCGGCTGAATCGCTGGATGCCGAAATAGACCACCGCGCCCACCGCAATGAATGCCAGGGTGAAGATGGCAGTGAGAGCCCAGGTGGGCAGTCCCGGACGAGCGGGAGGCTGCCAGGCGTGGGTTCCGTGTGGAGGTGGTTGCGGAGGCGGAGGACCCTGGGGCGCGGGCGGCCCTCCCCAGGATTGCAGATGCCCGCCTTGCGGCGGGGGCGGGACGGCGGACGGGGCCGGCGGATAGCCCGCATACGGAGATTCCGCGCGAGGGGGTTCGTTGCGAGCGGGCTCTGACGGCGGCCACTGCTGGTGCTGAGGCGCCGGCGGCGCCTCAGCAACCGGATGCCATGCATGTGGCTGGGGAGGCGGGGCTTGAGGTGGAGGAGGCTGCCAGCCGGTCCACGTTTGCGTTTGCGCCGGAGGGGGATTCCACCCGGGCTGCGGCTGCCGCGTGGGACGGGCGCTTTCCTGACCAGCCGGTTGCGAAACGGGCTGAGTTTCCCCGTGCTGTTTGGCCAATTCCGCACAATGGGGACACTCGGTCTTCGATGGCGGAACATCGCGGCCGCACTGTGGGCACACCCAGTTGAACATTTCTTTCACTCTATACGAATCGGAATGGGTAGAAGGTTTCGTGCTTCCGCCGGCGCGCCGCCGCTCATGAGAAAAGTGAGCTGATGGGCATGGAATTTCTGTTTCAGGCGACGGCTGAGGCGAGAAGCGTCGCGATTTTTCCCGGGACATGGAATCCGCCCACGATTGCGCACGTTGAGATCGCCCGTGCGGCTCTCGACCGGGTGGATGAAGTGGTCTGGGCGATTCCTCGGGTATTGCCTCATAAGAACTGGAGCGGCGCGACCTTCGAACAGCGTTGCGACATGATTCGCCGGGTCGCGAGCGCGGGAAACGGATTCGCCGCAGCGATCTCGGACGGTGGTCTGTATATCGATATGGCGCGTGCCGCCCGCGAGGCATACGGCAGGGGCGTCGAGGTCGGCATCGTTTGCGGAAGGGATGCGGCCGAACGAATTGAGCGCTGGAACTATGAAGAGGAAGGGGTCTTCGAAGGACTGTTGCGGGAATTCCGCCTTTTGGTTGCCGCCAGAGCGGGAGCGTACGCGACGGATTTCCCGCATGGCGGGCGCATAGAAACGCTCGAGATGGAGAACTCGTTTGACGACGTTTCCTCGAGCGAGGTCAGGCGCAGGATCTCGGCAGGTGAGGAGTGGGAATTACTTGTGCCTGAAGTTATTCGGGGCGAGGTAA